>ERZ773006.117-NODE-117-length-44859-cov-24.7235_pt1 | contig 44859 bp, 39 predicted proteins | sample MGYA00580843_ERZ773006 | MGnify/ENA primary metagenome ERZ773006 (study PRJEB29015, sample SAMEA2738011) | human oral metagenome | biome: human oral; feature: human-associated habitat; material: dental | place: China | collected 2052 ...
CATAACGGCTCATCTTTTCCACCGTCCAAGCTGGGTACCAAACCAACTTAACATCAGTCTTGGTAACCTCTGGAACATCTGACATGGCATCATAGATCTGGTCAGTCAGAAGATCCGCCAGAGGGCATCCCATGGTTGTCAGGGTCATATCGATTTCCGTTTCTCCATTGGTCTCATCAAAACGGATTTCATAAATCAAGCCTAGATTGACAATATCAATCCCCAGCTCTGGGTCAATAACCTGCTCCAAGCTCTCTAAGATACGAGTTTTGATTTTTTCAACTTCTTCAGGGCTGTATTTTTGTTCTGACATGCAATATCCTCCTTATAGATATAGCAGAAACTTCAAGTTAGCTTGAGGGAGCTTTTGTTTTCAGCTAGGATTGCCGACTTAACGCTTTCCTGCTCTGCCCCTTGCTGCTTTTCATTTCTTAATCTTCAATAAAGTCTCTGAGTGGTTTGCTGCGGCTTGGATGGCGGAGTTTACGCAGGGCCTTGGCTTCAATCTGGCGAATCCGCTCGCGAGTGACATTGAAGACCTTGCCGACATCTTCCAGTGTCCGCATTTTTCCATCGTCCAGACCAAAGCGCAGACGTAAGACATTTTCCTCGCGGTCTGTCAGCGTATCCAAGACCTCATCCAGCTGCTCACGAAGGACGACACGAGTTGTATAGTCGACTGGATTTTCAATCACTTCATCTTCGATAAAGTCTCCCAGATGACTGTCATCTTCCTCACCGATAGGGGTCTCCAGAGAAACCGGCTCCTGAGCAATCTTGAGAATCTCACGAACCTTGTCAGGTGTCATATCCATACGCTCAGCGATTTGCTCTGGTGTTGGGTCTTGACCTAATTCCTGCAAGAGATTGCGTTGCTCACGGACTAGCTTGTTAATGGTTTCCACCATGTGGACCGGAATCCGAATAGTCCGAGCTTGGTCAGCAATCGCACGGGTAATGGCCTGACGAATCCACCAAGTCGCATAAGTTGAAAACTTAAATCCTTTGGTGTAGTCAAACTTATCAACGGCCTTCATCAGCCCCATGTTTCCTTCTTGAATCAAGTCAAGGAACTGCATACCACGGCCGACATAGCGCTTGGCAATGGAAACAACTAGACGAAGATTGGCCTCAGCCAGACGCTGCTTGGCTTCCAAGTCTCCCTGTTCTACCAAGATAGCCAGCTCCTGCTCTTCTTCATTGCTGAGAAGGGGCACAACCCCGATTTCTTTCAGATACATGCGGACTGGGTCATTGACCTTGGCTGAATTGCTGCCCAAGAGCTCTTCATCCGTCAGTTCTGCTTCTTCCTCTTCATTATTTAAGACACGCGCGCTGGGATTTCCTTCTTTATCTGTAATTGAGATACCAGCATCCTGGATGCGCTGCAGCAAATCCTCAATCCCATCAGCGTCCAAAGTGAAAGGAATGACCAACTGATCATTGATTTCATCATCTGTCGCAACTCCAGTCTGCTTGTGGTTGCGGATAAATTCTGCAATTTGAACATCTAATGTTGTTACTTCTTTTTGTTTTGTAGCCATTCCTACTCCATTCTTCTTTTTTGCTCAATCAAGCGCTCCAGCTCGGACAGGGCTGTGTCCGTATCTCCGCTGTGAGAGGCTTCTCGAATCTTCTTACTAATGAACTGATTATGCTTGCGCAAAATCTCCCGCTCTCTGGTTTCTTCCACTTCTTTCAACTCATCTTCCAAAACCTCATCAGGCAAGTCTTCTTCTAAAACGCGGTACCAAGCCTGCTGGACATGATCCGGCAGCTGGGACAAATCCTGCGGTGTCACCTCGCCATTTGCCAGCAAAATCTCATACAAGGCCTGTAACTCCTCAGAGTCAAAGAAAAAGTCTTCTCTCAGCCGGTATTGGTTCAAAATCAAAGGATGATGCATCATGCGGTGGAAGATATGATTTTCCGCCCTCATGAGCCGACTCAGCCGGTTCGAAGGCGAAAACTGCATGACGACTGGTTGAGACTGATGAATCGGCGCCTCCTGACTGCGACTAGAGCGCTCAGCCAGTCGGCTGTTATTTACCGTCTGCTCCACCTGCTGATAGTCAAAGTCCGGCAGCAACTCAGCCAGCATGTATATATAGGAGTTCTGCGCTGTGATGGACTTGGTCTTCGCAATAATCGGTGCCATCTTCTCTACAAACTCAATCTGAGCCTGCAGATTTTCAATATTATCTGGTTTCAGATGATGCAGCAGAAACTCCACATTACTTATTCGCGTTTTACTCAGCAAATGCTGCAAGTCTTCCTCAGAATTTTTAGCGAGAAATTCATCGGGGTCCAAATTATCCGGAATCCGAACAATTTCCACCGTCATATCTCTCAGCTCATCCAAGGCCTTAGCAGTCGCCGCCTGCCCCGCTCTATCTCCATCGTAAGACAGGATAATTTTCTTGCAATACTTACTTAGATGCTGGACATGCTCAGGCGTCAGAGCTGTCCCCATTGAGGCCACAGCATTCTCAATCCCGACCCGATAAGCCGCAATCACATCCATGAAGCCTTCCATCAGATAAACTTCATGGCTCTTCTTGATAACCGGCTTGGCCTTATCCAGATGATAGAGCTCGTAGCTTTTATTGAAAATAGCGGTGCTGCGACTGTTTTTATACTTGGCCTGATGCCCGTCAGTAGCCGTTGCCTGCCAAATCCGTCCGGAAAAAGCCACAACCTGCCCACTGTCATTGGTCAGGGGAAACATAATCCGATTCTGAAAAGCATCATAGACCAGATTATTCTCCGCCAGATTGAAGAGGCCCGAGTTCATGATGGTATTCTCATCAAACTTGCCAGCCATACTCTTATGAAGATAATTCCCCTCATTAGGAGCCAGCCCGATTTGAAAATGCTTGAGAACATCATCTGTCAGCCCCCGCTGGTAGAGATAAGCCCGCGCTTCCTCTCCCATCTTGGTCGTCATCAGGACCGCATGATAAAACTTCGCTGCCTCGGTATGGATATCGTAGAGCGCCTGATGCGGATGGCTTTGTCTCGGTCGGTCATTGCCCGCTGTCTCCACAGCCAAAGGAATCCCTCCCCGTTCTGCTACAATCTGCACAGCATCCATAAAGGAAACGCCTCGATAATCCTCAATGAATTTGAAGACATCGCCCGACTTGCCGCAGCCAAAACAGTGATAAAACTGCTTGTCCTCTACAACGTTAAAAGAGGGCGTCTTTTCGCCATGAAAAGGACAGAGTCCTAGGTAATTCCGTCCAGCCTTGGTCAAGGCCACTGTTTCTCCTATGACATCGACGATATTGACGCTGTTTTTAATTTCAGAAATAATTTCTTTATCAATCAAGAGACAATACCTCCAATTTATCATAGAATATCATTCTATATTTTATAACAAAATGAAGCAAATGTAAAATATTTGACAAGCAAATATCTTGAGGATGTCATATAAATAAGCTATAATATAATCTCATTAATAAATTCTTGAAAGGAAAGAAAGAATGTTAAAGGATCTTAAAGAATTCTTGCTGCGTGGGAACGTGATTGATTTGGCAGTCGGTGTGATCATCGCTAACGCCTTTGGAGCAATCGTCACTTCATTGATTACTGACGTAATCACTCCCCTCTTCCTCAACCCAATTTTGAAAGCTGCAAAATTGGAGCAAATTTCTCAATTGAAATGGAACGGGATTGCCTATGGTAACTTCTTGAGCGCTGTAATTAACTTCTTGGTAATCGGTACTGTTCTTTTCTTCATCGTCAAGTCTGCTGAAAAAGCACAAAGCCTTGCTAAGAAGAAGGAAGAAGCTGAAGAAGCGCCAGCTGGACCAACTGAATTGGAAGTCCTGCAAGAAATCAAAGCTTTATTGGCTGAGAAAAAATAAAGAGAATTCACTGATGAAAATCAGTGTTTTTTTCTTGCCTATTGCTCACAATCATCCCCTTCTCTCCAAAGAGTGAAAACAAAAAACAGACCGGAGTCTGCTTTTTTGTTCAATTAGAATTTTTTACGTTTACGAGCTGCTTCTGATTTGCGTTTGCGTTTTACAGAAGGTTTTTCATAGAATTCACGTTTGCGTGTTTCTTGAAGAGTACCAGCTTTAGTAACCGCACGTTTGAAACGACGAAGTGCATCATCAAGTGATTCATTCTTGCGTACTACTGTTTTTGACATTTTTTTCACTCCCTTCAAGTCCAAAATCTATATAATCATACCACATATAGAAAAGAGTGTCAAGTTTTTTCTGTAAGTATGATGTAGCTTCTTTTTATTATAGAAACAAGAAGACCAACTGCTATGCTGCAGCTGGTCTTCTTTTGCTTAGAGAGTTTTACGCTTCTTAGCGGCTTTGGAAAGGGAAATGTCCTGAACCTTATCGTAGAACAGGAACTGCTGAATGAGCTCCCTGTCGCTCATGTCAGGATTCAAGTCAACAACATAGTCCAGCTTGATAGACTTCTTTTCAGCCGACTTGAGAGAGGTCAATTCAGCTGATTTACAAGCTGTTTCAAAAATAGCATCAAAGAGTACTTCGTAGTCAAAGTCAGCTGGAACCTGAACCTGGACATAACGTCTGGTCGGACTGACTGAAGTAAAGCTCATCTTTTCAAAGAGCATCCAGATACCTGAAATAGCTAGAGTAAAGACAATTCCCAGTGCTACAAAGCCCATTCCAGTTGTAATCCCGATAGCCGTCGCCATAAAGATAGCTAAGAGCTCCTTGGAGCCACCTGCGGCCGACCGGAAGCGAATCAAACTGAAAGTCCCTGCTACGGCGACACTGGTACCCAAATTTCCATTAACCAAGAAAATGATAATGGAAATAATGGCTGGCAAAAGGGAGAGGGTGACGACAAATTCCTTGGTATAAATGGTTTGGCGCTTATAGACCTTGGCCAAGATAATTCCTAAAACCACACTAGTTGCTAGTGAAAAAATCAATGCTAAAGGATTTATCTTGACTTCCGTAGAGGAGTAGATACTGTTAAATAACTGATTGAGCATAGACTACCTCCTTAGGCCTTGACTGTTTGAGTCAGCCTTTCTTTAGTTTTCAGGTAAGCATTGCCGTATTTTGAGAAGGACTGGTCTTCAAGACCGTATTTGTTCAGAATATCAGCCAACCACTGAGGATATTGACCAGGAACCTTGATTTCCATAATCACCTTGTCGTCATCCAGCAAGGGCAGTCCATAGCGGCCTAAAGCCAAGTCTACATCATAATCACGGTAGCGGATGTTGGAATCAACTGTCACACGGACTTTTTTATCTTCCAAGCCTCTCATAGAGTAGCGATCATAGCTAATCACCATTTTTGGCTTCAAGTCTATATAGCGCTCCTGTAACTGCTCCACTTCTGCCTTGACTCGATCATCAGAAATAGTATGGTCTGCCACACCGTTCACAATATAGTTGGTCACAGAGAGAGGATTCGAAACCAAACGGTATTTGAAGCCTACTTCATCACGTTTCTTCTTGATTTCTAAGAAAACTTGACTATCATCATTTGGCTGCTCAGCATAAGTCCGCATCCGCATCTTTTCGCGACCGCCTTTTCTGGCAATGGAATCCTGAATCATCTGGAACTCATCATTATCAAAATACACATTGGAAATGGTTGATGTCGCATAATCATCTGCGGTGAGGTAAGGTCTCATGTCAGCTTCAAGACGAGCTAGCATTGCTCGTTCAAGAATATACTTCGTTTCGATTCGTTGGAAATTTGTTTGGATTTGCTTTTGTTTCATTTGAATTCTCCTTTGATTCTACAAATGTAGTTTTTGCTTTTAAAAGAAATAGAGCTTCCGCTCTGCATCCTACAAGCGTCTGGATAAGCTTTGCTTTCTTCTCCTTTCCAAGCAGTATTTTTCAAAAACATTCTACAAATGTAGTTTATAAACATATTCTACATTTGTCGTTTGTGAATGTCAAGAAAAAAGATAAATAATCTTTCAGTTTTTTTAGCATTAGGAAACTAAGTACAAACTGTAAGCAAAATCGACCTAAAATAAAGATAAACTGATGACAAACTGCTCTTGGAGGATTGTAAAATCCCCCTTTGAGAAGATAATAAAATTCTACCAGTCTAAGCTTTTAAGAAACTTAAACTGGCAGAATCCTCTATTTAATCGTCATCATGGTCATCATCATCGTCCGGATCATCAGTGTCTGTCGTATGAGAGGAACTGTTCTGAGACGGAGTTTGAACTGTCGCTGTATTAGCCCCTGTAGAGCCCGCTGCTCCCGTATTTCCTGTACCTGCAGTAGAGCTGTTATCAGCTGGAGTTGATGCAGCAGACGAGGATGGATTGACTTCTTTTTCAACCGTTACCGTCTTTTCGACAATGGTATGCTGCTTGGATTGGATCAGTTTTCCATCCTTAGCATTGACAATGGTTTCATGAGCTGTTTGCCCGTGTGAGAAGCGAATGTTATAGGTATCTTTTTCACGCGAAATTTGTAAATCTTTAATATCTTTTTCAGAAAGAGACAGCTCTTTTAAGACGGACGCTAGAGCCTGACGTTGACTGAGCCCTTGAGACTGTTTTTGCCCTGCAACAGATCTGCTTTGTTGAGCAGCTGGACTTTCTAGAGCAAAGACCGAGCTAGTCAAGAGCAAAAGGAGAGGAACGGCCACTACAAAAGCAGCAGACAGAAACCTCTTAGGCAGGCGGTTATCCATAATACCAACAATCCGCCGCTTGAGATTAAACTTGTCAGAGTAAAAGCAGGTCGTCAGAGCAATTGGGGTCTTCTTACTGCGGTCTATCATGGTCAAAATCGTTTCACCGTAGAAAGTCCGATACTCTGTATCTCTACAGCTCAGAACATCGTAGTCACAGTACATTTCTCCTGCTTCCTGGGTTTCACGGCAGGCAAAGCGGACAACCGGATTAAACCAGTGCAGACTCTTGACAAAAATCCCTAAGAGATTGATTAAAACATCTCGGTGTTTGTAGTGGGTCAGCTCATGCTTGAAAATCAGCTGCAGCTCTTCCTCCGTGTAGTCCAACTCTGGCAGCACGATTAAAATATCTCTGAAACCTAGCAGCATAGGACTTTGGGACATAGGATAGTGGAGCAGACGAATCTGGCCCTTAACTCCCATCTCCTGCTGAACATCCCGCAGCTGAGCCATCGCTTCTTCGTCCTGAAACTCCGTGCCCCAGCGCTTCAGCATCTTTCTAAAGCGAATATAAGAATAAGCGTATCTTCCTATACTAAAGACAAAGCCAATCAGCCAGATGGCAAAGAAAATCTCAAACCAAGGTAGACCCAGAAAAGCCTCCCATAGATTTGGCTGGGCAACTTTTTCAACTGCTGGAGAAGCGCCCTGAGCACCACCTGTCTGGGTGGCAGTCACTGCTGTCTGAACTACCGATCCTGTATTCAGCCGAATCAGGCCTGAGCCGAACTGAGGACGGAACGGAAACAGAAAACTCAGCAATATCAAAAACCAAATAAAATACTTCACTCTGACCGAAATCTTAGTCTTAAAGGCCGTAAAAAGCAGACTAAGCAAAAGCACCAAAATAGATGTCGAAAGACTGGTCAGAAGAAAAGAAAGAAGGAACTGTTTCATGCTTATCCCTCCATCCTACTTTCCTTGGTTGAGTAGACTGCGCAGCTCATCCAATTCATTTTCCGAAAAGGAGTTAGAAGAAAAGAGTGTTTTGACAAATCCGCCCATAGAACGGCCGCTGTGACGCTTCAAGAAATCCGAAGCCTCCACTTCCAGATACTCATCTTCTGAGATCAAGGCTGTATACTGCCTTTCACGTCCCTTGCGGACACTTTCTAAAAAGCCCTTTTCAGTCAAGCGAGCCAAAACTGTCAGCAAAGTCTGGGGCTTCCAGTGATTGTCTGGTCCCAGCTTTTCCATGATACGGGCAGAGGTCGTCGGGGTAGGCAGCTGCCAAATTACTTTTAAAATAGTAAATTCCCCGTCTGGCAAACGTTTAATAGATCTTTTCATCGTTCCCACGCGCTTTCTAAATAATGCTATTCTATTTTTATTCTACACTTGTCTAACAAAAAAGTCAATCATTATATAAAAAAAGAGCGGGAAATCAATTTTCCGCACTCTATTTAGAAAAATAAACTAAGTAGGGTCAGCATAGCCAGTCCTCCCTGCTTGAACAGGATTTTCGGGTCACTGGTCACTGCACCGTATGCTGCCACCAAGATGATATAAACCATAAAAATTCCCAGCCAAAGCGAACTAGACTGCACAAAGGCCGCAATCAGCACTAAAACAGCTATCAATCCGTTGTAAACTCCTTGGTTTTTGAAAAGTGTATTGACCGACTGCTGCTCCAACTCCTCTTGTGACATATCGAAAACCCGAGCTGTCGCTGCAGAAGTCGTCGCAATGGTCTCCAGGTACAGGATATAGAAAAATTCCAAGGCAACCAAACTTGCCAAAATCAGTGTAATAATAGACATTTTACCCTCCTAAAATAAATAACGAAACTTAGTATAACACAGACTGACTGGAACTGCGAAAATCTTGCTCAAAATTGGACATTCTGTATAAAAAGAAAGACTAAAAATACTGAAGAAAAAAAGCGTAGCAGAAATAAGCAATTTCTGACTAGATGTGATACAATCTTTTTTGAAAAATGGAGGTAAATTATGTTAACCTATGATTTAATTGTCATCGGCTTTGGGAAGGCCGGTAAAACATTGGCAGCCAAAATGGCGGCCCAAGGAAAAAAAGTTGCTTTGATTGAGCGAAGCAAGGCTATGTACGGTGGAACCTGTATCAATATCGCCTGCATCCCAACCAAGACCTTGCTGGTCGCAGCTGAAAAAGGCCTTGGTTTCGACCAAGTCATGGCTGAAAAGAATGCTGTAACCAGCCGTCTCAATGGAAAGAACTACGCAGCAATCAGTGGCGCTGGTGTCGACATCATCGATGCGGAAGCTCATTTCCTTTCCAATAAAGTCATCGAAATCACAGCTGGCGATGAAAAAGAGGAACTGACTGCTGAGACTATTGTCATCAATACAGGTGCTGTTTCCAATGTCCTTCCGATTCCTGGATTGACTGATACTAAAAATGTTTACGATTCAACAGGTATCCAAAACCTGAAAGAACTTCCTAAACGCTTAGGAGTTCTAGGTGGCGGTAACATCGGCCTAGAGTTTGCTGGACTATACAACAAATTGGGCAGTCAAGTAACTGTACTGGATGCTGCACCTGTCTTTCTTCCTCGAGTAGAACCTTCTATCGCTACTCTAGCTAAGCAGTACATGGAAGAAGATGGAATCCAGCTCTTACAAAATGTACGTACTACACAGGTAAAAAATGATGGTGAAGAGGTTGTCGTTGTGACAGAGGATGGAGAATTTCGCTTTGACGCCCTGCTCTATGCTACTGGACGCAAACCGAATATTGAGCCACTTCACTTGGAAAATACTGACATTGAGCTGACAGAACGCGGAGCTATCAAGGTCAACAAACACTTAGAAACATCTGTACCTGGTGTATTTGCAGCGGGTGATGTCAATGGCGGTCTCCAGTTCACTTATATCTCACTGGATGACTTCCGTATCCTTTATAGCTATCTGGCTGGCGACGGCAGCTACACACTGGAAGACCGTAAAAACGTCCCTACCAGCATGTTCATCACACCGCCTTTGGCTCAAATCGGATTAACTGAAAAGGAAGCCCTAGAGCAAGGCCTGCCGATTGCAGTTAAGGAGATTCCAGTCGCAGCAATGCCTCGCGGGCATGTCAATGCTGACTTGCGCGGCGCCTTCAAGGCTGTTGTCAACACTGAAACCAAGGAAATCGTTGGGGCAACAATCTTCTCAGCAGGGGCTCAGGAAATTATCAATATCCTGACTGTAGCCATGGATAATAAGATTCCTTACACCTACTTGAGCAAGCAAATCTTCACCCATCCAACTTTGGCTGAAAACCTCAATGATTTATTTACTATCTAATTTTAAGCCCCTGATGGGGCTTTTAAGATGTCTTCAAAACATTTGCTTACATTTCAACCCCTTTTTGTGGTACAATAATGCTAGTTTATTTTAAAAAGATTGAGGAAGATTATGTCTGAACTGTATGATATTACGATTGTCGGCGGCGGTCCAGTTGGCCTATTCGCAGCTTTTTACGCTCATCTGCGCCAAGCCAAGGTTAAAATCATTGATTCCCCGCCTCAGCTGGGTGGTCAGCCGGCCATTCTCTATCCAGAGAAGAAAATTCTGGATGTGCCAGGCTTTACCAATCTAACTGGAGAAGAGTTGACTCATCGTCTGATTGAGCAGCTGGAAACTTTCCAGACTGAGATTTGCCTCAATGAAACAGTTCTGGATATCGTCAAATCTGATGATGGCTTCACTATTACGACTTCTAAAGCGAAGCATCAGACCAAAACCATTATCATTGCCATGGGAGGCGGTGCCTTTAAACCAAGAGCTTTGGAGTTAGACGATGCTGAAATCTACAGCAACCTTCACTATCATGTGTCAAATATCAGCCAGTACGCTGACAAAAAGGTTGTCATTCTGGGGGGCGGAGACTCGGCTGTTGACTGGGCACTAGCTTTTGAAAAAATCGCAGAAACCAGCCTAGTTCACCGTCGGGATAACTTCCGGGCTTTGGAGCATAGTGTAGAAGAACTCAAGGCTTCTAGTGTTGAGATTAAGACACCATTTGTACCCAGTCGATTGGTCGGCGAAAATGGCAAGATTACCCACTTGGAAATCAGCCAAGTCAAGGGAGAGGAAAGTCAGCTTTTACCTCTAGATCATCTCTTTGTCAATTACGGTTTTAAATCCTCTGTCGGTAATCTCAAAGATTGGGGCTTGGAACTTAACCGTCACAAGATTTTGGTCAATAGCAAGCAAGAAACTTCCGTGCCAGGAATCTATGCAGCTGGGGACTGCTGCAGCTACGAAGGTAAGATCGACTTGATTGCGACTGGACTCGGTGAGGCACCTACTGCTGTCAACAATGCCATTAACCATATCTATCCTGAGCAAAAAGTCCAACCCAAACATTCTACAAGCCTATAAAAACAGCTGCCGAGCTCAAGCTCAGCAGCTTTTATAATTCATCTGCGATTTTATTGATTTTTCTCAAGCGATGATTGACACCGCTCTTAGTCAGTGGCCGGCTCAGACTATCAGCTAGCTGCTGGATGGAGTAGTCTGGATGCTGGATGCGAAGCTGGGCAACCTCCTGCAGGTCTACAGGTAGACTCTCAATGCCAATATTATCGCTGATTTTGGCAATATTGTTGATGGTTTTCATACTGGCTGTGACCGTACGGGCGATGTTCGCTGTCTCCGCATTATTAGCGCGATTGAGGTCATTGCGCGCTTCCCGCATGAGCTTAAGAGATTCAAACTCAGCCATGGCTTCCATAGCCCCGATGACAATGAGAAAATCCATGATATCCTCAGCCCGCTGCAGATAAGTAACAGCCCCTTTCTTGCGCTCAATGGTCTTGGCATCCAGCAGAAAACGTCGCATCAAGGCAGCTAAGTCCTCAGCATGATCCAGATAAACGGACAGGATTTCCAGCTGGTACTTGCCTGAGTCTGGCTCCCGCATGCTGCCATTTGAGAGAAAGGCTCCCCGTAGGTAGGCTCGACTGGCTTCGTCATCTGACAAAATGGCCTGGTCAATCCCGGCCTCGATACCAAAAAAGGAGTCAGCCAAGTGCAAATCAGAAAGAATTTCTTCCACTTTCTGATCTAGAAATACTGTGTATACACGGTTCTTGCGCAGATTGGTCTTCTGATGGTGACGAATTTCTGACTTGACCTGGTAAAGGTCCGACAGCAACTCATAGAGATGGCGAGCAATCTTGGCATTTTCTGTTGTGACAGATAGGGTCAAACCACTGCTAGCTAAGCCCAGACTGCCAGACATTTTGATCATGGCTGACAGCTCATTTTTATCTCTGCTTGCCAGGCTCAACAATTCTTCTTTTACTTTTATTGTAAAGCTCATTTGCGTACCTGTATAATCTGCATCAATTCGTCAACGACCAGCTCGCCATCATGGAACGCTCCGCCATTTTCCAAACGCAGAAAGTTCGAAGAAATAACGCGCGGAACTTGCTCTTGTAACCCTTGAAAATCATGCTCCACCTGTACCAGATATTCGTCAAACTGGTTACTGTCCATGTACTCATGAGGGACAGGTTCGATATTGACCAAGACTGTATCTACAAACTTCCTGCCTAAATGACGGTGCAGAACTTGGACGTGATCGCTGTCTGAAAAATGCTCTGTTTCGCCTCGCTGGGTCATGATATTGCAGACATAGGCCACTTCGGCCTTGGTGTCTAGAAGAGCTTGGCCAATTTCCTCAATAACGAGGTTAGGCAAGATAGAGGTAAATAGAGAACCCGGTCCTAGGACCACCATATCGCTTTCTAAGATGCTCTCAACCACCTTTTTACTGGCAGCAGGCTTCTTGTCATCATAGGTATTGGTCACATAGACCCGCTCAATCATTCCGCTCTTACTGGTCAGATTGCTTTCACCGACAACTTCTGTCCCATCTGCAAACACAGCATGCAGAGTCAGCGGATTGTCGCTGGAAGGGTAGATTTTTCCTGTCGTATGGAAAAACTTGGTCAAAAGCTGCATGGCATTATAGGTTGAGCCCTGCATTTCGGAAATACCTGCAATAATCAGATTGCCCAAGGGATGTCCCGCTAGAACACCATCTCCCTCAGCAAAGCGATACTGGAAGACCTTCTCGTAAAACTTTGGCATGTCAGACATAGCTACCAAGACATTGCGCAGGTCACCCGGCGGAGTCAGCTGCTGGATGTTTTTCCGCAATTCACCAGAACTGCCACCATCGTCTGCTACTGTGACAATGGCTGTAATTTCTACGTCCTTTTTACGCAGGCTGTCTAAAATCACTGAAATTCCTGTTCCACCGCCGATGACTGTAATTCGTGGTTTTCTCATGAGCGGTTCACCGTTTCTTTCCGACGGTTTTTGTCGCGGTGGCTGGCATTAACCGGCCAATTTTCAGCCAAATCATCCGCTAAGCGCTGAGCAAAGGCTACACTACGGTGCTGACCACCCGTACAGCCCACTGCAATGGTCAGGATAGACTTGCCTTCCTTCTGATAGCCCGGCAAGATTGGCTCAATCAAGCCTAGCAGATGCTGGTAAAATTCTTCTGACTCGGCATGGTTCATGACATAATCAAAGACATCCTTGTCCAAACCTGTTTGATTGCGCAGCTCAGGTTTATAGTAGGGATTAGGCAGAAAGCGCACATCAAAGACCAAATCCGCATCCAAAGGCAGGCCGTATTTGAAACCAAAACTCATGATCTCAATACGGAAACTGTGCATTTCATCTTGATTGGAAAACTGTTCAGAAATCGTTTTTCTCAGCTCCCGTGGTGTCAAATCAGTTGTGTCCACAACATTTTGACTGAGATTTTTCAGAGGGGCCAAGAGCTCACGCTCCAGCTTAATCCCATCCAAAATCCGTCCATCAGCTGCCAGCGGATGGCTGCGCCGCGTTTCCTTATAACGAGCCACTAACTCCTTATCCGCCGCATCTAGGAAAAGAATCTTGAAATCGATGTTCTCATTTTGCTCTAAATCATCCAAAACATTCTGGATTTGCAAAAAGAAGGAACGGCTGCGCATATCGACAACCAGAGCTAATTTATCATTGTCCGTGGTCCCTTCGACCAGCTGCAGGAACTTCGGCACCAAAGTTGGCGGCATATTATCAATGGTAAAATAACCTAAGTCTTCAAAAGACTGAATGGCTACGGTTTTCCCCGCCCCGCTCATTCCAGTCACAATGACAAGCTGAATTTTCTTCTCAGACATTATAATCCTTTCATCAGATAGAATCCGTCAAAGAGCTGTTTTCCCCTACTCTTTTTTAGAGAATCTCGGCAATAACCTCAATCTCAATTTTCACATCCTTAGGCAGGCGAGCCACTTCTACTGCCGACCGAGCTGGAAATGCTTCTGAAAAAGCAGTCTTGTAAACCTCATTAAAAGCCACAAAATCATTGATATCACTCAAGAAACAAGTAGCCTTGACTACGTGGTCAAAGTCTGTTCCAGCAGCTTCCAAAATGGCTGAAACATTTTTCAGCACTTGCTTGGTCTGCTCTTCAATAGTCGTCCCAACGATTTCTCCAGTTTCAGGAGACAGGGGAATCTGCCCGCTCGCAAACAAAAGGTTGCCGACAATTTTTCCTTGGACATAAGGTCCAATCGCTGCTGGTGCTTTGTCTGTATGAATCGTTTTTGCCATAATTATCACTTCTCCTACTTATTTTTTTCATTATACCATAAAATAGCAAGCAATGGCCACGACAGATTGATTCGCCTTGACTTTTTCCATTTTTTCATTGATGAGGTCCTTAGAAGCTAAAAGGAAATCTACTTACCTATCAGAGCCCACTTTTTAAGATTTAAAAAAGCTGAGAAATCTTTCCCAGCGTTTATAGTTTCAAAATCAAAAGTCTTATTCCTCTTCTGCTTTCGCTAATGCTTCTCTTTCCAGACGCAGCTTGCGCTTGGGATTGAGTTTATTAAAGAGCTCTTCTAGCTTTTCTGCATTCCAGACGTCGGCTGCAGAGACAAAGTTCCCATTTTCATCGCGAAAGGATATTGGTTTATCACCCATTGCAAGCCTCCTTAGTCGACGAATTCAAACTCGAACTTGCCGATGCGAACTAGATCACCATCCTTGGCTCCGCGAGCGCGAAGGGCTTCATCAACTCCCATACCACGCAGCTGACGGGCAAATTTCATGACTGCTTCATCGCGGTCAAAGTTGGTCATATTAAAGAGCTTCTCAAGCTTGTCACCTGACAGCACCCAAGTCGCATCATCATCACGAGAAATTTCAAAGGCTGGTGCTTCTTCGTCAAAGCCATAGTAAGCTTCTTCTTCCATTTCAGACTCATCATAGAGTAAGAACTCTGGCGTTTTATCCAATAATTCTGCGGTCGCATCCAAGAGGGTCGCAAGTCCCTGCTTGGTCAGACTGGAAATGGGGAAGATTTGCGGTAATTCCGCAAACTCATCATAATTAGCCGCTAATTTCTCTTTGAATATCTTGAGATTTTCAGCACTATCAGGCATGTCCATCTTGTTAGCGACAATAATCTGCGGACGCTCCATGAGACGAAGGTTGTAGGATTCCAACTCTTTATTGATAGCTAGATAGTCCTCATAAGGATCACGTCCTTCACTAGCTGACATATCGATAACATGCAGGATAACCCGTGTCCGCTCAATATGACGGAGAAACTGAGTTCCCAGTCCGACCCCTTGGCTGGCCCCCTCGATCAAACCTGGCAAATCCGCCACTGCAAAGGACTCTCCAGAGTGAGTGCGAACCATGCCTAAATTGGGCACGATGGTCGTAAAATGATAAGCACCAATCTTAGGCTTAGCTGCTGTGATGACACTAAGCAAAGTGGATTTCCCGACAGAAGGGAAGCCAACCAGACCAACGTCTGCTAGGACCTTGAGCTCCAGCAGAAGCTCACGCTCTTGACCTGGTTCTCCATTTTCAGAAATCTCTGGAGCAGGATTTTTAGGTGTCGCAAAGCGGATATTTCCACGACCGCCTCGGCCACCACGCGCTACGATAAATTCTTGACCATTTTCTACCAAGTCCGTCAGCACCTTGCCTGTCTCCGCATCACGAACCGTTGTCCCTTGAGGTACACGAACAATTAAGTCCTCAGCGCCACGGCCATGCATGCCCTTAGTCATGCCCTTTTCACCAGATTGAGCCTTGAAGTGGCGATTGTAGCGAAAATCCATCAGGGTACGCAGACCTTCGTCTACGACAAAAACAACATTCCCGCCACGACCGCCATCGCCACCCCAAGGACCGCCATTAGGAACATATTTTTCACGGCGAAAGGCCACCATGCCATCGCCACCATTGCCTGCCTTGACTTGAATCTTGGCTGTATCTAAAAACATACTCATTTTTTCTATTCTCTTTTTCTAGTCTAAAAAAACGCCCTGAAGCGTTTGGATTAAAAGATTGCGCTGAGAGCGGAGGCAAAGATTGCTCCGACTGTCACGATGAGCATGATAATCACAACCAGCATCGTCAATTTTTCAAATCCTGTTTTTTTGCGTTGTCCGTTGTCACCAAAAGCCACGATAACACCTCTATCCTTTAAAAATTACTAGGTCTATTCTAACACGATTGCTCCGTTTTTTCAAATGGAAAAGCATGTAAAAAGGCTTTAAGAGAAAACTCTTAAAACCTTTGAATTTTATCTAGTCTTCTTTTGAAGAAAGACATAGCTTCCAAAGCCAACTAAGATTGCCAAACCTGCAACTGACAGCCAAAGTGTAGTTTCTTGACCAGTCTTAGGCAGAACCTTTTTGTTGCCTCCTGCAGCACCTGGATCATTGGTACCGTTGTTTGAATTGTTATTTCCATTCCCTGGATTGTCTGTTCCTCCCTTTGGATTGTCGGAACTATTACCAGGGGTATTGTTACCATTGCCTGGGGTATTATTTGGATTATTGTTTGGATTGTTGTTATTTCCAGGGTTAGGTGGCTGAACCGACTTGCCTGGATCGTTACCTCTATAGGTATTTGTAAAGACTGGATCCAAGTCATAATTGACAGAGCCCAAAAGCTCACCATTAACATCTTTTACAGTAACTGTCAGCTGTGCTTCCTTGTCATCATAGACGTAGTTAGGATCATTTCCTGGGATTTCCTTGATGCTGTAGCGGTAAGTACCAGCAGCACTATAGTTCAAGGCCTTGAAGTTAATAGAGCCGTCTGCTTCATTGGTCACTGTTTGAAGCAAATCACCGTTTTCATCAAAGAGACCAAAGGTAAACTGTCCCTTTTCTAATTCTTTGTTAACAAGCTTTTTCTGAGCTTTAATCATTACGTCTTTTGCCAACAAGCCGCTTCCTTTACCAGAACCGTCTTCCAAACGGACTGACTTAGTAATGCTGCGCTCTGGGAAGCCTTTTGCTGTCCAAGATAAGGTGTTGTTAACCACATCACCTACTTGAACACCATCTGGTACGCGAGTAGAGTACTCGATGTACATTGGCCAGTTGTAGTTATCACCAAAATTGATGGTAAAGCCATTGACATCACCATTAGCATTTTGCGAAAGAACCGCCTTATTAGTGAAGTTATCCAAAACAGGCAGAGTCAGCAAGTGCGCTTCATTGCGGATACCACCTTCTACAGGAGCATAACGAACTGCGCGCAGTGTACCTGGTACCAATGTCAGACCATCGCCAAAGTTGTCTGAAATCACCATGTTGCGAAGCATGTCCTGTCTTGCATTCAGGATAATACGCCACTTGACAATCTTTGGATCGCTACTGTCTTGGTAACCATATTTCATTTCATATTCACCAGCAGTTCCTTCTACCTTTTCGTATTGGAAAGAAAAATCTGTCTGGCCAAATTTGAAAGAAATCGGCCCTGAATTTTGCACCTTGTCGTTATTAACTCGTACATTAAAAGTTAGGGACATTTCTTTTTGTTCGGTGTAATTAGTAAAGTAATTACTGAAAGTTACCGTAACCGTTTGAGTCGCTGGATTCGCTTGGGCTTTTCCGACTACTTCTCCCTTGTGATTGACAACATCAGATACTTGGAAGTTTAAGGGAGTAATCAGGGTTAATTCCTGTGGCAGTGAGAAAGTGAGGGTGTCCCCTTCAGCGATAGTTTGAGATGACGGGAATGTGAAACTAGTTGTTACAGACAAAGTTTCATTGGTCATAACTGTTGAGTCACTTGTTAATGGCACACCATTTTTAGTGATACTGGTTTGTTGAGTATAGTCTGTTACCTCAGCAGCCTGAGTCCTAGCAGCAAAACCAATACCTGTAACAATAGCCGTTAACAAGATTAAAATTTTAAGAATGATCGTCTTCTTATCTTTCATTTTATGCTCCTTTCATAGCTTATTATACCAAGAGTATTGCAATTTATCAACATTTTGTATCAAAGTGTTTAAATATTCACATAAATGTAAAAAAACCAAGACGTTATGTCTCAGTTTCTTTACGTTTATTAGTCTATTCCAATTTCATCTCGAACAACATTGGCAATGGTATCTACATAATAATTTACTTCTTCGTCAGTTGGTGCTTCAGCCATGACCCTCAGCAGAGGCTCAGTTCCACTCGGACGAACCAAAATTCGGCCATTGCCAGCCATTTCGGCTTCCATTCTCTCAATCACCGTCTTGATAGCTGGGACTTCCATCGCCTTATACTTCATGCTGTTTTCTACACGGATATTGACCAGTTTCTGCGGATAGATGGTTACTTCAGCGGCCAATTCAGATAGTTTCTTACCTGTTTCCTGCATGACCTTGGTCAATTGCACAGCTGACAGCTGGCCATCACCTGTCGTATTGTAGTCCATGATGATAACATGTCCAGACTGCTCACCACCAAGATTAAAACCATTCTTCCGCATTTCCTCTACTACATAGCGGTCACCAACCGCTGTCACAGCCTTTTGAATACCTTCGCGATCCAAAGCCTTATGGAAGCCTAGATTGGACATGACAGTTGTAACAATGGTATTCTGTGCTAACTCACCTTTCTCAGACAGGTACTTACCGATGATGTACATAATCTTGTCACCATCTACTAGTTCGCCATTTTCATCCACAGCAATCAAGCGATCGCTATCTCCATCAAAGGCCAGACCAATCGCTGCACCAGACTCACGAACAACTTCCTGCAAAGCTTCTGGATGCGTAGACCCGACATTCAGATTGATATTGAGGCCGTCTGGATTTTCTCCGATAATCGTCAACTGTGCACCGAGGTCTGCAAAAATCTGACGGGCACTGGTAGAAGCCGCACCGTTGGCCGTGTCTAAGGCCACATGCATTCCTTCTAGTTCCAAACCAGTTGAAACCAAGTATTGTTGGTACTTGCGCAACCCTTCTGGATAGTCAACCAAGTCACCTAAACCTTCGGCGCTTGGACGTGGCAAGGTATCTTCTGCTGCGTCCAGCAAAGCTTCGATTTCCAATTCACGCTCATCATCCAGTTTATATCCGTCACCACCAAAGAATTTGATACCATTATCCAAAGCTGGATTGTGGCTAGCAGAAATCATGACACCCGCGCTGGCCTTCTCTGACTTGACTAGATAAGCCACACCAGGCGTTGCAATGACACCCAGCTTATAAACATGAATCCCAACGGACAAAAGTCCTGCAACCAAGGCGCTTTCCAGCATTTCTCCTGAAATTCGAGTATCACGGCCAACAAAGACCCGAGGCACTTCACTTTCGTGCTGGCTCAGAACATAACCACCAAAGCGGCCGAGTTTAAAGGCCAATTCCGGCGTTAATTCCACATTTGCTTCTCCGCGAACACCATCGGTTCCAAAGTATTTACCCATTATAAATAGTTTCCTTTCATAAGACCTGGACGTAAAGGTTTTGGCTGCAAGCAAGGCAGACCGCTTTAATCCAAGTTTATTTTCAAAATTTTATTTAGTTTTTATTTGATGAGCTCGTATTTGAGCTGCTGTTAGAGGAGGACGAGCCAGAGTTGTCTGCTGTTTTAGTGTTGACACGCATAGTCGTTTCAAATGGTGTCACCACGCTTGGCATGACATTCCCCTGTCCATCAACAGCCTGCAGCGGCGCGGTCCCGCTGTAGTTGCCGGTGATAATGACATTGGTCGGGAGAATGGCTATGACATATTCAATCTTAGACAGGGTCTCCTCGTCACTGGTTACTGTAGCTTCCTTATTTTCCAAGGTCACACCACTGATAGACACATTTTCAGCCACCTGGCTGTCTGTGATGAGGTAGCGGACCTCAACCTTCTTGCTGGCCTTTTTACCAATCTTAACAGAAATCTTCTGCGGAGTGACTGTAGCAGTCAGACCGCTTGGCAGGTTTTCAACCTTTAGCGGAATTTCTACTGTTCCTTCTGTAGCCTTAGAAAGATCAGCTACAACTCGAAACTTCCGAGTACTTTCCTGCATTTCACTGGCTAGATTGACACGGTTGGAGCCTGTCAGAGCGACGGAAACTTCAGAAGTAAAGCCGCTGATAAAGTAATTTTCGCTGTCATATTTGATGTCAATTGGCACATTGGAAACCGTATTGGTATAAGTTTCAGATGTGACCTGTCGAACTCCAGTATTGTTTTGATAACTGCTAGAGGTTGCATAGACAAAAAGGACTAAGGCAAAGAAAAACGAAGAGATGATATAAAGAATTTTTTTACGTTTTTTCATTTCTTCCATCCTCCCATGAAGCGTTTTTTCAAACCCGCTGGCTTGTCCTGCTCTGATAAGAAGACCTTTCTCAGCTCTGTCTCAAACTCATCCAAAGTCAAATCATGCTTGAAAATTCCATTGTGCGTAGTGGAAAGACCGCCGGTTTCTTCTGAAACGACAAAAGTAAACGCATCTGATACTTCAGATAGGCCAATAGCTGCGCGGTGCCGGGTTCCAAACTCCTTAGAGATGCCGCTGCTTTCTGTCAGAGGCAGGTAGGCACAGGAAGCCGCAATCTTATTGTTTTTTATGATGACAGCTCCATCGTGCAATGGCGTATTGGGGATAAAAATGTTGATTAGCAGCTCTCCGGACACATCTGCATCCAAAGGAATCCCTGTTGCAATGTACTCCTGCAAGGTACGGGTTCCCTGAATGGCCACCAAAGCCCCGATTTTCCGCGGACTCATATAGGCAACAGACTTGACAAAGGCCTGAACCATTTTTTCTTCGTTACTGATGGGCGTCACAGAAAAAATATCCGTTGCTCGGCCCAGCTTTTCTAATCCTGCCCGAATCTCAGGCGAGAAAATCACCACAGCCGCAATGACCCCGTAAGTGATGACCTGATTAATCAGCCAAGAAATGGTGGTCAAGCCGATGATATTGGCAAAAAACTGTGCCAAGATAAAGAAGAGCACCCCGCGGACCAAAATCATAATCTTCGTACCAGCAATGGCCTTGATTAGATAATATAGAATCCATGCGACGATAGCGACGTCAATAATATTAATTACAATCCTCCAAGGGTCAGAAAACAAACTGGCCCAATATTGGAGATTGGTTAGTTGTTGAAAATTCATACTTAGACTTCCTACTCCAGTACAAGCAAAATCAAACAGCTATAGCAACAAATCGAACATATTAAATCTAGTCACAGCCTGATTTTACCTTGTAATTAGAGTTCACTCAATTAACTTCTCTCTTTTTATTTTAAAGTGGGTCTTAATGCTTAAAGACTTACCAACCCATTATATCACGTTTGTCAATATTTTTCTGTAACCTTCTTTACTTTTTTATGATAAAATATTTCTTATGAAGATAAATACAGCCTTGGGCCTCTTGGCAGGCAAGTCCTCCCACTTTGTTCTCAGCAAAATGGGGCGTGGATCGACTCTGCCAGGGAAAGTTGCCCTGACATTTGACAAAAACATTTTACAGAACCTAGCCAAGAACTATGAAGTCGTGGTTATTACCGGAACCAATGGTAAAACTCTGACTACAGCTCTGACAGTAGGCATTCTCAAGGAAGCCTTCGGAGAAGTGGTGACCAATCCCAGCGGTGCCAATATGATTACCGGGATTACCACAACCTTCCTGACCGCTAAGAAAGGCAAATCTGGCAAAAATATCGCTGTTCTGGAAATAGATGAAGCCAGCCTATCCCGGATTTGTGATTATATCAAACCTAGCCTCTTCGTCTTTACCAATATTTTCCGCGACCAGATGGACCGCTATGGGGAGATCTACACAACCTACCAGATGATTCTGGATGCTACAGCTAAAGTTCCTGAAGCGACTGTACTGATGAATGGTGACAGCCCCCTCTTTAACTCGGTCAGCCTGAAGAATCCTGTTCGCTACTATGGATTTAATACCAAGAAAGGCCAGGCTCAGCTGGCTCACTATAATACAGAAGGCATCCTCTGTCCTAAGTGTGAGCATATCCTCAAGTATGAGCTCAACACCTATGCAAATCTGGGGGCTTATATCTGTGAGGACTGCGGCTTCAAGCGTCCTAAGCTTGACTACAGCCTGACCGCTCTCAAAACACTTGAGCATAACCGCTCTGCCTTCACCATTGATGATCAAGACTATCAAATCAATATCGGCGGTCTCTACAATATCTATAACGCTCTAGCAGCAGTATCAGTAGCTCAGTTCTTTGGTGTCGAACCGGCTACTATCAAAGCTGGCTTTGACAAGAGCCGAGCTGTCTTTGGCCGTCAGGAAACTTTCAAAATCGGCGATAAGGAATGTACCTTAGTCCTGATTAAAAATCCAGTCGGGGCGACCCAAGCTTTAGATATGATTGGGCTTGCGCCTTTTGACTTTAGCTTGTCCGTCCTGCTCAATGCCAACTATGCGGACGGCATTGATACCAGCTGGATCTGGGATGCTGATTTTGAGAAGATTCTAGAGATGGAGATTCCTCATGTCATTGCAGGCGGTGTGCGCCACTCTGAGATTGCTCGTCGACTGCGGGTAACGGGCTATCCAGCAGATCAGATTACTGAAGTCAAAGATTTGGAAGCAGTATTTAAGGCCATTGAGCAGCAAGAAACCAAGCATGCCTATATCTTAGCAACTTATACTGCTATGCTGGAATTCCGTGAGCTACTGGCAGAACGACAAGTGGTCAGAAAGGAGATGAACTAATGGTTTACAGATCCCTCACTTCTCCTGAAAACCAGGATTACCGTTACGATATTAAAATTGCCCACCTCTATGGCAATCTCATGAATACCTACGGCGACAACGGCAATGTTCTCATGCTCAAGTATGTGGCTGAAAAACTAGGCGCTAGGGTTGAAGTCGATATCGTCTCTCTAGAAGATGACTTTGACAAGGACAACTACGACATCGTCTTCTTTGGCGGAGGTCAAGACTATGAGCAAACGATCGTGGCTCGTGACTTACCAACTAAAAAAGAAGCTTTGGAAAGCTTTATCAATGAAAACGGCGTAGTGCTAGCTATCTGCGGTGGCTTCCAACTCTTAGGCCAATACTATATCGAAGCTTCTGGTCGACGAATCGAAGGCCTGGGCATCATGGGTCACTATACCCTCAACCAGACCAAAAACCGCTATATAGGTGACATCAAGATTCATAACGAAGAATTCAACGAGACCTACTACGGCTTTGAAAATCACCAAGGACGGACTTTCCTCTCTGACGACGAAAAACCTCTGGGCAAAGTCGTCTATGGAAATGGCAACAACCAAGAAGACGGCAATGAAGGCGTCCACTATAAGAATGTCTTTGGCTCTTACTTCCATGGTCCCATCTTGTCCCGCAATGCCAACTTGGCCTACCGTCTGGTGACCACTGCTCTGAAAAATAAGTATGGCTCTGATATTGAACTGGCCGCTTATGAAAATATCCTAGCCCAAGAAATCCCAGAAGAATACGGAGATATCAAGAGCAAGGCTGAGTTTGAATAGATAATAGGAGAATCACTATGAAAGAAAAATTGCACTATATTTTGCTTTTAATTACCATTCTATTGGTTGCCAGTATTTCCTTGGCCAATATGCAGAGCGTTAATGTTAGCTTTATCTTGTTCAGCTTCAGACTTCCTCTAATCATATTGATTTTGGTCTCAGTGCTCCTAGGCTCTGTCACGACCTTTCTAATCAGCATGGTGAAAAATTTCTCACTGAAAAAAGAGCTTAAGAAAACCAAAGAAGCACTTAAAAATTCCCATACAGAAAACTAGGTTGGAAATCATTCCGGCCTAGTTTTTTTGCTTTTTGAACAATAGAAATCGCTGCTTCCCTTTCTAACCAATAAATCTTCAGACCATCTTTTTTCGCCTTATCCATTACTCCTTCTTGCTTGTCGAATCATCTTTATCACAGGTGAAATAGCCTACAATCTTGAAAAAATAGTCTGTAATGACTTCTGGCTGCTCTGGCTCTTCCTCTTGCAGCCAGTTCCAAATAGCATTACTGTAGCCTCCGATGAGAAAGTGTATCCTAAAAAGCTGCATATCCATCTGCTCCTTAAAGAAAGGCTGAAGCACTGCTGGGGAATGGGCATTCCATGCAGAAATAAAGGAGGAAAAAAGCTGACTCTTGACCAGTCCTCTCAGCTCCTGACGCTTGCTGTACCAAAAACGAAAAAGATAAAGATAAGCTTCATACTGGTTTGGCTTGTTCAGCGTATCCTCTTCCACACGAAAATACTCCTTCATCAGCTCCTGAAGGTAATAGTCCAATAAAGCCCTTTTATTGCGAAAATGGCGATAAAAGGTCCGACGGGAAGTTTGCGAAACCTCTATAATGTCTGTGACTGAGATTTCTGAGAAATCTTGGCTTTGCAGCAAGGTTAAGAGTCCTTGTTTCAGCATTTCTTTCGTTTCCTGCACCTGCAATTGCTTACCGTCCATCTTGTCCTCCTTGAATGGTATACAGAAGCAGCCAAAAAGTATCTCTTGTAGGCTAAAGGCCGTTTTCCCTTGAACTTGGCTGCTGGCTTGGTTATAATCTTAGTGACAATTTGCTCCTAGTATAGCGTATTTTGACTTCGTTTTCAACGAAGACATAGCTGAGGAGATTTTAATACTCAATGCAAACTAAAGAGCAAGCACAGACAATACCAGAGTACAGCAAGACGATGTTGATGTGATCTTAAGTTGTTTTTCGAAGAGAATACAATAGATCCGACAAACCGAGTCAGTTCTCCACAAAATTTTCCTTGCTTGAAGGGACTTTCTTCTGTAGAAGACGCTGGGCGATCGTTCCTAGTCTGCTTCTGTCTCTAAAGACCGATAGAAAAGGAGTATCTCGTAATGAAAAAATTGACCCTATGCTTTATACTAAGTTTCTTAACTATCAGCCTTCTCTACCCAGCTAGAGCGCTAGCCGAGGAGGGAACAAAGCTACCATCTGGTATCGGTCGCGACCAAATCGGCCAGAAAATCCAAGACTTTGTCAAGGAGCACGAAAAGACCACTGCTGGTATGGCAACAGCCGTCTTTGATGCCAATGGAACTATCTACCAAGGCAATTTCGGCTATATGGACAAGGAAAAGGGGATTCCAGCAGACGATGAAAGCGTTTTTGAGTGGGGTTCTGTGACCAAACTGACCATTTGGGTCTCTGTTATGCAGCTCTGGGAGGAGGGCAAGATTGACCTCGAAGAAGATATCCGCACCTATCTGCCAGAAGGTTTTCTACGCAATCTTCGCTATGAAAATCCTATCACCATGTTAGACCTCATGAACCATCAGGCTGGCTTTGACGAAGCACCTCTTTATATGAAAGGTGACAAGAGTTTGGAGGAGCTACTATTCCAATATCAGCCCATTCAGTCCTTTGAGCCAGGTACAACGACAGCCTATTCCAACTACGGTACTGGGCTAGCTGCCTATATCGTGGAGCGAATATCCGGTCAATCCTATGTTGACTATGTCCATATGCACATCTTTGAGCCGTTGGGAATGAATCAGACAGCTATCTTGCCAGACTTATCCGATAACATCTATGTAGCAGAAAAGCGCAAGGAAGACAAAGGCTATGACACAAAAGGTAAATCGCTAGGATCTTCCCCCTATGAAGTTGGCCTCTATCCAGCTGGTCGGGCTACCGGAACCTTAAACGATATGCAGAAATTTGCCAAAGCCTTGCTAAGCCGCCAAACCCTCTTTAAACGTCCCGAGACTTGGATGACGCTTTATTCTCCCACAACAAGCTACCCTGGCACAGATACTATTCGCAATGCTCATGGCTTTTGGGCTAATGAATACAGCGTCAGCATACTAGGTCACGGCGGCATGACAAGCGGCTTTTCCTCACGCATCATGCTAGACTTGAAACACGGTATCGGATGTGTCATCATGACCAACCAAAAATCCGAGCAAACCTATAATTTCCAAATGCCAGAACTCGTCTTTGGACCACGCAAAACGAGCAGTGAGGAGACTCAGAAGCAGTTCAGACCCGGCTATTACCGTACTCTCCGTACTCTTCATCAAGGTCCAGTGTCCATTTATAAGCTATTTACGAGCCCCGCAGAAAACCTAAAAACCTCAGCTGATGTCCAGCGCTTAGCCAGCGATTCCTGGACTCATTTCTGGACGATTGATGAGAGCAAGGACAATATTAAATTGCTTGTTTCCGTTTCTGACTATGAGAAAATCTCTGCCTTTGACTTCTACAAGGACTATGTGGTGATCGGACTTGGCATCCTTGGGTCTGTCTACGGACTGGGAATGTTTCTCATCAGCCTACTCATGGGAGCTTATCAGTTTATATTCCGCAAAAATCAAAAACAGCCTGCCCCAGCTTGGAAAATATGGAATCTCCTGACAGCAGCCGGAATCGTTGCTGTCTCCCTCAACTTCTTTCTGATTTTGACAGCTGCATTCGCTAATAATCTCAGTGCTTACGCTCCTTGGCGCTATATGGTCTTCGCTGGACTTGGACTCCTACTGACCTTTGCTGCTCTGCTGCCACTGTTCAGAAAGTCCAGAGAAAAACTCAGCAAAGCGCATCTCTTCCTGACCATCCTAACCAGCCTGTCAGCTTTGGCTATCGTAGCCAATATCCTCTACTGGTCTCTCTATCAGTGGTGGCTGCTTTGATAAATCGTCATTTGATTTATATTTCATTACTTTGTTAACTTAAGCAGGCTACCAGATTATTTCACTCCTAATACTCAATGAAAATCAAATAGCAAACTAAGAGGTTGGTTTCAGGCTGTACTGGATTACGACAAAGCGGCGCTGTTGTACTTTAAATTTGATTTTCGAAGAGGACGAAATCGAACCAAAAGACTATAAAGGATTATCTCATGAAAAAAACAACTTTATGCTTCATTTTAGCCATTTTGGCCTTTAGTCTCTTCTGTCCGACCATAGCCTTGGCTGAAGGCCGGAAACTACCTTCCGGCACAACCTCTGGTCAAATCGGCCAGAAAATTCAAGATTTTGTCAAGAAACACGAAAAGACCACTGCTGGTATGGCAACAGCCGTCTTTGGCACCAATGGAACTATCTACCAAGGCAGTTTTGGCTATATGGAAAAGGAAAAAGGTATCAAAGTGGACAAAGACAGCGTATTCGAATGGGGAGCAGTGACAAAACTTACTGTTTGGATTTCTGTCATGCAACTCTGGGAGGAGGGCAAGATTGATTTAGAAGAAGACATCCGTACCTATCTGCCAGAAGGCTTTCTCAAAAATCTTCGTTTTAAAAAGCCTATCACCATGCTCGATCTGATGAATCATCAGGCAGGCTTTGATACGATTCCCAATTACTTACATGGCGACAAGAATCTAGAAGAAATTTTGACTCTTTACCAGCCGATCCAATCTTTCGAGCCAGGTACGGTCACAGCTAACTCAAATTACGGGACAGGCTTGGCCTCTTATATCGTAGAGCGGATTTCTGGTCAGAGTTTCTCCGATTACATTCACGAGCATATTTTTGAACCTCTAAAGATGAACAAGACGGCCATTTTACCAGATTTATCTGACAATGCTTTTGTACAGGCTAAGCGCAAGGAAGAAAAGGGATACGATAGCGAAGGCAAGCTCTTGGGAAGCGCTAATTCTGAACTCGGACTCTACTCCTCTGGCAGAGCTACAGGAACGCTAGAGGATTTACAAAAGTTTGCTCAAACACTTCTCAAAAAGGAGAACCTTTTCCATCGTCCAGAGACTTGGACAACCCTTTATACTGCTACTTCAACATATCCAGGTACAGATATAGTACGCAATGCTCACGGCTTCTGGGTAAGCAAGTATAATGTTTCTGTTTTAGGCCAAGGAGGACATACGTTCGGATTTTCTAGCAATCTTTTGTTGGACCTTGAGTCAGGAGTTGGCATGATTGTCATGACCAATCAATCAATTGAAGAACGCTATAATCTCTATATGTCGGAATTAGTATTTGGACAGCGAAAAACAGCTAGCGAAGCTACTAAGGAACGATTCAGTCCTGGATATTATCTTTCCTACAGAATTTTTAATAGTGGCCCCTTGTCTATAGCTAAAATTGTACCTCCATTTATTGATCGACTGAATAGTCCGAATGAAGACTTGTTAAAAGATGAATTTTGGACTATTAACGATAGCAATGGGCAAACTACGCTGTCCTTTACTTCCTCTGACTTTAAGAAGATTTCTGATTCCGAGCTCTTTACAGACTATGCCGTTACAGGCTTAGGACTCCTTGCTAGCTTTTTTGCTCTGGGAAATATCTTGTGTAGTATTTTTAGAGACATTAGTCATCTAATTTGGCACAAGCAGAAAAAAACTCTGCCTCGCTCTTGGAAGGTTTGGAACTACCTGACTTCTCTAGGCATCATGGCTGTTCCACTTCAACTCCTATTGGTTTTCCAAGCAGTTTTAAAAAATGATTTTAGCGGTGTTAGCTCTTGGCGCTATATGGTCTTTGCTATCTTAGGACTCCTACTGACCCTTGCTGTTCTGCTGCCCATTTTCAAAAAATCATCAGAGAAACTCAGTCGAGGTCATGTCTGTCTGACAGTTCTGACTAGCCTATCTGCCCTAGCTATGATAGCCAATATTCTATATTGGTCACTCTATCAGTGGTGGGTTTTCCAATAGTTTACACTAAATTCTAACTAGAACAACACCAAATTTCCGTACTTCAGTATTGCCTACAGCTAGCTTCCCTTTTTACTCTTTGAATTTCATTGAGTATTAGAAAATGACCAATTATTATCTACATAGAACAGAAAGGAATTTTTATGAAAAAATCAAAACTCCTAATTATTTTAATCATCCTAGTCCTCGGCCTTTTGATCTATTGTTGCAATAGCTAAATCTGAGACATGTCAAAAAGGAGTATGAATATGATAACAAAACGAATGTTTTTATGGCTTCTGGCTATTCTCAGTCTTGGAATTTTCCAACCTGTCACTGCATTAGCTGATGAATCACAAAAGCTGCCATCAGGCATAGAGCGCAGCCAAATTGGGCAGAAAATCCAAGACTTTGTCAAGGAGCATGAAAAGACAACAGCCGGTATGACAACGGCAGTCTTTGACAAGAACGGTACGATTTACCATGCCAACTTTGGATATACGGACAAAGAAGAAGGCATCAAAGTGGATGACAAAAGCGTTTTTGAATGGGGTTCTGTGACCAAGTTGACTGTTTGGATCTCAGTCATGCAACTCTGGGAAGAAGGCAAGATAGACCTAGAAACTGACATAAAAACCTATCTGCCAAAGGACTTTCTCAAGACTCTTCGCTACGACAAGCCTATTTCCATGCTGGATCTGATGAATCATCAAGCTGGCTTTGAAGAGTCTGGTGCGGCCATGAACTACCATGACATCAGCATGGAAGAATTCCTAGCAACTAAGCAGCCTGCCCAAATCTTTGAACCTGGCACAAAGACCGCCTATTCAAACTACAGCGCGGCTTTGACCGCTTATATCGTGGAGCAGGTTTCCGGTCAGAGCTTCTCAGACTATGTCCATAAGCATATTTTCCAGCCACTGGACATGGATAAGACAGCTATCCTACCAGGCTTTACAGATAATGATTATGTGCGCGAAAAGCGGAAGGAAGACAAAGGCTACAGTACAGAAGGACAGTCTATTGGAGCATCCAACTTCTACATGGACATCTATCCAGCAGGTCAGGCCGCCGGTACTATGGCAGATTTCCAAAAATTTGCCCAAACCCTCCTGAGTCAGGACAAGCTATTTAAGCGGAAGGAAACATGGACAACTCTTTACACAGCTAGCTCCACCTATCCTGGCACGGATATCCCGCTCAACATGCATGGCTTCTGGGTCCAAGAGTACGGCACGACTCTTGTCGGACATGGAGGGAATACCGACGGCTTCTCTTCCAATATTCTGCTTGACTTGAAAAACGGCATCGGTTATGCCGTCATGACCAATCAATCCCAAGAGCAAATCTATAATAGCGAGATGCCCCAGCTGATTTTTGGAGACAAGAAAAAGACTGACAAAACAGCCTTTAAAAATTTTCAGCCTGGCTTTTACCGCAAAGCCCGCTACTTCGAGACTGGGCCGATATCCATTACCAGAGGATTTTTATACACCAGCTACGCCCCTAAAGACGCAGACAACCCTCTCCTCACTCAAGGCTATGCAGTCCTTAGCCATGCGAATAACCAAGAGACTATCACAAATGCCTACGGAGATAGCTATAAGATTGCGGACATTGAGATCTACAAAGACTATGCCATGTACGCCTTATTCTTTGTCGGACTGGTCTATGCTCTTATCAGTCTTGTCATCAGCGGAGTGGCAGACCTGATTCGTTTGGTCAGAAAGATACCTGCCAAGGCTCCAGTAGATTTAAAAATCTGGAATTATCTGACCTCGCTTACTATTCTCGCTGTTGGATTCAATTCTTATCTCATCTTTACTGTTATGACTGTCAGCAAGACTGGTATCATGCAACCTTGGCGCTATGTGGTCTTCGCTGGACTGGGAATTTTACTGGTAGCAGGACTCCTCTATCCTTGGATAACTAAGGCCAAAAGCCGATTAAGCAAGGGACGTTTCTTCCTGACAGTCCTGACCAGCCTAGCTGCCCTCACCATCATAGCCAACATTCTCTATTGGTCGCTTTATCAGTGGTGGGTGCTATAAAAAAGATATTCGTTGCTTTCGAGTGAGATGCTATATCACTCGCTACTTCTCTACAAGAAAGGAAAACAAACATAACTCTAGCACATTTTCAAGAAAACCTACGCAAATACGCTAAAATTCTAGTTACTTATGGTACCAATGTCCAGCCGGAACAAACGGTTGCTCTCAGTATTGATGTTGAGCAGGCAGAACTGGCCTGTAGCTTGCTGCCTTATCCTAAAATACTATACAAACAAACTAGGTTGGAAATCCAGCCTAGTCTTTTTGTATTCTCTTTTGATAAAGGTAGGAAATCAAAGCCAATCCCATCACTCCGAAACCAATCAGAAGAAAGGAAAGGGTTCGGACACTCGGCAGAAGAGTCATCAGAAAAGTCGCAGGAGGCATGAAAAGAATTGCCAGCGTATAGATAGTCGAGAAAACTCGTCCTAGGTACTCCTTGTCCACCTTGGTCTGAACCTGGCTGAAGAAATGAATGTTGAACACAGTCATAAAGAGCTCACAGATAAGATTACCAGAATAGGAGAAATATGGATGAACCGGTAGCAAGGCAGAGACGCCCATGACTGCGACTCCAACACCTGTCAATAACAGGGCTACAAGAAGATTTTCCATACTAGCCTTAACCTTGCTAGCTAGAATGGCTCCAATGATTGATCCTATAGCACCCAAACTCAAAATAGTTGCATAAGAGCCGGTCTTGCCGTAGAGCTGATTGGTAAAAGGCAATAGATAATTAAAAGCCGCAAAGAAAAAGTTGACGGCAGAAGCTACCAAAAGCAGAAAGAAAATTTCTTTTTGCTGACGGATATAAACTAAACCTTCCTTGATATCTCTCAGGATATTTCCAAGATTGATGGGAGACTTCTGCTTGCTTGGCTCATGATTGGGCAGAAAGTAAACCAAGGCAAAAGCCAGAAAGAAGCTAAGGGCATCCAGCTGAAGGGTCATGCGCAGATTCGCATACTGCATCACGATAAAAGATAAAACTGGGGCTGAGACACTGATAACTTGCAAGGCCAATTCCAGATGAGAATTGTAAGGCACGATGTCTTCTTTGTCTACAATTTCGGTAATATAAGACTTATTAGCTGGCCGAGAAAAAGCAAAGGCTATAGCCTGAACCACATTAGCAAAAATCAGCGCTCCAATCATGAGCTGGTCATTTGAAATAAAAGAAATCAGCAAACAAAGACCAGCACAAATCAAGTCCGCTACCATCAGCACTTTACGTCTGGAAAAGCGGTCCGTAATAGCTCCCCCCAAAGGATTGAATAAGATGGAAGTGACTAGCTCTGATATCTGATAAATGCCCAAGACCGTCTGTCCCAGAGCTCCAATAGAAGCAAGCCAGATGCTGTTCCCATAGTCATAAAGCATATTTCCGATTTTATTAATAGCAGCCCGTGTAATCAGCTGTGCTGCCTGTCGATTCATAAAAATACCTCCTTCCATTTCTGAAACTATTGTATCAGGAATAGAGGGAGGTCCTTTATTTTTCCCATATTTGGGAAATTATACTTTTACAAACTTATGGAAATGCTCTTGATAATAGGCGACTTGCTCAGGTAAATTCAGCACTTCAAAGATGTGCATGGCTTCCTGCATTTGCTTGATGCCCTGCTTCTTCTCTCCCTTCTGATAAGCAGCAAACCCCTTGAGATAGAGGAACACATTGCGTTCATAGAGTTTGATGCCCTTGCCAATGATTTTCTCTACGTAAGCCTCAAAATAACTAGCCTTATCAAAAGAACGACTTTCCAAACAATGCTGGTAACAATTGAGCGCTATAATCAAGACTAATTTCTTATGGCGACCAATTTCTTTGTAGTAGTCCTCCCGCTCCATGACTTCCTTTCCCAGACGGTAGACGTAGTCCACATCATAGAAACTATAGAGATTGCCAAAGAGGATAAGCTCGTACATGGTCCAATCTTCCACTTGAAAGAAATAATCGGCCACCTTATCTAAATCTTCTTGCCTCATGCGAAACTGACTGTCTCGCTGACAAATCAAGCCCTGTAGCAAAATCCAATTTAGTTCATAGTAAAGGGGCGACTTGCTGGCCTTGGCCTTTTCCAACTGCTCTGCTTGCAAGTCCTGAAATCCCTTGATGTCATTTGAGTAGTAAAGAGGGATAATCTTACCCATCATGGCCACGTGTTCATGCTGCTGGAAATTCCGAGCTTTGTCCATAAAATTTTCAAGGGTCACATGAATATTATCCAAGAGATCTAAAAATTTCGAGAGGGTCATGTCCGACTCACCCAGCTCAAAACGAGACAGCTGAGAAGTCGAGCAAACCTGACCAGCTGCTTCCTTCAAAGAATAATGCCCATTTAAACGAAAATCGCGAAAAACTTTGCCTAAATTTTCCATTTGTTTACCACTTCAATTCCTTTAATTGCTGTTTCGCTTCCCTAGTCGCTCTTTCAAAACTACCTTCACCGCCCCTTGTTCGGATTTTATTTTCAGACGAGGCTCTTTTCGTCAAAATCTTATCGGCTGAAAATCGGAAAAGGCAAATTCTGCTAAAAGAACTCGTCAGAAAACAGAAAGTTCGGGATTTGCTCTCAGACCAACCGTCAGAAAATCTGACAGAGTCATTTTGCTCCAAAATAGCTTTTCAGAAAATCTGACGGACTGACTTGTCTTTAAAAGAACTTAGATTGCATGAAGAATGCTCTCTTTTCCTCGAAAAAATCTCAGAACACATGTAAAAATTCGTTTTTTACCTTTTTTTGACTGATTTCACATGTGAAATTAAGCATTATGAGCTCTAAGAAGCTCATTTCTCACAGAAACTGCATACTCCTACACCTTCTCCGCCAGTTCTTCCCATTCTAGCATGGCTTCTTCTTGGGCAGCGGTCAGCTGGTCGATTTGCTGCTGGCTCTCCATGAGTTCGGTGGCGTCATTAGTGGCCTGCATAGCTTCCTGTAGCTGACTGATCTGGCTGTCCAAGTCCTCGATTTGCGCTTCCAGTTGTTCTAGGCGACGGGCCAGACGGCGCTGTTCTTTCTGGTTTTCCTTTTGAAGCTGATAGTCATTAGCAGGTGCTGGCTTGTCAGAATCGACCTGCTCTATCTCCTCACGCAAGGCTTCCTGCTCTGCCTTTTTCTCCAGATAGTAGTCATAATCACCCAGATAAAGGGTGGAGCCTGTCTCAGAGAGCTCAATAATCTGTGTGGCCACGCGGTTGATAAAGTAACGGTCATGGCTGACAAAGAGCAGGGTGCCGTCAAAGTCAATCAGGGCATTTTCCAGCACTTCCTTGCTGTCAATGTCCAGGTGGTTGGTCGGCTCGTCTAGGATGAGGAAGTTGTTGTTTTCCATAGACAGCTTGGCTAGAAGCAGCCGCGCCCGCTCTCCACCTGATAGCATGCCGACAGACTTCTTGACATCGTCTCCCGAGAAGAGGAAAGCGCCTAAGCGATTGCGAATCTCGACCTCTGGCGTCAGCTTGAAGTCATTCCATAGCTCATCGAGAACTGTATTGCTGGCAGTCAGTTTACTCTGGGTCTGGTCATAGTAGCCCACTTCCACATTAGCTCCCAGCTGCTCCTTGCCTCTGATGAAGGGCACTTGACCGATTAGTGATTTAATCAAGGTCGTCTTTCCAATCCCATTTGGCCCGACAATAGCTACCGCATTGAACTTGCGAATGTCAAGGTTAATCGGCTCCGACAGGACTTCCTCGCCATAGCCAATAGCTGCATCCTCCAAGGTCAGAACAACATTGCCAGAAACCTTATCGGATTTGAAGGTCATATTAGCCGAGCGACCGCTGGTTTCCGGTCTGTCCAAACGCTCCATCTTTTCTAGCTGCTTGCGACGGGACTGGGCCCGCTTGGTAGTGGAGGCCCGGACCAGATTGCGATTGACAAAGTCCTCCAGCGCAGCGATTTCTTTCTGCTGCTTTTCATAGTTCTTGGCTTCAGTGGCCAGCTTCTGCTCCTTTTGGACCACGAAGCTAGAGTAATTGCCTACATAGCGATCCAAGGAATGCTTGGTCAAGTCCAGCGTGATAGTCGCAACCTTGTCTAAGAAATAGCGGTCGTGGCTGACGATGATCAGGGCACCGCTGTAGTTGACTAAGTAAGTCTCCAGCCAGGCAATGGTCTCGATATCCAAGTGGTTGGTCGGCTCGTCCAGTACCAACAACTCTGGCTTTTCCAAAAGCATCTTGGCCAGAGCCAGACGGGTATTCTGCCCGCCCGAAAGCTCAGAAATCTTCATCTGCCACATGGACTGGTCAAACTTAAAACCATTCAAAATCGCTCGAATATCGGCCTCATAGGTAAAACCTCCTTTCTGGCGAAAGTCCTCTGACAGCTGGTCATACTGAGTCATGAGTGCAGTCAGGGCTTCCCCCGACAATTCTCCCATTTGCAGCTCCATCCGCCGCAAGCGCTTCTCTTGCTGGCGCAGACTATCAAAGACCAGCAGCATCTCGTCGTAGATAGTATTCTCCGACTCAAAGCGGCTGTCCTGAGCCAGATAGGACAGGGACAGGTCTCGTTTTTTATTAATCTGACCAGAAGTAGGCTCTTCCTCGCCCACCAAAATCTTGAGCAGGGTTGACTTCCCAGCTCCATTTTTACCGACGAGGGCAATCCGATCGCCCTCATCCACCTGCAGGTTAATATTGTCAAAAAGAAGCTCCCCTGCAAAAGAGCGCTCAATCTTGCTTGCTTGTAAAATAATCATAAGACCATTATAGCAGATTTCCAGAAGCACAGCTATCAGAATTCAAGAGAAAGCGAGCTCAGCTCCCCAAAAGAAAAAGAGAGTGGGACAGAAATCGGTAATTCGTTAGAATTCGATTTCGTCGTCCCACCTCCGCACAGTTGAGTAGGGCTGTAAAAGCTGATGAAATCAGCGTAGTAGAGCCCACTCAACCACTGCGTCTTGCTCGACAATCCAAAGACAATTTAGAGGCTAGGACTTTTGTCCCAGCCTCTACATAAAACTATTGAGAATAGATTGATTCTGCAAAATCAGATAAATTCCCAGCAGAATCAGAACCGCAAAGACAACAAATTTAATCATTCCCTTGATCAGACGAATAACCAGAAGGATAATCATGGATCCGACTAGCCACATAAAGGCGGAATTGTGAAAAAATCCCTGAACTGCTTGAATGTTCTGACCGAAGAAGACCTGAATGGGCGCCGGAACATGATTTTCCCAAGCCGCTGTCACTCTTATCTGGTTGGCAATCTCATTGCCGCTTTTCCATAGCCAGACAAAGATTCCTGAGTTAAAAACAAAGAGAAAAACTTGCTCTGGAAAGTGTCGAATCAAGTAAAAAATAGATTTTAACATAGGCTTACGATTGATACAAGTCTTTTACAGCCTGGATATCTGTCGGCTGGATACTGTAAAATGAGCCTGCTGACTGCATCACTGATTCCTCCTCATTATGGTCTAATCCGATAGCATGGCCCAATTCGTGCGCTGCCGTATTGACAATCCGCTCATGAGAATAGGCATAGCGACTGTCCAGCAGGTAGTAACTATTAAGGCGAACCGTGACATGGGTAAACCGCTTGGTTAGGAGATTGGTCTGCGACTCAGCTTCACCAGCTGCACTGATGTTGCCATCGTTCATCTCCGTCGCAACAATGTCCGCCTTGTCTTTGTCATTGATGATTTGAAAGGTGAAGGCACCTGTTTGATTCCAAGAATCAATGGCCTCCTTATAGGCTGAACGGAAGGTTTCATTATTTGTATCGATGTAAATTGTGGCGCTTGGCTGATCCCAACGAGCCCCTGTTGTTGCATGCTCATCTGTCAGCTGATCTGTTTGCGTCTCCTCACTGCTATGAAGGCCCATGGAAATGCCTTGGTGATTTAAAAATTGATCCACTCTGCCAACGGCAGTCTGAACAGCCTGCGTCAGTCCCTCTGTACCCGGTTCTGTCGAAGTGGTAAAATAGAAAATTCCGACAATAACCATAAAGCTCAGGACAAAGGACCAGGCAAGTCCCCAAACCACGCGCCCAATCAGACGCATGAGGAACCGGATGCTTTTAAAAATAAGTCCCATCGCAACCTCCTTTACTAGATTGTAAGAGAACGTTGATTTTACCACCGCTTTCTTAAAGAAGACTGAAAAATTCGCCTTCTTTCTATCTATTAGTATAAAAGAAAATGACTACAAATCTGCAACCATTTCTTTTCATTCTAATGAATACTCTTTGCAAATCGATTTTTGAGTATAAAATTAAGAACCTCTATCCAGACTGACCCTGCCACTATTATAGTCCAGGCGAATCCCTTTTTGCACATTCGGGATAAAGACATTAAATTCCAAACTACCATCGCTGGACTTGGCCTCTAAATGTGAGCCAACCGGCACTAAATCAGTCTCCGTAGCATAAATCAAGGTTACCCGGTAGCGCACCCGCTTGTTCTTATCCAGGGCCTTACGTATCTTTGTCTCGTAGTAATTCTGCCCTGTCGAATCCGCTTCATTGGCTTGGTTGGACCAGGCCGTCTGCACAGCGATATTGGCAGGATTGCTAGTAGAAGCATCAAAGCCCTTCAAACCACCAATCAGCGAATAGGCCAAGAGATGCCCTCGGTCCACAGCATGATTGTACTCACCAGGGAGGTTCTTGAGTTGATGCCAGCCTGCCGGTACCCATGAAGTGTTGGCATTTCCAGTTTCTTCCCGTTTTTTGTACTGGCGGGTAGACTTGGATAAAAAGGCATTCGCCACCGTCGGAAGGGTTTTCCCCTGAACAAGCTTGGTCTTATTGTCAGCGTAGGGCTTACTAGAAATCCCCGCATCCAAGTCCGTCTTATTCCCATTCACTATAAAGGCGCCAGCTCCATTCCATTCAATGCTGCCTTTGAGTTGAGCTCGGACAGCATCCGTCAGAACGCTCTCAGCCAGTTCCCGACTAGGGGTGCCCTGATCTTGGACTTGCCCAACTCTGATTTCTGAATTTGGGCTCTGAAGTGGCTGCTGACCTTCCTGTCCCCAGAAATAGCCAGCCAGAGCTAAAATCAAGGCTAAAGTCAGCCCAGCCCAGCCTTGCAGACTATTAGTATTCCTTTTCTGACTAGTCTTTCTTTTCATCTTCTTTCTTTCAACTTAGCAAACTGGATTCATTTCAGCTAGTATTTTCGACTAGGAGCTAGTTCCCAGTAAACTTCCCGATTAATTCTTGCCAGGTTTCTGGTGACCAGATAGAGCCCTTACCGTTTCCGATAACATTATAACCAATCATCAAAGCCACAAAAAAGAGAATCACAGCTACCAAAAGAACCAGTAAAACAAGGCCAATCTGCCGGCCTAAATATTTAAGATTTTCACTCATCGTCTTCTTCCTTTACACGCTTCACTTTGGCTCCCAAGGCTGCCAATTTCTCATGGAATTTATAGTAGCCTCGGTCTAAGTGTACCAGCTTGCTGACCTTAGTCTCGCCTTCGGAAATCAAGCCCATCAAAATCAAAGTCGCACTGGCCCGAAGGTCTGTTGACATGACTTCAGCTCCCTGCAGGCTGCTACCACCCCAAATCCGAGCTGTATCTCGCATAATATCAGAGTGCAACCCCATCCGACGCATTTCCTCCAGATGCTGGAAGCGATTCTCAAAGACAGTCTCAATCATCGTAGACTCACCCTTGGCCATGGCCATCAGCGCCGTAAACTGAGCCTGCATATCGGTAGGGAAGCCCGGATAAGGAAGGGTCTTGACCGAAACCGGTCTCAGCTTCGAAACATCAGAACGAATCCGAATCCCTTCATCTTCCTCTGTCACTTCCACTCCCATTTCCTGCATTTTGGAAAGCAGGGGACGGTTGTGCTCCCAAATGGCATCCTCAATCAGCAGGTCACCGCTGGTCATGGCTGCAGCAACCATAAAAGTCCCTGCTTCGATACGGTCCTGAACCACATTATGCTTAGCCCCGCGCAGCTGATCCACTCCGACAATAGTCAGAGTCTCAGTACCTGCTCCTCTTACCTTGGCTCCCATTTCATTCAAAAAGAGGGCTAGGTCAACAATTTCAGGCTCCCGAGCAGCATTTTCAATCACTGTCGTGCCTTGAGCCAGCGTTGCAGCCATCATGATGTTTTGCGTTGCTCCCACACTGGGAAAGTCCATGTAAATATGAGCTCCCTTGAGCCGCTCTGCCTTCGCTTCGATGTAACCCGCTGTCTGGGTAATCTGAGCTCCCATGGCTTCTAAGCCTTTCAGGTGCAAGTCAATAGGCCGACTGCCAATCGTACAGCCGCCTGGCATAGAAACCTTAGCATGGCCATTACGAGCCAGAACTGGCCCCAAAACAACGATAGATGCCCGCATTTTGCTGACGTATTTGTAAGGTGCCTCCTCGGACAAGGGCTGGGTGGCATCCACAACAACTGTATTTTCTTCCTGATTAAAATCCACCTGAGTGTTTAAACCGCGGACCACATTGTTCATGGTAAAGACATCAGACAAGACCGGAACATTTTTCAAAACAGACTGGCCCTCACTAGCCAAGACTGTTGCTGCCAAGAGAGGCAGCACCGCATTTTTTGCTCCTTCAATCTTGACCCTTCCGACCAAGCGATTATCTCCACCTTGAATAATAATTTTTTCCATACCGATTCCTTACTCTAAATTTTTAAAATCATCCATACTATCATACCATAAAATCAAAAATATGACCTTATAAAGTACCGTTAAAAATCGCCCGGCTCATATCGTAAATACCAATGAAGAAAAGGCTGACTAAATAGCCCAAGGCAATGCTAAACAAGAGAACCAAAAAGCGAATCTTCATGGCATTATCGGCATTAACCTTGAAAAACCTCTCCCACTCAACAACCGTTGACAGCAGATGAAAGGCAAAGAAAATAAAGAGCAAATGACTGCATAATTTAAAAATAACTTCTACCATAACTTTTATTATACCACAAGACTCCAGTCAGGGACGAACTAAACAGTTCTCCCTTTTTCTTTGGAAAAGAAAACTGAGACATTCCTGCCCCAGTTTTGCGTGTTCAGTTTGTATTCATGAAGCCAAGTCTCGTCAGATGAAGGTTGACTTCTATCTCCAGGCAAGAATAGCTTCTTAGATTCTTGTTCCGACATTGATCCGGTTGATTGCCCGCTGCAGGGCAATCTTAGCCCGGCGTTCTTGGTCAATCAAGTGCTTGTCATGGGCTTCCTCAATTTCCAGCTCAGCCCGACGCTTAGCACGCTCAGCCCGACTAATGTCGATATCACGCGCACGCTCAGCTGAATCCGCCACAATGGTAATGACATTGTCTGCAATTTCAATGATTCCGCCGTTGACCGCAATCCAGTCGATATGCTTGTCATCATCAACTCGGCGCACCTTAACCTGATCCACTTCTAAAACAGCGATGGTATTGATATGGCGGGGCAAAATCCCCAACTCACCATCAATGGTCTTTACGGAAACAAATGCAGCATGGTGATCATAAATAAGACCATCCGGTGTCACGATTTGTACTGTCATTTGAGCCATCATTCACCTCTTAGAATCCCATTTTCTCAGCCTTGGCCAATACATCTTCGATGGAGCCTACACCACGGAAGGCATCTTCCGGCAGCTTATCGTGCTTACCTTCAAGGATTTCCTTGAAGCCACGAACCGTTTCAGCTACTGGTACATAAGAACCTGGCTGGCCAGTAAACTGCTCCGCCACATTGAAGTTCTGTGATAGGAAGAACTGAATCCGTCGCGCACGTGCAACCAACGTCTTCTCATCATCTGATAACTCATCCATACCAAGGATAGCAATGATATCCTGCAATTCATGATAACGTTGCAGAACCCGCTTAACCTCTGCAGCCACTGCATAGTGCTCTTCTCCTACAATCTCAGGTGAAAGGGCACGCGAGCTGGAAGCCAATGGATCCACGGCTGGATAAATCCCCAGCTGAACCAATTTCCGTTCTAGGTTGGTCGTAGAGTCCAAGTGAGCAAAAGCTGTCGCTGGCGCTGGGTCAGTATAGTCATCCGCTGGCACATAGATAGCCTGGATTGAAGTAACGGAACCTTTCTTGGTTGAGGTAATCCGTTCTTGTAACTGTCCCATTTCTGTCGCAAGTGTTGGCTGGTAACCAACGGCTGATGGCATGCGTCCCAAGAGGGCAGATACTTCCGAACCAGCCTGCGTAAAGCGGAAGATGTTGTCAATAAAGAGTAGCACGTCCTGACCTTCCACATCACGGAAATATTCCGCGATGGTCAGTCCGGTAAGAGCAACCCGCATCCGAGCTCCTGGCGGTTCATTCATCTGACCGAAGACCATGGCGGTCTTTTCGATAACGCCAGACTCTTTCATTTCCCAGTAGAGGTCATTCCCTTCACGCGTCCGTTCACCAACACCTGTGAAGACAGAAATCCCACCGTGCTCTTGGGCAATGTTGTGAATCAATTCCTGAATCAGGACTGTCTTCCCAACTCCCGCACCGCCAAAGAGACCGACTTTCCCACCTTTCAGATAAGGAGCTAGAAGGTCGATAACCTTGATCCCTGTTTCCAGGATTTCTGATGAAGTCGATAGTTCATCAAAGGTCGGTGCCTTCTTATGAATCGGCTGGCGCTCTGCATCCTCTGCAAAAGGCTCATCCAAGTCAATAGTATCTCCTAGGACATTGAACACCCGGCCCAGAGTTTCCTTGCCGACCGGCACAGAAATCGGACGACCAGTATCCAAGACCTCCAAACCACGCGTCAAGCCATCGGTCGACTCCATGGCAATGGTCCGCACCACACCGTCACCAAGCTCAAGAGCTACTTCAAGGACGATTTTTGATTTTTTCTCATCATTTTTATAGACTACAAGTGCATTATTTATCTCAGGTAGTTTGTCTCCGGCAGCAAACGCAACGTCTACGACCGGCCCGATAACCTGAGCAATTTTGCCTGAGCTCATGTTTTTTCCCTCGTTTAATTTCTAATTCATTTGTGGCCTTATTCTAAGGCACTTGCACCCGCCACGATTTCAGTAATTTCCTGCGTAATGGCTGCCTGCCGAGCGCGGTTGTACTGAATAGTCAAATCACTGATGACCTTTTTAGCATTGTCTGTCGCTGTCTGCATAGCAGTCATACCGGCAGCATTCTCAGCCGTCTTGGCATCAATAATGGCACCGTAAATCATACTCTCCGCAAACTGGGGCAGCAGTTGGTCCAAGATAGAATCCCGACTGGACTCCAGTTCCAGATTCAGCGTATAATCTTCATCAGCTTCATTGGGGTCCAAGTCAATGATTGGCAGCATCTGCTCCACCCGCATCTGACTGGTCAGACTGTTGACATGGTGGTTATAGCAGACATAGAGCTCATCGAAGAGCTCATTCTGATACATCTCAATGGTCTTGCTAATGATTTTACGAACCTCATCAAAGCTAGGCTGGTCGGCTAAACCACGCAGTTCATAAACCGGCTGAATACCCCGAGCTCGGAAGAAATCAGCACCGACACTTCCGATACAAATTACTTCAAAGTCCTCTCCAGTCGGATGGTACTCAGCTTTCAGCTCCATCAATGCCTTGAGAATGGTCGCATTATAGCCGCCTACCAGACCGCGGTCAGAAGTAATGACAATATAGGCTGATTTCTTGACTGGCCGACTGATTAACATTGAGTGATGACGGGCATTTTCTACCTCGTGGCCATGCAGCATATCCGTAACTAACTTACGCACTTTCTGGGCATAGACCTGAAAATTCTTAGCTGCTTCCTCAGACTTTCCCAGCTTTGCAGCAGAAACCATCTGCATGGCATTGGTGATTTGACTGGTGTTTTTCGTGGATGCAATTTTATTTTTAATATCGTTTAATGAAACTGCCATCTGACACCTCGATTCTTATTTGAAGCTAGACTGGTCAATAAACTCAGTAATGGCAGCATCCAAGACTTCCTCACTTGGAAGGTCTTTCGTTGTCCGAATGGTTTCATAAATGCTTTCTTGATGTGCATCAAAATAGGCAAATAATTCTGACTCAAAGCGCAGAATATCGTCTACTGGCACACTGTCTAAGAAACCATGGGTCAAAGCATAGAGAATCACTACCTGCTTTTCAACCGGCAGCGGCTCGTGAATCGGCTGCTTCAAGACTTCTACAGTCCTGCGGCCACGATTGAGCTTGGCCTGCGTTGCCGCATCCAAATCACTACCAAACTTAGTAAAGGCCTCAAGCTCCCGATAAGAAGCCAGGTCGATACGCAAGGTTCCAGCTACTTTCTTCATAGCTTTGATTTGGGCAGAGCCCCCAACCCGTGATACAGAAGAACCTGCATCAATCGCAGGACGTACCCCAGCATTGAACAAGCTGTCGCTGAGGAAAATTTGTCCGTCAGTGATTGAAATCACGTTGGTCGCGATATAAGCTGAAATGTCCCCCGCCTGCGTTTCAATAAATGGCAGAGCTGTAATCGAACCACCGCCCAACTCATCAGAAACCTTGGCTGAACGCTCCAAGAGACGGCTATGCAGATAGAAAACATCTCCAGGAAAGGCCTCACGGCCTGGCGGACGACGGAGCAGGAGGGACAGTTCACGGTAGGCCACAGCCTGCTTGGACAAGTCATCATATACAATCAAAACATGCTTGCCATTGTACATGAACTCTTCTGCCATCGCTACACCAGCATAAGGCGCCAAGAAAAGCAAAGGCGACGGCTGTGAAGCAGAGGCTGTCACGACAATCGTATAGTCCAAAGCACCATACTGACGGAGCGTTTCTACCTGTGTACGGACTGTAGATTCTTTCTGACCAATTGCCACGTAGATACAAATCATATCCTGACCTTTTTGGTTCAGGATGGCATCAATGGCAATGGTCGTCTTCCCAGTCTGACGGTCCCCAATAATCAGCTCCCGTTGGCCACGGCCAATCGGAACCAAGGCATCAATTGCCTTGAGACCTGTCTGCAAAGGCTCAGATACTGACTTACGCTGCATGACACCCGGAGCTGGTGTTTCAACCGGACGTGTCTTGTCCGTGACAATGTCACCAAGTCCATCAACAGGACGACCCAGCGGATCAACAACCCGCCCAATCAAGGCCTCTCCCACAGGAACTTCCATGATTTTACCAGTCCGGCGAATGGTATCTCCCTCACGAATGTCTGTAAAGTCTCCCAAGATGATAATCCCAACATCGGTTGACTCTAAATTTTGCGCCATACCATAAGAGCCATTTTCAAAGATTAAGAGCTCTCCGCTCATAGCTTTATCCAGTCCATGAGCGCGCGCGATTCCATCACCAATATAAGTGACGACCCCTGTTTCTGTGACGTCAAAATTTGGCTGGAAATTTTCAATTTGTTGCTTAATTAAAGCGCTGATTTCTTGTGCGTTAATCGCCAAAATTCACACCACTTTCTATTTCAATTTTTCTTTAACGACTTGCAATTGACGTTTTATGCTTGCATCAATTGTTTTGTTATTGGCAGAGATGACAAAGCCGCCAATCAAGCTGCTGTCCAATTCTTCCTTGAGCGAGCGAACCTTTAGGCCCATTTTCTGCTCAATAATCGGCCGAATCTTCTCCTTCTGACTGGCTGTCAAAGGCTGAACAGAACGCAGCCTCACCTCAAACTCATTGCTGATCTTTTCAAGCTGGTGCTGACTCTCCAGCACAATCTCATAAAAGAGGTCCTCGCGATGATTGAGAATGACGATTTCAATCAGATTATCAAGCAGCTGGGAGCCTGAGTTTTGAAAGAGCCGCAGACTCTTTTCTTTCTCGTGGTCACTGATGCCGATATGTGACAAAAAGTCAGCAAGGCCGGTCTCCGCGAAAACAGCCTTAATCTGACTCAGTTTTTCAAAAACATCTTCTTGCTGACCTTTTTCAAAGACCGTCTGAACAAAAGGCAAAGCATATTTCTCAATGATTGCATATTGCTTCTTATCCATCAGGCATCTCCTAACTGTTTGATATAGCGGTCAATGAGCTCGCTCTGAGCTTCTTTATCCAGCTCCTGACTCAAAATCTTACTAGCCAGAGTCACTGTCAAGTCAGCCACTTCTCCTTTGATGCTACTCATAGCCTCTGCCTTGTTTTGGGCAATTTCCTGATTCGCTTTAACCTTCAGACGTCCTGCTTCTTCTGCTGCATCAGCTAGGATTCCAGCCTTGTTCTTCTCAGCTGTCTCCTTAGCTGTCTCAACAATAGCAACTGCTTCCGCACGACTTCCTGCCAGAGCTTCCTCGCGCTTTTGCGCTAAATCTTCTGCCTTTTTGCGAGCAGATTCTGCTCCATCAATAT
>ERZ773006.118-NODE-118-length-44216-cov-13.6484_pt1 | contig 44216 bp, 62 predicted proteins | sample MGYA00580843_ERZ773006 | MGnify/ENA primary metagenome ERZ773006 (study PRJEB29015, sample SAMEA2738011) | human oral metagenome | biome: human oral; feature: human-associated habitat; material: dental | place: China | collected 2052 ...
TAGACAAATATGTTGGCAGGTGTTTGGACGTGGGTTCGACTCCCACCGGCTCCATATATATTTTGCATTCTTTCGCAAACCTTTCTAAAACGTTGATAAATCAGCGTTTTTATTTTCATCTTTTTTATTGTTTAGCATTCTTTTTCAAAAAAAGGATACAACAAAGGATACAACATTTTGCTGTATCCTAGAAATCAATATAATTCGCAAAGCGTTCTCCGATGTCGTCCTTGGCTTGCTTGGTTATGTGTGTGTATACGTTCATAGTTGTTTTAAGATCAGAGTGTCCGAGTCGGTGCTGAACTTGCTTCAAGGTCATGCCTGCATCAAAACAAAGACTGGCATGTGTGTGTCTGAAACCGTGGATTTTAATTGGTCTTAAGTCGCTATCTTTCAAAATGCTAAGCAACCATTTTCTTGGCAGACTAGCGGGCATCGGCTTGCCAGACTCGGTTTCAAAAATATATCTTGTATCTGGATTGCATTCTCTCCATTCTTGCAAGATACTTTTTGTTTTTTCGTCTAAGCTAATCAGTCGCTTACTACTTACTGTTTTAGTACGACCTATTTTCTCGCCCTCAAATCCTCTTGTAATGGCTTTGTTTATGTCCAGAGTGTTATCGGTCCAGTCATCCCATTCAAGGGCTAAAATCTCCCCTTTACGGGCTCCAGTGAAGGCTAAGAGACGAAAGAGGACTATCTTTTCCAAATCTTCGGTCTGAGCGACCAATTTTAAGAATGTCTGAAGTTCATCTTTGTTGTAGAAATCGCTCTTTTCGTCTGATTTCTTCCTAATAGTCGTAACCACGCTATCAACTGGATTTGTATCCAGGTATTCGTGCCTGATCGCGTACTTAAAGAGATTGTTCATAAGACCTTTTAGCTTTCGTCCGTAGACTAACTTTCTCGACCATTCGTTAACTTGTTCTTGCATTTGGAGAGGAGTGATAGAAGCTATCTTCCTATCGCCTAAAACTGGGAATATATGGTTTTCGAAATTCCTTGAAGTCTTTAGATATGTGCTTTCTTGTACGGCCTCTCTATACTCTTCAAGCAATTTTTCAGCTATCTCTCTGACTGTTATATTCTTTCTGATTTTCTCAGCGTTATCTATATCACTTTGCAGTTGGAGGAGTGCTGCACGAGCTTTCGCCTTAGTCGCAAATCCTTTTTTTCTGGCATATTTGCTTTTACCATTCTTTTTGCCAAGATAAACAGTGAACCCGTAAGCCGTATCTCCGTTTTTCTTTTTGTAAGACTTGATTTCCATTGATTTTTACCTCATTTCTTGATAAAATGGGTATAGTAAAGAGGGCCATTTAATGCCTTTTACTATACACGATTTCCTCACACTCAGAAGTTTGCCGACCGAGAGTGTGGGGATTTTTTAGTTACTTCAACAATGAAAAAATAAAGTGTAGAAGTGGTATCAATACAAATAGTGACATAATCAGACACCCGATTCCTCCAATGATACCCCCGCACCCTTGTAGTGCTTGGCCGCAACCTTGCAAAGTGTCTCCGGTTTGGGTAAATTTACTATTTTCTACATGACTTTCAAATGAATGAAAAATCGATTTTATTTCATCCGGATTATATCGTGTTCCACATTTTAGACAGCGATCGGTATGATAGGTTAATAAGAACGTTTCGTTGCAATGTGGACAAGTATACTTTAATTTCGTATTTTCTATATCCATCTCAATTCTCCTTTTTTAATTTACTAATGCTAAATACTCTTCCTTGACCATCGTCTCATCAGCGATGGTTTTTTTATTTCCCTCTATACACGCTCAGACTCGCCAAAGTTTGAGAGCGTGGGGATTTTGTTTGATAAAAAATTAAAATGGCAATTCTTCATCAATATCTTTTTCTAAATCCCAATTTTTAAGCAATCCTTGAAAGAAGTAGCTTGATTTTCCACCGCATTCAGGACAATAACGAGAATTACCAGATAACACAGTTTTACAACCATCATTCAAAAAATCCCCAATTGGTAGTGCGTATCCACGGGTATCATAATTAGATTCATAATTACCAAGGCAAATGTTTCTTGTGTATATGCCACAAACGTTACAATAATTCTTGGTGTCTAATTCCTCATTTTCACAGTTAGGGCAAATAGTAGGATATCCATCTAAATCTAAATTATATTTTCTATATCTCATACGTTCTTTTTCTTTCTCTCTGTTTTCTAAATAAGCTTCTAAAGATGTTATTCCTTTCGGTTGTTTAGTGGAACAGATATGACAGTATTTTGAATTTCTGTCAATTTTACTGAAACAAGTTCTACAAATTCTGGTATTTTGACTTATAGTTATATATCTAGAGAATTTCTTTTCGACTTCATGACCGTCTTTTATAAGTCCAAAAGATTGCATAGATCTCATATTCCTGATGACATAATTAGCAACTGAAAAAGAAACTTGAAATACAGTTTGAATAAACCTATCATCCATAGAATGAAAAAACATTGTGTAGTTTCCTAAAACCGGAAAAGGAACAAGTAAATGTTTAGCAAAAAAGTTCGCTTCTGTTTCAAATGTCTTATACTCATTTTCAGATAAACTGTACCTTGCCAATATTGTTTTATCTGTTGTTTCATTATGCTTTAATGCATAATGTCCCAACTCATGAGCAATTGTAAAACGAATACGTTCCTTGTTATCAATAATATCATTGTATAACAAGATATATGTTTTTGTATCAGATTTGTACCATAAAGCACCATCTTCACTGTTTAAAAGTTGATAAACTTCGTTAATATCCATATTATTTTCTTTTGCAAGAGTACTATATTTCATAAGATGAAGATTGTCAAGCTGTGAAATAATATGAAGTAGGTCGATTGGTAACCTACCATTTGTGTATTGATTAAGAAAACTATATGCTATATTTTTTAATTTCTTGTAATTGATATTCCTAGAAATCGTGGTCGTTTTCGCCACCTCCATTCGAAATATTTTGGAAAGTTATTTCCATAATTTTAAGCAAACGTTCTTGATCACTAACACTTAATTTTTTTGCTTTACGTTGAATCGTTTTAAATATTGGGTTTTCTTCTTCAATTTCAGAGGAAGGATTTGTTAAATCTGTAGACATTAATTTTGATAGTGATACACCAAAAAAATTTGCTATATCATTAAGAACTCCAGCTTTAGGAGTATATTTTCCTTTTTCCCATTCGCTAATTGAAGATGAACTTTTTCTACCTAACCTCGTAGCAAGATCTATTTGTTCGAGGCCATGTTTTTGGCGAAGAAATTTCAAATTTGTTGCGAAATAATTTTTTTCTTCTTTCATTGTTGCGTTCTTCCTTATTAATTTCTTTCTTATATAATATCACTTTTTCCGAACTGTGTAAAACAAAAAGAGAAAAAAATTTCTAAAAAAATGAAATAAAACTCTTGACATCGGAAAAACCGAAGTGTATAATGAATATATAATTTACGAAAGGAGATATGTATGACAAGTACATTAAAAGTTCTACGTCGTTTCCGAAACAAAACTCAACAGGAGTTATCTGAAGAAACAGGCATTACTGCAAGAACTATTCAAAGATACGAATCTAGTCCTACTAGTTTAAGAAGTGCAAGTTATAAAAATCTTGTACTACTTGCAAATGCCTTGAACGTCACAGTTGACGATTTTTTCTTGGACAACGTTTCGGAATTTCTGAAATTACCAAATTAGAAAGGAATAATATGGAATTACAAATTATTAACGAGCAGGAAGTTCTCGGTAAACACTTCACAGTATACGGCACAGCAGATGAACCATTGTTTGTCGCAAAGGATGTTGCAGAATGGATTGAGCATAGCAATCCTACGGAAATGTTAAAGTCAATAGATGAGGATGAAAAGCTGACCTCAACAATCCTTAGGGCAGGTCAAATAAGAGAAGTAAATCTCTTGACAGAGAACGGTCTCTATGAAGTTCTTATGCAATCTCGTAAGCCACTGGCGAAAGAGTTCAAGAAAAAAGTAAAAGAAATCTTGAAATCAATTCGTAAGCACGGTCTGTATGCTATTGATGACCTTTTGGAAAATCCAGATATGGCAATCGCAGCACTTCAGAAGCTGAAAGAAGAACGTCAATTACGCTTGCAGGCGCAGGAGGAAGTCGCTCAAAAGAACCAAATTATCCAAGAGCTACAACCAAAAGCAACATATTACGACCTGGTCTTGCAGAATAAAACACTTGTACCGATTTCAGTAATTGCTAAAGATTACGGGATGAGTGCTACGAAGCTGAATAAAATCTTGCATGAAATTAAAGTACAGTATAAGCAAGGTAGCACATGGCTGTTGTATCAAAAATATGCTAGTAAAGGTTACACACAATCTAAGACACATACGATTGATGCCGACTGTAGCAAGATGCACACATACTGGACGCAAAAAGGTCGCTTATTCATCTATGACTTGTTGAAGAATAAGAAAAATATTTTACCTTTGATTGAACAAGAGGAGGTAGCCTAAGCGTGCCACGGGCGAACAGTTTTATTCTTCAGGTTATTGAAGATTACGGGATTGAGTAGGAGGATCAGAAAGATGCCAGAGCAAAAAGAAAAATACCACGATAGACGTGGTAGGCCTGATGAATTGAAGGTTGAAAAAGTTATTCATCTTTCAATTTTGAGAGGCGAAGGAACTGAAGCGGATAGCATTCGAGTTGTGGAACAGTATTATGACATGGACGGCAATCTAATATTTGAATTAGATCCTTGCTCTCCGCATTATCAAGAATTTTTAGGTTTGCGTTGATCTTGTTTATCTTTGTCCAAATCTAAAATATCTTGTAGTAATTGCTCGTTGTCATGACGCTCGATATACCATTTTTGCATAAGTAGTTCTATAAACTTCAGCAACTTGTGAGCCTCATTCGGTTCGATATCCACTATAAGATTTATATCTTTTTCTGGATGGGCACCAATGTTTCCAAGTTTTCGTAGAGCATCGAGTACATTTTTAGTGCTTGGGTCAACAGACTCATTTAAAGCATCTATCTCATCTACTAACCTTGCTTTAGAAATTCCCCAAAAATCTCTAATCATTCCTTGTAAACAACGTCTAGAGAGGGTTGCAGAGGCTTTGGGGCTGAGATTTAAGATAGCGTGAGCTTCTTCATAATCACTTCTGATTGTTTGCGGAATGTAGTCTGGATAGGCTTTAGCAAGAGAAATTGGATTGAAGTGCATAATGCGATTTGGGAATTGACTACCAACGCCCACGATATCAATCGAAACTTTATGACAATTTGGACATTTCATTGTTTGTATTGTTATTTTGTCGTTCATATTTTCCTCAACTTTAATATGTGGACGACGAATCAAAAAATAGTGTTCTTCTTCTCGGAATGTATCGTAGTGGTTTGGGACAGAATAACCGCAAAATAAGCAGAATAGTTGATTAGAATCCATAAGATTTCTCCAATCATTTTATTTTGATTATACCATATTTGAAAGGGGGTGAGGGAATGAGACCAATAGGATATCGGCTTAATGTTGAAGTTTCTGGTATTGAAGAATTCAAGGAAGCCTATACAGAAGTAGCTAAAAAAGCCGAAGAATTGCAAGAAGCAATTAAACGGCTTAATGAAGTTGAATTGGAATTAAAAACCGAGTTTCTTCATGATTAGGATTTGTGCTGCGGAAGACATCATATCTTTCCAATTATCAAACTTTGTTTGTTCAGAAACAAAGACGTCAAGAATCGCTTCATTCGCTTTTTCGAATTCCTCTGCATTAGAGATTTTTTCTGGACTCGATAACAAGAATTCATCTATGGTTGAAAAGTTTGTGTTTTCAATCATGAATTCATCAGAGAAAACTTCTGTGAAAGAATATTCGTGTGTACCAGCAACAGATTGAGCATTCTCTGAAAGTTGATCAAGACGATTAGAAAACTCATCCAGTCCGTTGAATTCTATAGTCATGTTATTAACCTCCTTTCTGTTTAGATTTTGACTAAAACGGTGAGAGGTCCTAGTCAAAATATATTATAATACAAATATTTTTATTTGTCAACATATAGTATAAGAAAGGATTAAATGTGTTCAGAAAACACAACATATGGTATTTAAAATGTGGGATAAAATTGAACAACAATTAAAGTCAAAAGGTTGGTCAATGTACAGATTAGCCAAAGAATCAAATGTCCATCCATCTAATTTTTCAAACTTAAAGGCCGGAAGAATGAAAGAGATGTCGTGGACGAATATGTGCAAAATCGCTGATGCACTGGAAGTCAGCTTGGATGATTTTAGAAAGGAGAAAGAATGATTGAAAATAAGCGAAGTCAAAAACAATGCTTTTTATCAGATGCCACAATGGCTTTATGAACCGCCTTACAATGCGCTGAGTGACAAAGCTAAGCAGATATATATGTTCCTCTTTGATAGGCGCACGTTGTCGATTCAAAATAAATGGTTTGACGAAAAGGGAGATGTGTTTGTGTACTATACAAACGAGCAACTCATGGGAAAGCTTAACTGCAGCAAGCCGACAATCATATCAGCAAAGAAAGAACTTGCTGATATGCAATTACTTAGAGAAGTTAGGCAGGGAGTAAATAAGCCGAATCGTTTATATATTTCTGGAAGTAAAAAAACTTTACTTCAAGAAGTAAAAAAAGTTGACCATGGAAGTAAAAAAACTTTACTTCAAGAAGTAAAAAAAGTTGACACAATCAAGACTGATAATATCAAGACTAATATATCAAGACTGAGTGAACCAGAGGGTGCTGGTGCTAATACTCTATATAGTATAGAGGACGACACAGCAGAAAATGATTTGGGAATTGTTCACGATTGGATATTTTCAGAGTTTGGACGATACCCGACACCATTTGAAATCGAGGACTTGAAGGCTTTCTTGCAAGACCACAACAAAGAGGTTATCAAGTTAGCCATCAAGGAATGTGTTGGGAATGGTAAGCCTTATTTCAAGTATCTTGAGAGTATCTTGAGAGACTGGAAGCAGAAAGGGTTGGTCACGGCTGAGTTAGTCGAAAACAGACAAAAGCCCACTCGGTCGAGTAGTAAGTCAAATGTTCGCTTGAGATTGTCAGATGATGGATTTGATCCACGGCTTGGATTTTAGGGGGTGTGTATGCAAGTAGTATCGAGCAAAGAGTTGCAAGAAAGAGCCTTGCAGATTGAGACATTGAAACAGCAATGCCCAAAGCATGAAGGGGTCTATATGTGGCAGTCAGTCAATCCTTGCACTCGTAACACGCTGACCTATTGCCCTGAATGTGTTCAAGAGACCATCGACCAGAACGCAAGCGAACAGTTAGCTATTGCGGAAGCTCAAATCAGAGATACGAGATCCTACTCTCTCTTTATGAAAGAGAGCATCATCCCAAATGATTTGAAAAATGCGACAGTTGGAAATTTTGAAATCCATACAGAACAGGATGCTGAAGCAGTCAATTTCGCTAAGCGTGTAACGGCTGACTATGTAAAAGAGCGTTACGAAGGGAATACGATTATCTCTGGACCGCCTGGAGTTGGCAAGAGCCATCTGGCCGTAGGGATAGCTAAAACCTTAAACGAGAGCTTTCAAATGCTCCAAGCTCGCAAGTCGGTCGTGTATATGCCGACCATGGAGTTGTTTTCTCGAATACAAGAGGCTTTTCGATACAAGGACTCGAAATGGGAACAGCGCTCAGTCGTGAAATTTCTGCAAAATGTTGATTTCTTGATTTTGGATGACCTCGGCAAAGAGTCGAGCGTTGGAAATGAAATCCGACACGGCAATAATTGGATGCAAAAAGTCCTGTATCAAATTCTTGAAAACAGGACGAATACGATTATCACAACTAATTTTGAGGGCAAGCACCTCAAGGAACTCTACGAGCAGAGTCTCGTTGACAGAATAACGAAAGGAAACATGAAGACGAATGCCTTTAAGTTCAGCAAAGACACAGCTTCGAGACGCTCCTTGTCCGCAAGTGACTACTAAAGAGCGTCAGCAGATTATTGATCAGTTTGAAAACCAATTTTACAGACTATCAACCCTGCTTAAGGAACGGTTGCTGATTACGACAGACGAGCGGTTCACAAATAAGATGAACGAGCTGACGTATTATGCGACAAATGGAAGTGTCTATACGACATAAAAATAAAAGCACCTGACGAAAATCAGGCGCTTATCAAAAAAATCTAACTAAATTATAACACAGAAAGAGAGGAAATAGCAAATGGCTTTGGAATTATTCGGTGAAGATTTCAAAAATGAACTATTTAAAGACCTTGTGAAACTAAATGTCGAAGCTTTAAAAGAGGCTAAAAGACAAGTTTCAAGGCAAATCAGCATGGTCCCAATCAAGGAAGTCATGGAAGCTACTGGATGGGGTAGAAAGCGAATAGAGGATTTTCGAGATCAAGGGAAGTTTCGCCATCAACAGAATGTAAAGGGTGGCAAGTATCTCTATGACTTGAACGATGTTCTACGATTTCAAAGTCAGTTAGCAAAGAGAGGATAGCATGAACCTACTAGCAAGAATTAAAAACTATTTTTCGGAAGAGGTCGAAGAAACTAATCTCGATTGGAAAGTAGTCGCTTTGGACCTCAACCAATCGTTGATTGAGACACAAGAAAAGCTTCAAAAAGCGAATCAAGAAATCGCGGACTTGAAGAAAACAATTGAAATTTTAAAGGAGAATGCAAAATGTTTGAACCGTCATTAACTAGCCAATTATTTGGAGTTGGCGCACTACTAATCGGATTTCTCGGAGCAGGAATCCACACATACAACATAGACTTGAAGAAAGCCGAAGAAAAGAAAATGCAACAGCATCATGATTCAGACATCATCCGAGCAAGTCAAGAAGCCTTTGCGAAAGGTCGCGAAGCCGAACGCAGAGCAATTCGCGAGAACATTCGCAAACCATTTCCAGGATTCACATTTGACAACGAAAAACCAGAAGGCTTGAAGCCTGAATTGGTTGGATTGCCTGCGCCTAGAAATTTGAGAGGGTAAAACATGGTAGTAAGTAGAGATATGGATCAGCTAGAGACAAATGTATTGAATTATATTGTCAATCATGGCTCATTTGAAAATCCTGTACGTTCAGTTACGATTCGGAATGAATTTTCATTATCCAAAAGAAGTCTTGAAATGATTGTCGAAAGCTTGCGAGTGGATTTCAAACATCCAATTGTTGCGAAGAAGACACAACCAAGTGGATATTATCTTCCTAAAAACGAGGAGGAACGACAAGCAGGATTAGCACCTTATCGCAGACAGATTTTGACTGAACAGAAAAATCTTGCAGCAGTCATGGCTGTTGACTTGGATGATTACTGGAAATCGGCATGAGAGGTGGCAGATGTTTGATTATGACAGAGACATGATGCAACCACCCGAAGAGCGAGAAGAACTCGACCCAAGCGAGTATGTGTATATTGGATGCGGTCAGTATCGATATGTGGGTGATGAAATATGATCCAGGAACTACACGAAGAAATCGACAACTGGCGAGCTGAGTATATGCATCTTGGAATTGAGCTCGGAGAAATCATCAATGAGCAACAAAATATTATTTTAAAATTGCAAAATGAAAACAGACGCTTGAAGCGTGAAAATTGGAATTTGAAGAAGACGAAAGGAAGAAGAAAATGACAAACGAACTAACACACAAACAATTTTTTAACTCACCAGCAGTAAAACAGAAATTTTCTGAAGTGGTAAATGGGAATGGTCAGCAATTTGTGGCCAGTCTACTTAGCATCGTAACAAACAACAACCTACTAGCTAAGGCTACAAATGAAAGCATCATGACCGCTGCTATGAAAGCTGCAGTCCTAAACCTGCCAATTGAGCCTAGTCTTGGTTATGCGTACATCGTGCCTTACAAGAACCAAGCGCAGTTCCAAGTTGGGTATAAAGGGTTGATCCAGCTTGCGCAACGAAGCGGACAAGTGACACGCCTGAATGCTGGAGAAATCTACGAAAGCCAGTATAAAGGGTTTAACCCACTAACTGAAGATCTTGAAGTAGACATGTCTGCTATTCCAAAAGAGAAAGAAAAGGTCGTTGGGTACTTCGCCTTTATGCGATTGGTCAATGGTTTTGAAAAGACTGTCTTTTGGACCAAGGAACGAGTCAAAGCACACGGTAAGAAGTACAGTCAATCATTCTCTAGCAAGTATAGCCCGTGGCAGTCTGATTTTGATGCTATGGCTCGTAAAACTGTATTGAAGCACATGCTTTCAACCTATGCGCCACTTTCTACCGAATTGCAGGATGCGATTATGGCAGATAACGCAGACAGTACAATTTCAAACAAGAACGAAATCAAAGACGTCACTCAAGAGCCAGTTTCTGAAACATTGGACAATATCCTAGGAGCTCCTAGCACGCCCACAGGGGGCGATAACGTAGTAGAGGGAGAATTTACCGAGGAAACCAAAACAACCCCGAAAACGGCTAAAAAAACGGCAAATCCTAGCAAGGTATCCTCTACCGAAGACCCATTAGAAGAAATCCCAGATTTTGACGAAGAAACAGGAGAAATTTTGGAAGAGTTCAGCTTTTTTGAAGGCAACACAACCAATATTAAGGAGTAGTCCATGGAAGAGCTAACACAAGCGAACTACTATCAAGACACAAACTGGTTGACCAACTCACGCTTTAAACGGTATCAGCAATGCCAAGTGAAGGCATTTGCCATTGATAGTGGCCAATGGGTAGAAGAGAGGGACGAGACCCCTCTCCTACTCGGTAACTACGTTCATAGTTACTTTGAAAGCGAAGAAGCGCATCAGCAGTTCATGGCTGAGAATGGTGGGAAGCTACTTGCCAAGACTGGTAAAAACAAAGGAAACCTCAAATCTGACTTTGTGATTGGCGACAAGATGATTGAGAGTCTGAAAGATGATGAAGGCTTCAACCGTTTGTATCACGGCTACTCATCAGACGATGTTCAAAAAGAATTGATTGTCTATGGCGAAATCGAAGGAGTACCAGTCAAAGGAAAACTAGACAGTGTCAATCTAAGCCGTGGCTACTTTGTGGATCTTAAAACCATGAAGTCTATCTATGCTGAAGAATGGAGCGCAGAGCTTAAGAAGAAAGTTCCCGCTGCAGTCAATAACATTTTGAATTTTGGATACCACGGTCAGCTTGGTCTGTATCGTGAACTCTTAAAACAAATGACAGGTAACGATTTTAGACCTTACATCGTAGCTGTCAGTAAGGAAAACGTGCCAGACCGTGAAATTCTAAAAATCGATGATGAATGGTTGGATGAAGGTTTAGACAAAATCAAGTCTGAAATTGTCGAAGTTTGGGATGTTATCCAAGGCAAACAGAAGCCCAAAAAATGCGGGCATTGTGACTATTGCAGAAGCCAGAAAAAACTGGATATGGTTATTACGTTGAATGACCTGATTGAAATGTAAATAAATTAAACAAGCCGTGCATTCTTGTAAAACTGCGAACTAGAAAGCGTCAATGAAGGTCATGTGACCTTGGACGAGCGACTGCCCGTATTTAGCCAAACTTACAACAACAGAGGCGGTCGCATTTTTTTGAAAATAAAAGAATGAAATTTTTAGATTTATTTGCTGGTATTGGTGGATTTCGTTTTGGAATGGAATCGGCAGGTCATGAATGTATAGGATTTTGTGAGATAGACAAATTCGCTAGAGCTAGTTATAAAGCTATACATAACACGAAAGGAGAAATAGAGCTACATGACATCACAGCAGTATCAGACGAGTTTATTCGAGGAATCGGACGTGTGGACATTATCTGTGGAGGATTTCCGTGCCAGGCTTTCAGCATTGCAGGAAACAGACGAGGTTTTGAAGATACTCGAGGAACTTTGTTCTTTGAGATTGCTAGGTTCGCATCTATTCTCAGACCTAAATATCTATTCCTTGAGAATGTCAAAGGACTCCTCAATCACGAAAACGGAATTACATTTGAGACCATTATCTCAACCTTGGATGAACTGGGGTACAATGTGGAATGGGAAAGCATTAACAGCAAAAATTTTGGAGTCCCCCAAAATCGGGAACGTGTGTTCATTATCGGACATCTTAGAGGAGAACGTACCAGAAGAATTTTTCCTCTCGGCGGAGAAAGTCAGTCAATTAGTAGCCAATCAGTCGTGAAAATTGGCAATGTGAACCCCTCTGGAAATGGCATGAATGGGGAAGTCTATCAAGCTGACGGCCTTGCTCCTACACTCACAACGAACAAGGGAGAGGGGCAAAAGATAGCTATAAAAAGCAATGCTATAAAACAATTTGGAGTATTGCAACCCAATTTTAATCAATGTGGGGTGGTTTACGAAACAGACGGCATCGCACCAACTATCAGAGCCTATCAAGGCGGAGGACTTGAGCCTAAAATCATTCAGCGCGGTCATGGTTATAATCAAGGTGGAGAACATGACATCGCTCCTACTTTGACAAGCAATAGCTATCAAGAAAATAATGTTTTGAAAATAACAGAGGCAACCTCTCAAGGATATGCTGAAGATGCAATTGGAGATAGTGTGAACCTATCACACCCGAACTCAAAAACAAGGCGTGGGCGAGTCGGTAAGCAGATAGCAAATACTCTCTTAACTGGAGAGAGTCAAGGCGTGGTTGATCCTGATTTTAGGATTAGAAAGCTAACACCTCGTGAATGCTGGAGGTTACAGGGATTTCCAGACTGGGCTTTTGATAAAGCGCAAGAAGTGAATAGCAACAGTCAATTATACAAACAAGCAGGAAATAGCGTGACTGTGAATGTCATTGCTGCAATAGCAAAAGAATTGAAATAAAAGGAGAAAAAACAAATGCTAAATAAAATCGATATACCAGGAACAACTATCACACTCGAAATCGTAGATAAAAACATCACGATTACAAACAAAATTGAATATGATATGCAGATGCATTTTAGAAATACGGACGCAGATGCTTCTCTCGACACAAGTGGCGACGTGTTCGAGCCTTTTTATTGGCTAGACATCAGGGTAACACCGAAAACGCCAACAGAGTATCATACGAGCCTTGGAGTCAAGAGGGAGAAACGCCATTTGGCCGAACTTCAGAAATTCTTCGAGTTCATCGAGAACAACAAGCGAAATCTCTTCGACCTTTGTGGAATCAAAGGAGAATTGCAATGAGTTCTCTGACATTATCGTTAGACATTTCAACTACTGCGACAGGATGGGCCGTATATCACGGCTCTAACCTTGTCCAGAGTGGTGTCTTAAAACATAAAAGCAAGTCATTCTTTGAACGCGGGCGATTCATGGCTAGCGAATTAAGAGCCATTCAATCAAGGGCGCTCCAAAAGTACGACTGTCATTTTGAGTCGATTGTAGTCGAGAAAAACTCGGTCATGGGTCCAAATCAGCAATCCATGATTAGTATCGGAATTGTGACAGGTATCATCCTTGGACGGCTAGTTGCTGATAACGTGTACTTCGTGAACGTGTCGACCTGGCGCAAGTATTGGAAGTTCAGTTACAAAGACCGAAGTAAGAAATCAATGAAGCTACAGGCTATTGCTAAAGTGTCCGATGAATTCAACCTAAACGTCAAAGATGACGAGGCGGATGCGATCCTGATTGGCTCGTACTTTGTAAACCACGGTCACGAATTCGGAGACCTGGAAAGTCATAAGGTGAGTTGAGGGGGTAGAAGATGAATAAGCAGGAATTGATTAAACGTATCGAGGTTTTGCCTTATACAGAGGGGCCTATCGCAGATACAATCACAATTAATAGAAATTGGATATTGGAATCAATTGAACAACTAGACGAACCAGAAATGGGTCACGTAGACGAAGCTCCTCGCTATGTCAAGAACGTACTAGCAAGATTACGAGAACTGCCATTGCATGATCGCGAAGTTTGGCTAAAGGCTATCATGGGTGAATTTGAGCAAGATTTTAGTCATGCAAAATGGCGTGAAGGATATGAGCAAGGCAAGTTTGAAGGTTCGCTTGTACCTGAAGGTGAGAAAGTCACAATCCCACAGTTTGTGGCGGATTGGATTGAGGAATGTAAAGCCAAAGGGAAAAGTTTACTTAGAGCTCTCTTATACACGCCGGAGAAAGTTAATAGCTGGGTTGATAACTCAGAAAATCAAGAACTTTTTGCCTGTGCTTGGATTTTTGGCTACACAGTAGAGAAAGAGAAACGGTATCGTGTGAAGATGAAAGGTATTGATACTAATTTTAATTTTTTAAATCGTCACAGAAACGAAAACTACTGGATATTTTCAAGCAAAGACAAAAATACTTTATATCAGACACATCACACCCAAAAAGAGCTAGAAGATGCAGGCTTCGGCTGGGTATTCGATTGTCCAGGGATTGAGATTGAGGAGGTGGAAGGATGATTATCAAGAATTACAAATATGATTATTCAGGTGGCAAAATCTACTACACAATCGATGTAGAAGGCTATGAACAAGCAATGGAACACACAAAGACAGAGCACGGAAGTGTACAAAGAAATGATATTGATGATTTCTTAAGTACGGTTGAGGAATACGACTTTCAAGAAGCTGAGATGATTGAAGCATTCGTTGACTTGCAAAATGATTTGCTCTTGTATGGAATTGGTTTTGAATTGAGAAATGAGGTGCAGTGATGGTACAAACACTTGAACAAGCTACAAAAACTGAAAGCAAACGCATAAAAATCCCTGCGAAAATCAGACCGTTCGATGTAGGTTATCGAGTAGTAAACAAACACGGTCAACCGCTTGCCTTAAGAAATGGGGCAAGTATATTCGATTTACCTTATCTAGCTGAAAAAGCTATAGAAAAAGAGTTTGGAAAAAATGATCCAGACTTTGATATCGAAAAACATTTTGTCGAAGAGGTCGCTGTTATAAATTTAAGTAAATTTCATAGTTATTTTGAGGAGGTAGAGTGATGGATAAACTGGAAGTTTTCCTATCCAAAAACGACCTTGAGCATATAGCGAACGGTCATGATATAAAAATAAAAATTGGAGATAAAAGTATTTTAGAAGTGGACGAAATCGTTTTAAAACCTGCTATAATGAATGACATTGTTAATCCATTGATGAATTATAAACGCAAAATAATTGATACTGAGCAAATAAGCTTTGCAAATACTTTTTTAGGAGGGGCGAAGTGAAACGATTCATAGCTATCTGGATATTATTATCTGCTGGATTGAATGTCTGGCAGAGTATCCATATTAAGAAATTAGAAGAAAAACGCCCGATTGTAATCTACAAAGCAGATAATCAAGGCGCAGAAATCAAAGGCAGAGTCGTCCGCAAGGAGAAGATTGGTGAACTCTACACGATCACAATACAAAATTACGGCATTTTCGTAGTATCGCAAGACAACTACGAATTTTTGAAAATTGGAGACGAGGTGAGGTTATGAAACCAAGATTTAGAGCGTGGATGAAACAATTTAAAAAAATGGATAATGATATTGGTGAAATGCATTTTGAAGATGGGGAGTTTAAATATATTGGAGATGATGTTCGTTATAAACGACTTCCAGAAGATATTATCCTCATGCAATCAACAGGCCTTTTTGATAAGAACGGTAAGGAGATTTTTGAGGGGGATATAGTTTCTATCGATACAGACGAGTTTGGCCTGTTAGTTGTGAAGTATGAAACTGGAATTTACTGGTTAACGGAAGATGAGCAATGTGTTGAGCATTTATCAGATTACTACAAATATGTCTCAGTCATCGGCAACATCTACGAAAATCCAGAACTTTTGGAGGAGGAGGAGAAGGAGTGAGATATTTTAAAATCCTATGTATTGTTTTATTCGCATCCTTACTCGTAGCATGTCACCAGATTTCGAGTGGGACAGTGGTAGATAAGTACATTGATGAACCTCACACAACGTTCATACCTGTTATGAATGGTAAAAGTTCGGTACTTGTGCCAACCAGAACCAAAAGAAAATACATTCTGGTCGTTTCAGGATATGCAGGTAATAAGCAAATTGAAGAAACATTTGAAGTGACAGCTGAGGAATACATGCGCTATGAAATTGGTAATACTTTTATACAAGATGCCGTTTTAGAGAATAAGGAAGGGGATAAACAATGAGACCAAAAAAATATCCATATTCAGGAAAAATAAAAAAGCAAGAAAAGCCTTCTGATGTGACTTTACCCGATTTAGTCGTTTTACCTAACGTTTCTTTTAGAAAAGAACTAATCAAACATGTCTACACGGTCACTAGATATCATGATGGCTGTACAATCATTCGTTTCAGAATTCCAAGATTTTTAGGAGCATACGATGAGCAAAGGGTCGAAGTAAAACTTAGCTATGAGGAAACCCTCAAGATACTAAATAGCTATTAAAACAAAAAAGCCAAGACACTCTCTGTCTCAGCTAATAGTTATCGCACAGACTATTATATCACAAAGGAGATAGAGAGTGAAGGCTAAAGAGCTCTTGAAAGAGTTGCAGGATCTGGACATGGACATCCAAAGCCGTATAGATGAAATCAATGAGCTTGAGGCAGGTTTGCTCTCAAGCCCCAAGTGGACTGATGTCAAAGTTCAAGGCGGACAGACTAGAAAAGTTGATGACGTCTATACTCAGCTTGTCGTGATGAAAGAGGCTATAGAACAGGATACTAAAGAGGTTATCAACAGAAAGCTTGAGCTTGGCAGGATGATCAACAGGCTTAAAAATCCAAAACATAGAACTATTTTGAGAAAAACCTACATCAATAAGATGTACGTTGATGACATCTGTGACAGCATGGGGGGCATGAGTTCCCCTACTTACTATCGTTTGAAGAAACAAGCAGTGAAGGAACTTGATAGTATTCTTTCAGAATTGATAGTAAATGATAATAATTGTACAGGCATGAAGTCTAAAATCTGTTAGAATGGTAGTATCAAGAATTAAGGGTAAGGCAGTAAGTCTTCCCTTAACATGGAGAGTTGGCAGAGTCAGGTTGAATGCGCCCGTTTGCTAGACGGGTGGCCGCCTATGTGCGGTCCGTGGGTTCAAATCCCACACTCTCCTTTGAGTGTTTGTGTCCCAGAATGAGTTAAATCTTCTGGGTGGGGATTCATATATCACTCATTAACTTACAAATGGTTGCGGAGCGACTGGACCTTGCATGATTGCGTAGCTAATTATATTCCGGATAAGTTATAAGCTAGAGGGTTTGATTCCCTCAGAGGTTTTATAGACTACAAAAAATAAAAAAAGGAAAACTTTCAAATTGATTACTAATTAACACGCAAGTCTGTAGTCTACTTGCAGTAAGAACATAGCTCAAGTTGTAGAGCGGTAGACTTTTAATCTATTGGTTGCAGGTTCGAGCCCTGTTGTTCTTATGAGAGGTCTTACATTAAGTCACACAAGTGTGTGGCTTTTTGTTGTATCTGAAAGAAAGGGAATGATGAAACCAAAAAGGCTTACTATACTTGGAGGCAGAAGAATCTCGGTGGACTACGATAGTCGTAGTGAAGAATATACAAATTATAATCGTACTCGATGGAAGTATGATAAGGATGTAAAACGATTCTACAACTCATCAGTTTGGAAGCGAACAAGTCAACAAGTCTTGCTTGAAGCCGACTATGTCTGCGCAATGTGTGGAGAGGAAGCAACAATGACCGACCACATCATTAGCGTGAAGCAGGACTGGTCTAAGAGACTGGATAGGAACAACCTACGAGCAAGTTGTAAGAAATGTAATGATAAGAAAGCAATCAAAGAGAAGTATTCTTATTGATTGTGCATTAAATAATAAAAATAGATATCAAAAAGCGAATAAAAAACAGAGTACAAAAGGGCGAACCAGTCAGTCACCGTAAATTGTACGGAGATACCCCCTATTATTTATAACGGGGGTAGGTATTGTTCGGGAATAAGAACGCTGCCCTCTTCTGTGCAAAAAATTCCGTTTTTGAAATCTTTAAACTCTAAAATAATGTGAAGGAGGTGATAGCATGGGGCGAAGAATGAAGGTAGTTGAAGCCACTAAAAGTCATTTGACGAAAGAAGAAAAGATAGCTAAGAAAACTATACAGGACAAGGCTTCGGATGGTTTGGATGCTTTGCAACCAACACCGCCAAAACACTTTGATCCTATTGCAAAAGCAGAATACAAACGAGTCATCAATGATCTGCGAAAGCTACCCCTAAGAAATCTTGACAGAGCTGTTTTGGAAAGTTATTGCACCTGGTATGCAGTCTACAAAGAGGTGTCTCGTGGATTGCAGAAAAAAGGTTATGTTTACGAGAATGAAAAAGGCTCGGTAGTTCCAAACAAAATGTTGTATACATTGGAGCGTGCCACAACTAACTTGATGAAAGCAGCATCGCAACTAGGATTGACAGTGGACAGTCGCATGAAGCTGTATGTCCCACAAGTTGAAGAAAAGAAAGAGAGCATTTTTGATAAATTCGGTAGTTAGGAGGTGATTCTGTGGAAGACGTAGCTTATCAGTATGCTTCAAAAGTCGTAAGTGGAGAAATCATAGCCAGCAAGAAAGTTATAAAAGCTTGCAAGCGACATTTAAGAGATTTGAAGCGTATGGATGATGAAGAATTTCCATATATTTACTTACCTGACAAGGCTAAGAATCCAATCGATTTTATCGAAATGCTTCCAGATGTCAAAACTGGTAAACCATATCCGTTAGCAGACTTTCAAAAATTCATTTTATCAAGTCTTTACGGTTGGCGAAAAAAGTCCGACACATCGATAAGGAGATTTAAGAAAGCTCTAATCAGCTTGGCCAGAAAGAACGGAAAGACTATTCTCGTTGCAGGAATTGCCCTGTACGAGTTTTTATTTGGTCGTAATCCTGCAATGAGTCGTCAGTTGTTTTGTACAGCAAACGACCGCTCTCAGGCTCGTATAGCCTATGATATGATTCGTAAGCAGTTGGATGCTTTAAGAAGTCAAAATGCGGATATCAGGAAGGCTACGAAGATAGTCCGTGATGAACTTAGGAATTTAAACGACGAAAGCTATGTGCGAGCGTTGAGCCGTGAGACTGGTGCGGTCGATGGTTTTGAACCGTATGTTGGTATCTTGGATGAGTTTGCAGCATCTAAAACAAATGAAATGATTGAGCTTCTTGAATCTGGTCAAGGGCAGTTGGACAATCCGCTAATTTTGATTATCTCAACAGCCGGATTAGACTTGAATGTGCCGATGCACGCAATTGAATATCCATACATTGAGAAAGTTCTTGATGGAGAAGTTGAGAATGATGAATACTTTGCATTTATTGCCGAACAAGACAACGAAGAGGAGATTGCAGATGAAGCTAACTGGATAAAATCAAATCCAATCCTTGAGGTGGAAGCGCTACGTAATAAGATGATGGACTATTTGCGAAAACGTAGGAAGGTATCACTTGAAACTGGAACGGTTAATGAAGTCCTGGTTAAGAACTTCAATATGTGGCGACAATCTTCTGAAGAGTCTTATATGGATAAAGAGAGCTGGGCGAAAGCTAAGATTGAAGCGCCTGACACCAGAAAGCGTAGAGTTTGGTTAGGAGTTGATGTTGGAAGATCCAGTGACTTATTCTCTATCTCTCCTATGGTCATGATGGATGACTACTGGTATGCAGATAGTTTTTCATTTGTAGCTACTAAATATGGCTTGATAGCAAAAGAAAAGAGAGATGGTGTGTCTTATACAAACCTTGAAAGAATGGGTGAGTGTGAGATTACCACGCTTGAAAGTGGGGTTATCGATGATGAACGTGTGCTTGAAAAAATCGAGGAAATGGTCTATGAGAACGATTGGGAATTGCAAGGAATTTACTTCGACCCTTATCAATTCGGTTCACTATTGACTATGATTGAAAAACGGCATCCAGAGTGGCCACTAGTCCAGATACCACAGACAACCATGGTCTTGAATATGCCTACGAAACAGTTTCGCGATGATGTCCGACAAGGAAAAATCAAGCATAGTGGCAATCAGTTGTTAACAATGGCAATCAATAACGCATATACCAGAATTGATAACAATGGTATGAGGATTGATAAAAACAAAAATAGCAATAAAATTGACCCTCTGGACGCTCTGTTAGATGCGTATGCTGCTTGTTACTTAGAGCCATTTGATGGAACCGGATATTGGACGAACGAGAAAATTTTGGAAGGAGGTTCGCTATTTTGAAAATTTTGGAACATATTCACACAATTTTATTGTTAATCGGTTTAATGTTTTTGATTTACGGTCTTTTCCTTGTCGGGGAGATTGTGGGTTATATTTCTACAGGAGTTATTTTATGCCTTTTAGGGGTATATATTGATAAAACAAAATGAATGGGATATAATATCCTTCAAATAGGAGGGATATTCATGCCAAAATCATACAAAACTCAGTTGCTGGAAAGAATATCTGATTACAGAAACCAGATAGAAGAGATTGACCAAGAAGTCGACCAACTTGTAAAAGAGAGTAAAAAAGGTTTCTTTGCTCTTTTGTTTGGGGCAAGAGACTATAGCTTTAAGATTCGACCGTTATTAAATAAAAAATCTGAGATACAACAGTGGTTGGGTAAGGTTGAAGAGGAATTAGAAAAAGACTATGTTTATGGACGTAGGTTTTTTGTAAAGGGGACTAAATACCGAGAAGAAGGAGAGGTCCCGTTTCGTAAATTAGCTGGTATCCCAGAAGATGAAGATGGTATGTTTTACCATGAAATAGTAACAACAAAGAATTTTAAACTCGTTCCGGAACCAACTAATCAAGCAGATGAGAATGCAATAAAAGTAATGGTAGAGGGTTATTTTGTAGGTTATATTGATAGGCGCCATAACAAAGGTTTAAAAAAATACATAGATAATGATAAATATATTATCGAAGGCGAAGTAATAGGAACAGGAGGTTCTTTTGATGGTGATACAAGTTATCCGATACGTTACGATATAGAGTTAAGAATTAGGAAGAAATAGCATTCAAGAAAATTGAGTGCTTTTTTTATGTTCAAAAACAGAAAGGAGGTGAGAAAATAAATGACTTTTTTTCAATCTTTGGGCTCGTCAAAACTATCTTATGACGATTATGTCTCTTCGGTGCTTTCTGGAAATTCAAGTCCTGAATATACTGGTATATCTGCTTTGAAGAATAGTGATGTATTGACCGCTGTATCTATTATAGCTGGTGATGTAGCTCGTTTTCCATTGCTGAAAAAGGATTTAATGGGCAATATCGAACAAGATGAAGATATGAATTATCTTCTGAACGTTAAATCCACAAGCAATACATCCGCTCGCCAATGGAAGTTTGCGATGACCGTCAATACAATTTTGACTGGTAATTCATTTTCACGCATTCTACGTGATCCAATCAATGGCAAACCATTAGAGTTTCAATTCTTTAGACCGTCCGAAACGACTGTTGAGGAGACTGATGACCACGAATTGATTTACACGTTCAGAGACCGATTAAATGGCCGGGAAATTCGTTGTGGAGAAGACGAGGTTATTCACTGGAAATTCTTCAGCCACGATACTATCTTGGGTAGGTCTCCACTGCTGTCTTTAGGTGATGAAATTAGCTTACAAAACGGTGGTCTGAATACCCTGATTAAGTTCTTCCGTGATGGTTTTTCAAGCGGGATCCTAAAGCTAAAAGGTGCTCAGTTAAGTGCTGAAGCTAGGCAGAAGGCTCGTATGGAATTCGAAAAGATGCGTGAAGGCTCAACTGGCGGCAGTCCTTTGGTATTTGACGATACTCAGGAATATACACCGCTCGAAATTGATACGAATGTCTTGCAGTTGATTACATCGAACAACTTTTCTACTGCTCAGATTGCCAAGGCTTTGCGAGTTCCTAGTTTTAAATTGGGAGTGAACAGTCCTAACCAATCTGTCGCACAGTTGACTGAAGATTATGTAACGAATGATCTTCCGTTCTACTTCGATGCAATCACAAGTGAACTTGCTTTGAAAGTGTTCGATGATGAAGAGCGCAGGAAATATCGTGTTGACTTCGACACTCGTAGCGTGACTGGTAGAAATGTAGATGAGATTGTGAAACTTGTGAACAATCAAATCTTAACACCTAATCAAGCATTGATTGAACTTGGTAAGGAACGTTCTACTGATCCAAACATGGACCGTTACCAGTCAAGTTTGAACTATGTCTTCTTGGATAAGAAAGAAGAATATCAAGCAATGAAAGGAGGTGAGACAAGAGATGCCAAAGAGAATCAAAATGAAAGGTCCTCTGATTCCAAACAATAGCCAAGAAGCTTACGACTACTTCGGTTTGGAAGCAGTCAGCGCTAAAGCTATCACAAATTCTTTTCCAGAAGACAACAGCGATATCGTTTTGGAAGTTAATTCAAACGGTGGTTTAGTAACTGTTGGAAGTGAAATCTACACAGCTTTAAAAAGCTATCCAGGGAACGTGACTGTTGAAGTAACAGGGATGGCAGCAAGCGCTGCTAGTGTTGCAATCATGGGAGCTGACAAGGTACTTATTAGTCCAACGGCGCAGATTATGATTCATAAAGCACTGTATGGCTATGTGTCTGGTAACAGTGATGACTTGGACAAAGCTTCTAATGCACTGAAATCTAGCGACCAGGCTATTGTGAATGCCTACGTGGCAAAAACTGGATTAGAAGAATCGGTTATCATCGATATGATGAGAAACGAGACTTTCATGTCAGCCAGTGAAGCAGTTGAAAAAGGCTTTGCGGATGAAGTGATGACCTTTGATGATGTCGGTGCGGTAGCGAGTCTAGAGAACGGACTGTTACCACAAGCAGTTATTGATGACTTTTACGCTAACCGTAGCAAGCGCAAGTCAGAAATCCAAAACATGCTACGAGAAATCGAAAAAGAAGAATTACTCAGAGGGCTCTAGGCTCTCTTTTTTATACCCAAAAAAGGAGAAAAGAAGGTATGTTTAAAGAAAAAATGAAAGAACTTAAAGCGCAGATTGCTAATATCGGTGCTGAAATTACAGCTAAGACAGATGAATTGAAATCTGTTTTGAACTCTGACGATCTTGAAAAAGCTCGTGAAGTGCGTGCTGAAATCGATGCTTTGAAATCACAAAAAGAAGAAGTGGAAAACAATTTGAAGGCTTATGAAATCGCAGAAGCAGGCACTGGAGCGCATGTAGTTGGCGAAAAACACGAAGTAAAAACTGAAGGTAAATCCTACCGTGAATCTGTAAATGAATGGGTTCGCACTAAAGGCGCTGTTGCAGATGCTAACTTGAAACTCGAAGGGAAAGACCTTCTCATTCCTATGAATGAAGCAGTAAATCCAACACAGGATGGATTGAAGAAAACAGATACTGGAAAAGTAACTAGCAAAGAAATTGTTACTACTCCAATCCGTGAAGTTAAGACTATTGTCGACCTTAAACAATTCGTGACAGTTCACAAAGCTTCCAAAGGTGAAGGATCATATCCAATTCTTAAACACGCAACCTCTAAGATGGCAAGCGTAGAAGAATTGGAAAAGAATCCAGCTCTTGCTAAACCTGAATTTACAGATGTTGCTTGGAAAGTTAAGACTTACCGTGGAGCTATCCCACTTTCACAAGAAGCGATTGACGATGCAGATGTTGACTTGCTTGCTATTGTTGCTGAAGCAGCTAATCAAATTAAGGTTAACACTACAAATGATGTAATCGGTACTATTTTGAAGACCTTTGAAGAAAAACAAGCGGCAGACTTGGATGCTATTAAAGCCATCTTGAATGTCGATCTTGACCCAGCTTACAACGTGTCATTTGTAGTTTCTCAAAGTTTCTACCAAAAATTGGACACTTTGAAAGATAAGAACGGCCGCTACTTGCTACAGGACTCTATTGTTTCTGCATCAGGCAAAGCATTTCTTGGCCATCCAGTATTCGTAGTTGCTGATACAATGCTTGGTGCAGCTGGTGAAGCTAAAGCCTTCATTGGTGATGTGCAACGTGCTGTACTCTTTGCTGACCGTCAAGAATTGGGTCTACGCTGGACCGACAATGAAATTTACGGTCAATACTTGCAAGCAGTCGTGCGCTTTGATGTTAAGAAAGCAGATGCAAAAGCTGGTTACTTTGTAACTATGCCCTAAGGCTCCCCCAGCTAATGGGGGTGTCACACGGTCAGAAGTAGCATTAGCAGCACCAACCGCAAGTAGCACCAAACAAGAAATCATGGCTTACTTAGATAGCAAAGGAATTTCTTACAATTCGTCACAAACTAAAGAGCAACTACTAGCCTTGATTGGAGGTTAGAGCTATGGAAGATAAAAAGAATAGCTTTCTTGAAGAAGTTAAGTTGTATTGTAAAATCGACTATGACTTTGAAGATGAGTTACTACTTGAACTTATTGAGTCAGCCAGAGAGCAAATTTGTTTCGCTATCGATAACAAACTGCAACCTGAAGACTTAGAGTCCTATGCGAAATTCCGACTAGCTGTCAAAAAGCAAGTCAAGGAAGAGTACGAACATCGAGGGATGTCAGCAGACACCATGCGTTATCCATTAGCGAACGGTGTTCTGAACATTATTCACCAACTTAGAACACGGAGGGAAAGTTAATGCGGACACGTAACATGAATGTCCGCATTACTTTTTTTCAAAAAGTAGGTGGACAAAACGAAGATGGAGAAGTTCTAGACTTCGAAAGGAAGGACTTATACACTTGCTGGGCAGAAGTGCCTAAAACATCTATTAAGGATTTTAGAGAAAATGCTACTGTCACAAAAGCTGGTGGATTGGTAGAACATAAAGACATTAAAACATTCTTAATTCGTCATCTTCCAAAACTTCTTTTTGACAATTCTTGTTATGTAGATTTCGACGGTAATGAATATCAAATCGATGTTATCGAACGTGACTACGCAAACAAGGAAATTGATTTAATCAAGGGAGTGGTGGTTTCATGACGAAGGGATTGGATTTATGTCTTCAAAACCTTACTAAACTTGAAGCTAAGGCGCCAAGAGTTGCTCGTGAAGCTGTCACAGAGGTAGCTCAAGAGTTCAAGAAAGAGCTTGAGGTGAATACTCCAGTTTCTGACGAGCTAACTCTCACTCGATTGAAAGAAGATATAAGAATCAGCAATTTCAAGGGGGGAGGAGATGCTCCTTCAAAAGATATTGGTTTTGGTCGTGCTACTGGTTGGCGTGCTAAGTTCCCGGATAGCGGAACAATCTATCAGAAAGCACAAGACTTTGAGGAAAAGACTATCAATGCAGTTACTCCTCGAGCTAAAGAAATATACAAACAAAAAATAAGGGAGGTGCTAAAATAAATGATTGCTGAAACCGAAGCATATAAACTTTTGGTGGAAGATGAACAGTTAAATCAACTCTTCAATCAGTTTAGAGGCAAAGACTTTCCAGGGTATAAACAAGGTATCTTTACTTATGATATCCCTGAAAAGCCTACAAACTTAAAGCAAAAAGAACTTGCTCCGTTTGCAAGAATTTACTTAACTTATGAAGCACCTCACAAGTATGCAGATGATAAAATAATCTCAATGGAACAACGCATCACAATCAACTTTTGGTGTAAGAATGCTAAACAAGCTGACCAAATCGCTAAAAGAATGGATGCGGTACTTGAAAGTAGTGGATTTGAACGCTACACAGCAAATGAGAAACCTCGATACATGGATGACGATATTGGATTGTTGATGAACATTCGAAAATATCGTCTTTTTGATTGGAGCGATCTCGAAGAAACGAAAGGAAAATAAATAAATGTCTAAAGTTAAATTTGGTTTGCGTGGTTTTGAATACGGGGTTTTGGACAATAAAAACCTTGTACCAGGAGAAACAAAAAAAATCCCAGGTTTGAAAACAGCTAAGTTGGATATCACAAATGAATTGAACACTATCACAGCAGATGACGGACCATACGTAGTATTGTCTTCTGGTATCACTGGAACAACTCTTGAAGTGTCATGGCTTGATTTGGGTAGTGATGCTCGTAAGGATTTCTATGGTATTACAGTTGAAAATGGTGTTGAAAAATACAACAAGAAGATGACTCCGAACGACATCGCTTGTTTGTTCCGCACAACTGGTGATGATGGTAAAGGTATCTGGGTTGGTCTTCTTAAAGGGAAGTTCTCGCTTCCAGGAATGGATTTGGAAACTAAAGATGGTTCACCAGAACCTAAGAATGATACTGTATCTGGTAGCTTTGTGGCTCGTGGAGATGATGATGATGCTCTTGTAATTGTAGTTGGTCGTGAAGACAACCCACAATTCCAAGAATCCGAATTCCGTAAGCTCGTCTTCCCAAAGTCGTAAGCGGTGCTAGTTCTGAAAGAGCAGTAACCGCTGAAACAGGCGCAGTAGGACAAGATGCATAAGAAAAGGGGCTTGGTTATTCCAAGTCCTTTATTTTTAAGGAGTAAACAATGTTTGAAATTAAATTTAAAAAAGCAGGGGTTTTGAAGGAATTTTCAAAAGACTACGTGAACGTAGAAGACAACCTGTTGGCTTTAGAACACCAGGTTCGACAAACTTCATTGTATGAAAACAAGGAAGATTTGCTAAATCCTGCTAAACATCGTGAGTTGAATGAAGCGTATCTTGATATGTTCGTAAAAATGTACGGTGAGCAGTTCGATGCAGACGATTTGAAAGGAGCAAGTGTTGAAACACTCGAAACCTTGAATGATCTATATCTTGCTGCCCTCGGTGGAAAACAAGAAGAAAAAGAGACCGCTAAGGAAAAAAAGAAGAAAAAGGGCTAAGCCCTAAAGAAGCTCAAAATAATTTATTAGTTTGGGTTCAATCATTAATGAGTCAAGGATATACAATCCATGACATTAAAAGTATGCGTTTATCAGATTTTGATTTGATGGTGCAGGCTTTAGAAACAAAAGAAAGCCAAGAGGAAGAAGAAACGACCCTTGATAAGGCCTTCCCATTCCTTTTTGGATAGAAAGGAGAATGAATGGCAAGTAATATTGGTGAATTAGTCGCCACAGCAACCTTAGATGTCGCTCCTTTTCAGTCAAATGTTGGGAGGTTAAAAACCTATCTGAAGGGTGTCGATAATTCCCTGAAGGCGATGGAAAATAACTTTAAGGGAGCTGGTAAGAACGTCAGCAACTTAAAGGGCCTTTTATCGCAAACTGGTTCAGCTCTTAGCTCTTATCAAAAAGTATTGAGTTCACAAAGCGAACGATACAACCAATTGAAAGCAAGTATTGGAGATGTATCTACTGCAACTGCAGAGCAGAAACAGAAATTAGTTGAAGCAAGTGCTAGTATGACAGCTACTGCTGCCAAAGTTGCAGAATTACAGAATCGTTATGAACAGTTAGCTGGTTCTATGAGACGAGCTTATATTGACGATAGTGCCTTCACTAAATTTGGTAATAGTGCACGGGAGGTCGGTGAAAAGTTTAGCAAAGTTGGTAAAGAGATTTCTGGTTTTGGTTCTGCTTTAACCCGTGGAGTTACTGCTCCGATTGTAGCAGGAGCTGGTCTTGTAGTGAAAGCGGCAATTGATTATGAATCTGCATTTGCTGGAGTTAAGAAAACAGTCGACGAAACAGCAACAGTATCTTACCAAAAGCTATCAGACGGCATTCGTCAAATGGCCAAGGAATTACCAGCTAGTGCAGTTCAAATTGCAAATGTAGCAGAAGTAGCGGGCCAGTTAGGTATTAAGGCAGAAGATATTCTTACATTCTCCCGTACTATGATTGATATGGGTGAATCAACAAACTTGAGTGCTGAAGAAGCTGCGACAGCCATTGCCAAGATTGCGAATATCTTGGGGCTAACTTCAGACGAATATGGTCGATTTGGTGCATCAGTGGTAGATTTGGGTAACAACTTCGCAACAACTGAAAAAGATATTGTTGAGATGACCAACCGGTTAGCAGCAGGTGGCAAACTTGCCGGACTAACTGCTCCTGAAATCTTAGGTCTTGCTACTGCTATGAGTAGTGTAGGGATTGAGGCAGAAGCGGGTGGTACTGCAATGACTCAAACACTTACAGCTATTGGTAATGCGGTCTCATTGACCACTAAAGACTCAGCAGATGATCTAGCTTTAATCGCAAAAGTCGCAGGAACAACATCAGAAGAATTCCAAAAAGCGTGGAAAGAGAAACCCGCTGAAGCTTTGCAAGCCTTTATTAAAGGTCTTAATACGGCCCGTGAGCAAGGTGCGAATATGGACGCAATCTTGATGAAATTAGGCATGACAGGTGTTAGACAAGGAAATATGCTAAAATCTCTGGCCTTATCATCGGATAAAATGAGCGCAGCAGTCGAACGGTCTAATAAAGCATGGAAAGACAATACTGCTCTGACAAATGAAGCTAATAAACGATACGAGACAACAGAATCTCAACTGAAGATGTTCAAGAACCAGGTAACTGACTTGGCTATTGAGTTCGGCGGACCTCTTATCAAGGCTCTTAGAAGTGGACTTGATGCGGTCAAGCCATGGCTAAACAATCTCTCCGATTTAGCTAAAAAATTCAGCTCACTATCAACTGAGCAACAACAAAATATCATCAAATGGGGGTTGGTGGCAGCTGCTTTAGGCCCTGCATTGAAGATTTTAGGCGGTGGTGTAACAGTTGTAGGTGGATTTGCTAAAGCTATCGGTGGGCTATCAAAAGGAATTGGTTTTTTAAGCGGTTCAATCAGATATCTAAAAGATTTTGGAGGTGTCGCGAATGGTCTAAGAACAGTCGCTGGATCAGCTGGAGCAGTTGAAACTGCAGTGGCAGGAGCAACAACAGGCACAGGTCTGTTAGGAAGTGCATTAGGATTTCTAGCAACTCCTGTTGGCTTAGCAACAGTGGCTTTAGCTGGCGCAACTGCAGCGGCAGTCTACTTCTCTAATAAAGCGTATGAAGCCTATCAGCGTTCACAAGAATGGGGCGCAAGTGTCAGCAAAGAACAAGCTGGCCAACTTCAAAACTTTAAAGATAAGGTGGATGAAGCTAATCAAGCCATGACTACTTTTGGCGCAAGTGCTGAAGGAGTTGATAAAGTAACTACTGCGGTTCAAAAACTAGCTACCGAAATCCAAAAGCTAGCTGATGAAAATTTAGCAAAAGATATTGATATGGCCCATAAGTTAGGGTTGAGCGAAGAAACAATCCAGCAAATTTCTAGCCATGCTGACCAGATGAAAAATAATGTTCAGCAGATGTCTGATGAAGTTATTCGGATTTATCAAAATGCTGCAAACAATCATCGTAAGCTTTCTGAAGAAGAAAAAGCGATTGTACTATCTAATCAGAATGAATTGATCAACACACAATTACAGTTGATGGAATACTCTGGAGAAGAGCGTATCAACATGATTAAAGCCTTTAATGGTCAAGCTGATGAATTGAATACTGAACAGCTCAAAAAAGCCACTGAATTAACTGAAAAATGGGCGAAAGACGAGGAAGCTTCTTACAAAGAGCGCTTGGACGGATATAAGAAACTCATGGATCAAATCAAGGGCGAGGATGAAAAATCCGTTAAGGCTCGTGCTGAAATTAAGGCTAAAATGGAGCAGTTGGAAGCAGAACATACTGCTAAAATGGCAGCGTATAGCCAGAAGTGGAATGATTTACAAGGTAGACTTCTCAAAACCTTGAAAGTTAGTCCGGAAACAATGGCAGGTATCATGAATCAGCTTAAATCACGAGCTGAAGAAATAGGATTGACCTACGATGAAATGGCTATTAAGTTCCAAAATACCTTCTCAAAAGTTCAAGAAGGTCATAGTATGTGGGCAAAAACTGGTAAAGATGTAGCTGAGTCTATGAAGCTTGCAAACACCCAGTGGAATTCCCTGGTTTGGGATGAAAAAACTGGTAAGCTGAAAACAAATGCGGTAGAAGAAGTCCAGAAAGCCCTTGAAGCAGAGGGCGGATGGGATGCTATGCAGTTCATTCTCAAAGAAGCAAATCTTGAGACTAATGCACGCTTGACAATCGGTGAAGCTTTAGTTGCGAATGGCCAGTGGGAGAAGTTATCTCCTGAGGAGAAAGAACTCGTTGTTAATGGCAAGCCAGCAGTTAAGGCTATTTTAGATAGCAAAGAGTCGCTAGCGCAATGGAATGCACTGCCATCTGAAATCAAAGAAATTCTCGGTAAGAATGAAAGTTTTTTGAGTAGTGCAGAAGGTGCTAAGCAAGCTTTAACTCAGTGGAATTTGATGACACCGAGCGAAAAAGCCTTGGCTGTTAAAGACTTAGCAAGTAACGATGTTAAAGTTGTCCAAGGTCGAATTGATTCAATGACTGGTAAGCAGTTGCCGATTGAAGCTATCGATAAAACACCAAGTACAGTTGAGTCTGTACTGTATGGTGTTAACTCAATTCAACAAACTAGTCCAATTGATATTAATGCCACGGATCAAACGGGAGAACAGACTGCATCTGCTTACGCAGGAGTTAATGCGGTAAGACAAGATAGCCCAATTGGTATTGATGCTGCCAATCGAACCCAAGGAGAGGTTTCGGCAGCTGGAAGTGCCGTTAATACAATCAGGCAAAATAGTCCGATTGGAATTAGTGCTCAGAACCAAACAACGGGAGTAATTAATAGTGTTTGGGCATCATTGAGTTCTTTGCCAGCGTTTAAGTTCATTGATATCATCACACGTCATTTTACTGAACAGCATGCGAAAGGTACGAACAATCACCCAGGAGGTCTTGCGACAGTCAATGACCAACGTGGTACGCTCTATAAAGAGTTGGTTACCTTACCAGACGGTACCTCCTTCATCCCAGAAGGTCGAAACGTGGTCTTACCACTTCCACCAGGTTCAAAGGTTATGCGAGCTGGTAAAACTCGTAGCTTGATGAACCGTTTGGGCATTCCAAACTATGAAAAAGGCATTGGTTTTGAAGATACGAAGATTTCGCATCTAAGCAGACGGATCCAGAGTGTTAATATTCGAAATAGTAACCGTGGATATCAGAGTTCAGCTTATGCTATTGATAGTTATGGCAATTCCGGAAGTGGCCAAGCAGTAGTCGCTGAATTGGTCAGCTTGAAAGAAAGTGTAGAAAATCTACTTGGTAAATTGCTTGATAAAGATTTCAACACTTACTTAGACGGTCAAGTCATGGCTGAAAACTCTTATCGATACCACGGCAACATCATGAGAAGGGAGGGGATGTAATGGCCAACTACTTAAAAGTAAATGATTTTTCAACAGCCAGTTTCAAAAACTGCGTAGTGACTGATTTTGGCACAATTCATTCTGCCAGTCCTCGTTTCTCGGAGCAATTGAAGCTGTTTGGGATGAATGGAAGTTACAACCAGGAAGAAGGAACTTTTGATAACTACGAGAGAACTATTCGAATATTTTTCGAGCGATTTTCAAATTTGGCAACATTGGTTGAAAAATTCAAGGCAGTTGGAAATCAGTTAGAGTTCAGTTATCAGCCTGATTCAGTATTCTATGCTGACTTACTTGATACCGAGATAACTCCAAAAGGTATGTATGGCTGGGAATTGGCTATCAAATTAGACATGCAACCATTCAGATATCAAAATAATAGTGAACCAATTGTATTTACAGCATCCGGAAATATTAGCAATCCTGGTAGTGTCTACTCTGAACCAGTTATCGAGATTGAGGGTGACGGTGACATCTCTCTTACGATTGGTCGAAAAACCATGTATCTAGCAATTAAAACCAAGGCCACAATCGATTGTAGACAAGGCAAGCAGAACATCTATAACGCAACTGGAGCAGTCCAAAATACTCTTCGCAAGCGTGGAGGGTTCTTTGAAATCTCTCCTGGAAACTCTGGAATTGCCTTTGTAGGAAATGTACGTAAGGTGACAATTAAGCCGAATTGGAGGTATAAAGTATGATTTATTTAACAGAAGGCAATATACCTCTCAATGCTGCCTACGATGACAATATTGTCCAAGAAGCGAACAGCACCTATCAATTAACCTTTAAATTTCCAACAAATAACATCTTGTGGCAAAGGTTAAAAGAAGAGACATTCTTAATTGCTGATGATCTTCACGGTGAGCAAGACTTTGTCATCTTTGAAGTCGAGAAGAAGCATGGATATATCCAAGTCTATGCGAACCAGGTTATGACATTGTTGAATAACTATGTCGTCAATCCCATTTCTTTGGATAGGCAGACTGGTTCGACTGCATTGAGTCGTTTTGCTGGAAGCATCACTCGTAGCAATCCATTCTCATTCTTCTCTGATATTGAAGATAGACACACTTTTAACATCGATAGCAAGAATGCTATGGATGCGTTCGCGAAAGATAAGCATTCTATCCTTGGCTTGTGGGGTGGTGATCTTGTGCGTCATGGATACCAGGTTCGATTACTAAAAAATGGCGGTTCAGAGAATGAATCGCTTTTTATGTATCAAAAAAACCTATCTAGCTACGATCATAAGACATCTACTAAATCTTTACGAACTCGGATAACCTTCATCACGACCATTCGTGGTGAGGGAGAAAAACCAGTCGATAAGCATTACAAAGTTGTGGTTGATAGTCCACTCATTAACAAATACAGTCAGATTTATGAAGATGTGATTGAGGTCAACGACCAAGACGTGGTGGATGAAGCAACCCTCTTAAAATATGGCAAGCAGTATTTCAGAACAACATTATGCGATATGCTCGAAGATAGCATTGAAATTGATGTCATCGGTCAGAGTGATGTGCCTGTTCAGATGTACGATGTTGCGAGTGTTTATCATGAGCAATTCGACTTAGACGTACGAAAGAAAATCACAAAATACAACTATTCTCCGATGGCTAAAAAATTGAAGAGTATTGGATTTGGTGATTTCAAGTCCGGTCTAGCGAATGCAATTGGTAACGCAGTGAGTGATGCTGTTAAAAATGAAACTCAGCACTTGCAAGGGCAATTCGCTACACAACTAGCGAAAGAAATCAAAAATGCCGACCTCGCTTTTGACCGAAAAAAAGAGGAACTAGTCAACCAGTTCACAGATGGTCTTAACGCTGCCAAAGCAAAGGCCGAAGAGGTCAAGAAAAGTCTGACAGAGACAATCGACCAGCGTTTTCGCGATTTCGACAGCACTGGTTTGAACGAAATCAAGCAAAAAGCAGACGAGGCCTTACAAAAGGTCGGAGCAAATACTTTGCTTGCTCAGGAGGCTAAGCGAATCAGCGAGCAGGCAACCGCTGATATAACCAAATTGAAAAACGAGGTTGTTGACGGTTACGTCGGCAAGAATACTTACCAAGAAGGAATTCGTGGGATTGAGCGACGAATCGAGGAAGTGAAGACATCGACGGATGGCCAAATTGCTACTCAAATCGCTGAGTACAAGCAGACTGTTGATGGGCAATTCACTAACTTGGTTTCTCAAATCGAGAACAAGACTAACCAGACGGACTTTCAGCGAGTACAAGAGACTAGTAAGCTTTATGAGAGGATTATCGGTAGTACCGAGAATGACATTTCGAATAAGGTTGCTCGCATGGCTCTGACCAATCAACTATTTCAAGTCGAGGTAGCCAAGTATTCGACGGTCGGTGGACCTAACATGCTCCGAAACTCGAGAGCGGACGACGGTCTGAAATATTGGACCGAAGCGAATGGTCGGTTAGGCTTCACGTCGCATCCCTTCTACTTCAACGGACAGAAGCGCATGTTTGAACTAAGACCAGGCGCAGTTGTTCAAAGCCCGCGTTTCATTGTCAAGCGAAATGCAGACTACATTTTTAATATTTTAGCATTTGACAATAACTCAAAGTATTTTAGAGTGTATTTCTGTAAACGCAAAAAGGGTTCAAGTGCGAATTTTGAGCAAAAACAGCTTGTGTTTGATGGTCAGCCAAGATGGGTTGACGGTGCGGTTTTTGATAACGGTAAAACGGTCAAAAAATCCTTCAAATTTAATGTTGGGGACTATGATGATGGTTATCTACAATTCGAGTACGACCGAAACAACCCAAATAAATGGGGCGGACTATTTATGACCGAGCTGGATTTCTACGAAGGAACAACTGACCGTAAATGGCAACCAGCACCCGAAGATGCGACTCTTGAGACAGACAAGGCACTTGAAGCAACTCAAACTAAAATGACTCAGCTTACTGGCTCATGGGCAGTTCAGAACCTGACGAGCGCAGGCTCAATCATCTCGCAAATCAACGCTACCAGCAATCAAATTCTGATTGAAGCCGAAAAAATTCGCCTGAAAGGTAAGACCTTACTTGATGAACTCACGGCTATTGATGGGTACTTCAAGCGACTATTCGTGGGCGAGGGCAACTTTGCCAAGCTGAACGCTGAGATTATTGGCTCAAAGACTATCACAGCTGACAAGCTAATCATGGACCAAGCAATGGCTCGACTGTTCGTCTCGAGCGATATCTTCACGGACACGCTTGCTTCAAAGACTGCCTTTATCAATAAGCTTAGGTCGGTAGTAGTATCTGCGACTTTATTTGAAGGATTCAAGGGTCGAATTGGTGGCTTCCAAATCGGTACGCATGATAAGGACCCAAAAACTTATTGGCTAACAGGCCAGAATCAATTCTTTGTAGGAATGAGCAATGGTGGTGGTAACTGGGGCAAAACAGCTCTTTGGGTTAACTGGGGAACAAATTGGGATGCTCCAGGAAATCATGCTTGGTTTGTTAAAGAATCGGGCGAAATGTACTGCTACAATCAAGCTCACTTTTGGAATACGCCAATTATTCACGGGAATTTGAAAGTTAGCGGGAATATTTATTATATCACTGACCAAGATACCGGTGTTGGCGGTTATTGGATTCACTCGCCATCGTATAAAAGAATTCAAGAACATGCAGGATACGCTTATTTGTATCATTTTGATGATTCATATTCATGGGTCACTTTGAACAAAGAGATTTCTGACCGTCGCTACAAGCACAATATTGAAGCTAGTACAGTCTCAGGCCTTGATATTATCGAGCAACTCAAAACGTATAGTTATCGTAAAGAATACGATGGAAAAATAGAGGACATCGCTTGCGGTATTATGGCGCAGGATGTCCAAAAGTATGTTCCTGAAGCATTTTATGAAAATCCTGACGGCGCATATTCATATAGAACATTTGAATTGGTGCCTTATTTAATTAAGGCAATTCAAGAACTCAATCACAAAATAGAAAAATTGGAGAAAATAGCATGAATGAACAAGACAAACAAATCAGCAGTCTAGCGATTAAGTCGCTTGGTGAAAAAATTGGCAAAGAAGCTACTCAATCAGCTACGCTCGAAGCACTCTACACAGTAACCGCTATGGAGCTTGAGCAGATGAAACAAATCATCGAATCTGACGAAAAGCTGAAAGCTAAGTTTGAAGAAGTGAAAGGAAAAATGACAAATGGCAATTAACAATTATGAATTGGCAGGAAAGCCTTACACTCGTGGCCTTGGGGATAACCTCAAGACCGTGGTTGAAATCCGTCTGTCAGATGGGACTCGTTACAGTACGAACATGCGTGAACTGGCAGGTGACCGCACGAATGAGCAAGAGGACGTTTTGATTCAAGCAGTACTTGATATCCTGAAAGCCGAGTTGGACCCAGGTTCAGCAATCGTGAAGGCGCAAACTGAGATTGAGCAAGCTGTCCAATCTTTAGCAAAAGCTAAGACAGACCTTTCTGTAAACAAAGAGAACATCGATAGCGTATCAGCGATTACTGAGGTTCTTATTGCTTTGGCGATCGGCCAGAACGGTGGCATGCCCACGAACACTTACAGCAAAGTTGCACAGTTTATCAAGCCTCTTGCAAAAGACCGTCGCTACTCAAATGGTGATATCGTATCCATGCCTTACCCTTACGACACGAATCCGAAGTGGCCAAAGGATACAGCAACAATCCTGAAATTCCAGATGCAACCATCTGAAGGGTACACATGGAAAGACCAGCCTCTTGCTGAAATGCTCCAAAAAGGTATTTTGACCATTGTCATGCCAAGGATTGATTGAGGGGGATTTTATGTCATGGTCTGAAATAATCGAGAAAATGATACATGCAATCACTCAGCTTGCTCCTACAATCGGAGTTGTCGCAACTGGTTGGTTCGGCATGCGAGCTAGTAAAGCAGGTCACCTCAACCAAGAACAGTTCAAGGAGCTGAAAGGCGAATTGAATACTATTCACGCTATCGGTGAGGAGAATAAGCAAAATATAACCGAAATCAACAACAAGCTAGCAGTACATGATGAAGCGCATCTAGCTACTATGTATCTACGGCTTGAGCGTGATATTACAGTCGCACTCAAGCGTGGATATACAAGCGTTCACGAGTCGGATATTATCCATAAGATGCACTCAAGTTACAAGAAACTCGGAGGCAATGGGCGCATCGACGCCTTATTTAACAAATACTTAAATTTAGAAATTGCGGAGGAAAACACAAATGCAACAAATTACTGAAATCATCGTAGCATCAGCTACTGGAATCTTGACTGTTTTGGCAGGTATCGCAGTCAAAGCAGTCAAAGACTACCTGGTACAAAAAGGTGGTGAAAAGACCATCAAGATTGTCGAAATCCTTGCTAAAAATGCGGTCAACGCGGTTGAACAGGTATCAGCTGTGACCGGCTATAGAGGCCAAGAGAAATTGGAACAGGCGCAAACTAAAATCCGTGCCGAGCTTACTAAGTACAATATCAATATGACTACCAAGGAATTAAATACATTCATTGAATCTGCAGTCAAGCAGATGAATGATGCGTGGAAGGAGCAGTAAGTATGGGACTAAATCTTGAAACAGCTATTGCTTGGATGCGTGCTCGAGAAGGGCAAGTATCTTATAGTATGGATGACCGCAATGGGCCTGACTCTTATGATTGCTCAAGCTCTGTCTACTACGCCTTGAGGAGCGCTGGAGCCGTCTCAGCTGGTTGGGCAGTCAATACTGAGTATGAACATGACTGGTTGATTAAGAATGGCTATGAACTCATTGCAGAAAATCAGCCATGGGATGCTCAGTGTGGAGACGTCTTCATTTGGGGACGTCGTGGATATTCTAGCGGCGCTGGTGGCCATACTGGTATTTTTGTGGATAGTGATAACATTATCCACTGTAACTATCGTTTCGACGGTATCACGGTCAATGACCACGACGACATTTGGCTTTACGCAGGACGACCTTACTATTATGTGTATCGCTTGACTAATCCATCTGCAGCTGCTGAAGAAGTAAAAACTGGTTGGCAAAATGACGATACTGGTTACTGGTTCGTTCGTGCAAACGGTTCTTATCCAAAAGACCAATTTGAGTACATCGAGGAAAACAAATCCTGGTTCTACTTCGACAGCCGTGGATATATGTATTCTGAAAAATGGCTCAAACATACTGATGGTAAATGGTATTGGTTTGACAAGGATGGCTACATGGCCACTTCCTGGAAGAAAATCAACGGGAAATGGTATTACTTCAACCGCGATGGATCTATGCGTAAAGGCTGGGTGAAGTATTATTCAGACTGGTATTACCTTGACGAAAAGGATGGCGACATGAAATCGAGTCGCTTTGTACCTTACAAAGATGGCTACTACATGCTTCTTCCAGACGGTCGCTTGGCTGACAAGGCTGCATTTACTGTTGAGCCAGATGGGCTCATCACTACTAAATAATTTTTTAAAAAATAGAAAGGAAAATTTCTAAAATATTGTTCGAATTGTAACCGCAGGCTGTTTAGCTTGCGGTTTTTTTGTTTGTCTGAAAGTACTTTCTAAAATAAAAAAAGTTTGAATTTCTTTATGTTTTTTTGTTGACAAACTATCTTAAATGATATATAATATACTTGTAAGATAAATAAAGGAGAAATCAAAATGAAATCACAAGTTATGACATTGGCATGGAAAATCTTCAAAAACGAAAAGAATGATGTGACATTCTCAGAAGCCTTGAAATTGGCTTGGAAAGTAGTTAAACGTCAAAATATGGCTGATGATTTCTACTTCTTCCATTCTTCAAATGTGAAATTCCAAGGGGTTAAGAAATGGTTCGCCGAAAAAGAATTTTATGGACGCAACAAGAAGGATTTGGCCTTCATGTCTGTTACCGCGATTAGCGTCAATGAATTGCTTGAAGAAACTGAGAAGGCTGTTAAACTTGAAATCGTAACACCTTACGGAACATCTGCTAAATGGTACCCAAAGAGCGTACTTGCTTAATTTAAAATTAAAGGAGAAACTAAAATGGAAATCAACAACGACATCAAAGACCTAATTTTGGAATATGTAGGACGATACTTCAGATATGAAAATGATTTCTATAAACTACCAGGTATCAAGTTCACTGATGCCAACTGGCAGAGATTCAAGAGTGGTGAGACCTCTATCGAGAAGATGGGCGCTGCACGAGTGAATGCTATGCTTGATCGCTTATTTGAAGACTTTGAATTAGCTATGATTGGCAAGGCTCAAAATAGTTACTATCTAAATAATTCTCTTAAAATGAACATGACATTTCACGCTTACTATGACCAATTCAAGAAGCAACAATTATTGAAATGGATTGAGAATAGTAGAGAGGACATCATCGGTGGTGCAGGTCGCATATATACTGCTGATGGGAATTGGATATGTAGCGCTTATTTGAAGGTGGCCTTGGAAAGTAGCAGTCTAGGAGATGGGTCATATATGCTTCAAATGCGATTCAAGAACTATTCTCGTGACCCAAGACCAATCCCTGCAGGGCGTCAAAATCGACTTGAATGGATTGAGAACAACTTGGAGAATATTCGATGAGAGAGAATATAATCGGTCAGAGGTTCAATCGTCTCGTTGTCATAGAAGATGACGGGACGAGGTCTTCTAAAGGAGAAATTAAATGGCTCTGTCAATGTGATTGTGGCAATCTATATCACGCCCTCAGATATAGATTAAAGAACGGTCTAACCAAATCTTGCGGGTGCCTTAACGACGAGAAGAAGCGTGGCCGATTTAAAGATCTATCAGGAACTGAAACGGATAACTTCAAGATTATTGACAGAGCATATTCTAAGGATCAGCGAGTTTGGTGGAATTGTATCTGTAAGCACTGTGGCAAGAGCGTGATTCTGAATAATAATCTTATCGGCCATCAGACCTCTTGTGGATGTAGACGAGGAGCATCTAAGGACTATATGGACTCTATTCGAGATCCTGAGAGTCGAAAATCCACGAAACCAACCGCTAGGAATAGTACTGGTGTTAGAGGTGTCTATTTCAACAAGCGAAAGAAGAGATATCAAGTATTCATCAATGTTGATAAGAAGCAGAAATATTTAGGAAGCTATTCTTCTTTGGAAGAGGCTACAAAGATTCGACGTGAAGCGGAAGAGGAATATGGATATAAATAAAAACAGTGAAAAAATCACTGTTTTTTCTTTTTTCTACGAATAGATAAGTAGGAGGAAAAAAATGAACATTTTAAATATTGAACTTTCGAGTATAGAGCAGACCGACCTAGGCTTTGAGCATTGGGTAGATGTGACTTATCAGGTGCCGATTTTGAAAAATGAGTATACGGTCAAATTGTTGTTACTTATGGAATGCAAGATAGAGGACCAGGAAGTGATTGAATATCTGGTCAGCACCTGGAAGTATCGTGATCTCGTGCTGCACTCGGTGCGGATGTATGAGATGGAATCGGACGAGACATAAGACCGTGAGCGAATCACGGTTTTTATTTGTCTGAAAAAGTCTCTCATGGTATAATAACTTAAAAATAAAATTAGTAGATAGCTAACAGGGATACACTAAAGGATACAACAATCCTTTTACAAGTTGGTCTAATAAGGTTTTTATAACTCCCACCGGCTCCATTATGAACAGGTATACAGTAGATTTTTTCCAAATTATATCCTTTGTTGTATCCTATTTATTCTAGTGTGTTAGTGGAGAATTACTCAAGAGGCTGAAGAGGACGGTTTGCTAAATCGTTAGGTCGGGTAACTGGCGCGGGGGTTCGAATCCCCCATTCTCCGTTAGATAAACCCAGTGTTTTTCTAAACAACTATCCTTGGAGGTGGTCTCCAAGAGTAAACTTTCATAAAGAGGTGAAACATGAAAAAGATCAAGTTACTAAGTATCTTAGCACTCTCAACAGTTGTCTTGGGTGCATGTTCCGCATTTTCTAATCAGTCATCTGAAGCTTCTTCTGATGACAAGGAGAAAACGGAACAAGTTGAGAAGAAGGATGAAGCAGCGGAAGTTAAAGAGAAAGTTACAAAAGATGCTGAAATTCTCTTAGACTCAGTTCTCACTAGCGACTCTAGTCGATTTAAAAAGATTTATGGCGAAACCTATGAAAAATGGACTGAGGCCATTTTTGCAGTGCAAACAAGTGAAAAAATCAAAGAAGAAGGGCTTTCACCTGCATCTACCTACTCAGTACAATGGCACAAAGATTTCCCTGTAGAAACTCCAGAAGAAACCATTTCAGGTTTCTTGAAGATGAAACGCAAGTTATTCCAAGATATCGGTTCTTACACTGTTAAAGATGTGAAGGTTGATGAATCAGGCAATACTGCGACTGTTACTTTTAACTCTAAGAAGTTGCATTCTAAAGGGTTGACTTCATCAATTCGAGAAGTTCTAACAATTCTTATTGGTGGTATCGATAACCTAGGTAAGTACAACCAAGCTGGTTCAAACGTCGACATCAAGCGTTACCAAACATTGGTGACATATTGGATTTACGAACACCTCTTCAGAAAAGATTTTGCTACCTACAGTGATGTAGATGCTGAAGCTGCTCTTACACCTCTTACTACTGGAGATTTTGATACAGAAATCAAACTAACCAAGGATAAGGATGGAAACTGGCTGATTTCTCAAGAAGATTATCGTACTTTATCAACTGAGTTAATGGATACTACTGAGGGATATGATAAGATTGATCGTAAGAACTCTACAAAATCTAAGAGCAAATCAACAGACAAGTCTTCTGATAAATCTTCAGATAAATCCACTGATAAATCAACAGACAAATCTTCAGATAAAAAAGATAAAAGCAATATCTAATCCTAAGATTTAGAAGAAAAACAAGTAGTCTTAATAAACTACTTGTTTTTTTATGAATTAGGATACAAAAATGTGGTGTGATAGTTAGAGTAACTCAGCTTTTCATTTCTAGATATTGTTCTTAGAACGATAAAAAAACTGCATTAAGGTGCAGTTTTTCTTTTTTCTACGGAAGACATGGGATTCGAACCCACGCACGCTGTTACACGCCTACCGCGTTTCCAACACGGCCTCTTAAGCCTCTTGAGTAATCTTCCAATACTTACTCAAATAGTCTACCATAAAGGCTCTTATCTTGCAATAAAAATTTTGGAAATAAGAAAAATGATAGAATTTGAAAGAAAATGATAAAAAATGCTTGACTTTAAAAAGAAGTGTGATAGAATGAATAGTGTAAACGATAACAGGAGGTGATTCGGTGTTAAAAACAGAGCGGAAACAACTGATTTTAGAGGAGTTAAATCAACATCATGTAGTTTCTCTAGAAAAATTAGTTAGTTTGCTAGAGACCTCAGAATCAACGGTTCGAAGAGACTTGGATGAGTTGGAAGCGGAAAACAAGCTTCGTCGTGTGCATGGTGGAGCAGAATTACCCCACTCCTTGCAGGAAGAAGAAACCATTCAAGAAAAATCTGTCAAAAACCTTCAAGAAAAGAAATTACTGGCTCAGAAAGCAGCCTCTCTTATCAAGGAGAAAGATGTTATCTTTATCGATGCTGGCACAACAACAGCCTTTTTGATTAAGGAATTGACCAATAAGAACATCACCGCTGTGACCAATTCGATTCATCATGCGGTTCAGCTGGTTGAAAAGCAGATTCCAACTGTCATGGTTGGTGGAAGTGTTAAGATGACGACAGATGCTAGCATTGGGGGCGTTGCCCTTAACCAGATTAACCAATTGCACTTTGACCGTGCCTTTATCGGAATGAATGGTGTGGACGATGGCTATTATACGACTCCTGATATGGAGGAGGGAGCTGTTAAGCGTGCTATTTTAGAGAATGCCAAACAGACCTATGTCTTGGTGGATTCGTCTAAAATTGGACAAACTTGCTTTGCCAAGGTAGCACCACTCAAACGAGCTATTGTTATCACAAGTCAAGGGCATGAGCTCTTGCAGGCTATTAAGGAGAAAACGGAGGTAATAGAAGTATGATTTATACAGTCACACTCAATCCATCCATTGACTATATCGTTCGCTTAGACCAAGTTCAAGTCGGTAGTGTCAACCGTATGGACAGTGATGATAAGTTTGCTGGTGGAAAAGGAATCAATGTCAGTCGTGTTTTGAAGCGTTTGGATATTCCCAATACTGCGACTGGATTCATCGGAGGCTTTACTGGTAAATTTATCACAGATACCCTTACAGAGGAAGAAATCGAAACTCGTTTTGTCCAAGTAGCAGAAGATACTCGCATCAATGTCAAGATTAAAGCAGACCAAGAAACAGAAATCAACGGGACTGGTCCTAATGTTGAGCCAGCTCAGTTAGAAGAATTGAAAGCTGTTTTATCTAGTCTAACAGCAGAAGATACGGTTGTGTTTGCAGGTTCAAGTGCTAAAAATCTAGGAAATGTTATCTATAAGGATTTGATTGCCTTGACCCGTCAGACTGGTGCTCAAGTGGTTTGTGACTTTGAAGGTCAGACCTTGATTGATAGTTTGGACTATCAGCCACTTTTGGTCAAACCAAATAATCACGAGCTTGGAGCTATCTTTGGAGTGAAACTCGAAAGTTTAGATGAAATCGAGAACTATGCTCGTCAGTTACTGGCCAAAGGAGCTCAAAACGTCATTATCTCTATGGCTGGTGACGGTGCCCTTCTTGTCACATCTGAGGGAGCTTACTTTGCTAAACCAATCAAGGGAACAGTCAAAAATTCAGTTGGAGCTGGTGATTCTATGGTTGCTGGATTCACAGGTGAATTTGTCAAATCAAAAGATGCAGTAGAAGCCTTCAAATGGGGAGTGGCTTGCGGAACGGCAACTACCTTCTCAGATGACTTGGCAACAGCAGAATTTATTAAAGAAACATATGAAAAAGTTGAGGTAGAAAAACGATGAAAATTCAAGACCTATTGAGAAAAGATGTCATGTTGCTGGATTTGCAGGCAACTGAAAAAACAGCTGTCATCGAAGAGATGATTAAAAGCTTGACAGACCACGGTTATGTGACAGATTTTGAAACCTTTAAAGAAGGAATTTTAGCGCGTGAAGCTCTCACTTCCACTGGTTTGGGTGACGGAATTGCTATGCCTCACAGCAAAAACTCTGCTGTCAAAGAAGCAACGGTTCTCTTTGCTAAGTCAAACAAGGGTGTTGACTACGAAAGCTTGGATGGGCAACCAACAGACCTCTTCTTCATGATTGCTGCTCCAGAAGGTGCCAATGATACTCACTTAGCAGCCTTGGCAGAATTGTCTCAATACTTGATGAAAGACGGATTTTCTGACAAACTTCGTCAAGTAACATCTGCAGATCAAGTTATCGAACTATTTAACCAAGCTTCAGAAAAAGCTGAGCAGCCTGTCCCAGTACCTTCTAATGACTCTGGCGACTTTATCGTAGCTGTTACAGCTTGTACGACAGGTATTGCCCACACTTACATGGCCCAAGAAGCCCTTCAAAAAGTGGCTACTGAAATGGGTGTTGGGATCAAGGTTGAAACCAATGGTGCTAGTGGTGTTGGGAACCAATTGACTGCAGAGGACATCCGCAAGGCTAAAGCTGTTATCATCGCTGCTGACAAGGCTGTTGAGATGGATCGCTTCGATGGAAAACCTTTGATTAACCGTCCAGTTGCAGACGGTATCCGTAAGACTGAAGAATTGATCAACTTGGCTCTTTCAGGAGATGCTGAAGTTTATCGTGCTGCTAATGGAGCAAAAGCTGCAACAGCATCTAATGAAAAACAAAGTATCGGTGGTGCTTTCTACAAACACTTGATGAGTGGTGTTTCTCAAATGCTGCCATTCGTTATCGGTGGTGGTATCATGATTGCCCTCGCCTTCTTAATCGACGGAGCTTTTGGTGTGCCACAAGATAGTCTTGGCAATCTCGGATCCTACCATGAACTAGCTTCTATGTTCATGAAAATTGGTGGAGCAGCCTTTGGCTTGATGCTTCCAGTCTTTGCAGGATACGTAGCCTACTCTATCGCTGAAAAACCAGGTTTAGTAGCTGGTTTTGTGGCTGGTGCTATTGCTAAAGAAGGTTTTGCTTTTGGGAAAATCCCTTATGCCGCAGGTGGTGAAGCAACTTCAACTCTTGCAGGTGTCTCATCTGGTT
>ERZ773006.125-NODE-125-length-43257-cov-6.89413_pt1:0-2500 | contig 43257 bp, 36 predicted proteins | sample MGYA00580843_ERZ773006 | MGnify/ENA primary metagenome ERZ773006 (study PRJEB29015, sample SAMEA2738011) | human oral metagenome | biome: human oral; feature: human-associated habitat; material: dental | place: China | collected 2052 ...
GAGGTAACTCAAAAATACAGGCATTTGTGGGTTCAATGCGAGAATTGTTATGGATTAAATTATAAGAAATTTTTTAAATCAAAAATGAATATTTGTGAACAATGTGGATATCATTTGAAAATGAGTAGTTCGGATAGAATTGAACTTTTGGTCGATCCGGGTACTTGGGATCCTATGGATGAAGACATGGTCTCTCTGGATCCCATTGAATTTCATTCGGAAGAGGAGCCTTATAAAGATCGTATTGATTCTTATCAAAGAAAGACAGGATTAACCGAGGCTGTTCAAACAGGCATAGGCCAAATAAACGGCATTCCCGTAGCAATTGGGGTTATGGATTTTCAGTTTATGGGGGGTAGTATGGGATCCGTAGTCGGAGAGAAAATCACCCGTTTGATTGAACACGCTGCCAATCAAATTTTACCTCTTATTATAGTGTGTGCTTCTGGGGGGGCGCGCATGCAGGAAGGAAGTTTGAGCTTGATGCAAATGGCTAAAATATCGTCTGCTTTATATGATTATCAATTAAATAAAAAATTATTTTATGTATCAATCCTTACATCTCCGACAACTGGTGGAGTGACAGCTAGTTTTGGTATGTTGGGGGATATCATTATTGCCGAACCCAATGCCTACATTGCATTTGCAGGTAAAAGAGTAATTGAACAAACATTGAATAAAACAGTACCCGAAGGTTCACAAGTAGCTGAATACTTATTCCAGAAGGGTTTATTCGACCTAATTGTACCACGTAATCTTTTAAAAAGCGTTCTGAGTGAGTTATTTAAGCTCCACGCCTTTTTTCCTTTGAATCAAAAGTCAAGCAAAATCAAGTAGAGCACTAAGGCCATTATTTTATTTTATTTGTGTTTGTAGCAAAAAAGTAGTTAGTTTATCGGAATCAAAGTAAATAAGATAAAGTAAATAAGATAATAATGGCCCTTTCTTTGGTGATAGAAGATCTAATTGTAGAAAGAATCAAAACTAAAGTTGAGGATAACTCTTTTTTGACCTATATTCCTGATTACGAATCAAGAAGCCTTTATCACCAAGAGTGAGTTCTTCCTTTCGTGAAATTAGGAAAATAAAACGAATTTCTTCTTGTCTTAGGTATATAATTTGAAATTAAAATATAGATAATAGAGTTTTGTATCTTTCTCTATCTCCCTAAAAACCATTTTAGCTAAAAATTCATGTTGGGTCGGATTCGAACGAATCTTTCGATAATCTCTTTATCTATTTTTAGAAAATTAGAAGACAAGAACAAAAGACAAAGAAATGAATAATAAAGTTTATTATGATACATATCTTTCTCATGTAAGAGATGAATAAGTCCATTTATTTAGTTCTACATTCTTTGCACTTATTCTTATTATACGTACTCAGTTAGATTTAGATATATAGATACTTAGATCTATACTAAGAATTTCAAATTCTTCAAATTCTATTAATAATAAATATTATCTAATTAGAATTCAAATTCTTAATTTAATTATAATTATTTAATTTTTACAAGATATCTTTATTTATATAATAACATAATAACAGATACAATATAGTAAATCGAGGTACCCCTTCTATGACAAATTTGAACCTTCCATCTATTTTTGTGCCGTTAGTAGGCCTAGTCTTTCCGGCAATTGCAATGGCTTCTTTATTTATTCATGTTCAAAAAAACAAGATTGTTTAGATACGCTGGGACCCAATCTCATCCATTTTTTTTTGAAAACGTGGACTTGTATCATAACACGGATATCTATTTATTGGAATAGAGTATAACATGTGATTTCTACCGAACATAAAGGAAAAAACTCTTATGCCTGCAGAAACATGATATATGGATATATCCATTCTAGTAATTTTCAAATAGATCAGGATCACTGGATGGCTGAAATGTAGTCGGTTAATCTCTATGTATATCGATATGTATAGTGGGATCGTATTAAATAAAGAGTATGTTATTATTTTAGATTTAACCAATTTGATGAATTACTCCTAAAGGTTGACATCAAACTAGTGCTAGTTCACCTCAAACTAGTGCTAGTTGATGAGAGTTACTTCGGAAACAAAAAAGTAAAGTCAAATTTCTATGGGGTATTATCTCAATTCTAATAAAATGCAATCGGGTAAAGTATGACTTGGCGATCAGAACATATATGGATAGAACTTATAACGGGGTCTCGAAAAATAAGTAATTTCTGCTGGGCCTTTATCCTTTTTTTAGGTTCATTAGGCTTCTTATTAGTTGGAACTTCCAGTTATCTTGGTAGAAATTTGATATCTTTTTTTCCGCCTCAGCAAATCATTTTTTTTCCACAAGGAATCGTGATGTCTTTCTACGGAATTGCGGGTCTCTTTATTAGCTCTTATTTGTGGTGCACAATTTCCTGGAATGTAGGTAGTGGTTATGATCGATTCGATATAAAGGAAGGAATAGTCTGTATTTTTCGTTGGGGATTTCCGGGAAAAAATCGTCGCATATTCCTCCGATTCCTTATAA
>ERZ773006.125-NODE-125-length-43257-cov-6.89413_pt1:10000-15000 | contig 43257 bp, 36 predicted proteins | sample MGYA00580843_ERZ773006 | MGnify/ENA primary metagenome ERZ773006 (study PRJEB29015, sample SAMEA2738011) | human oral metagenome | biome: human oral; feature: human-associated habitat; material: dental | place: China | collected 2052 ...
AGTAAATCAAAAATCCAAAGGAGGTTCATGGCCAAGGGGAAAGATGTCCGAGTAACGGTGATTTTGGAATGTACTAGTTGTGTCCGAAACAGTGTTGATAAGGTATCAAGAGGTATTTCCAGATATAGTACTCAAAAGAACCGGCACAATACGCCTAATCGATTAGAATTGAAAAAATTCTGTCCCTATTGTTACAAACATACGATTCATGGGGAGATAAAAAAATAGAGCGAACCAAGTACCTGTGCCTTACCCTTTCAAGGAAGGGGAAAAAATGACATTATATATAACATATTTAAATAGAAACTAAACAAATCCTATTTTTCTAAAATCCTATTTTATTTTGGGTGGATTTAAAATGAATTAGAATTAAGAAATAGGATTTTAGGGATAAGGAATAAATTAAACAAACAAACCATGGATAAATCCAAGCGACCTTTTCTTAAATTCAAGCGATCTTTTCGTAGGCGTTTGCCCCCGATTCAATCGGGGGATCGAATTGATTATAGAAACATGAGTTTAATTAGTCGATTTATTAGTGAACAAGGAAAAATATTATCAAGACGCGTGAATAGATTGACCTTGAAACAACAACGATTAATTACTCTTGCTATAAAACAAGCCCGTATTTTATCTTTGTTACCTTTTCTCAATAATGAGAAACAATTTGAAAGAACCGAGTCGACCGCTAGAACTACTGGTTTTAAAGCCCGAAATAAATAGGCTTACCTTTTCTTTACTTGAATCATAATTACTCAAATCTAGATTCACTCAAATCTAGATTTGAGTATCGTGTCGTAAGAAACAAATGAATCGGAAAAAACGAAATCTGTTTTTATTGAATTGAACGTGTTCATTCATTTTGACTACTTTAGCATATTTTCTCATACTAATTTCTAACTCGTCCGGTAGAAGAAACCTCCATTTATTCTCAGGAGAGCCTGGGGAGTTTTTAAAGCCTCCGGTAAAGCCTCCGGTAAAGACTCCGGTAAAGACTCCGGTAAAGACTCCGGGTTGATTTTGTTCAAAATCATATAAAGACAATTCCTATTTGATATAGCTATTTGTGCAAGTATTTTACGGTTAAGAAGCAACCGTCTATTGTACAGATTGTGTATTAATTTACTATAACTATGGGAGACTCCCCCTTTGCGAATTGCTGCGTTTATCCGAGTGATCCACAAACGACGAAAATCTCTCTTTTTCCTACCCCTATCCCGATCAGCCGAAACTAAAGCTCTTATTTTCTGTTGAGTAATAGTTCTAGTAAGCCTTGAATGAGCCCCTCGAAAGCTTGATGCAAATAAACGAATTTTTGTTCTACGTCTCCGAGCTATATATCCCCGTTTAATTCTGGTCATTGAATAAATGAAACTTTGACGAATAACTAATTGATTACCTTTCTTTCAGTTATTCTTTTCCCCCTTCCTAGTCTATTAATAACAAAACGGATTTTTCCAATGTATAAAATAAAAATTCCAATGGCTTTGGCTACTCTAACCTTCCCGACCACGATTTTGTTATTTTTTTTTTTTTTAGGTATTTCACTGCGAAATAAGAAAGAAATAAGAAATTGTATTTTCCTAGGTATCAAAAATATAGTAAATAAAAGAAATAAAAAAAGAAATAGTGGGTTCCTTCGTTTCTATGGTTACTTCTTAAACGGTGAGGTCTTCTCTATACACCGGAGCCTTTACTTTAGACTTTAATTTAATATATATTTAATCAACTAATTGATGTTATTGGGAACTTGTATAGTTCACACGCTTTGGCTCTACCCATGAATTATCCAGTAATAGGTCTTTCACAATCAGATCTACCTATACAGTAACGGTATTTAATTATGAAAGTTTGCTGGGTAGCTGACCCTCTTAGTCCGTTCTTGCCAGATTGGGAGCCTAACTAATCTTTATGTTTTATGCTTTTAAAATAAGATTTCCTCCGCTTAATGGATAACCATTTGTTACCAATGGAGAATTTCTTATCATCTTAAATTCAGGTGATTGGATTTACACCAACGGAAACCATAAACTTCATACACAATAGAGGGATATGATAGAGTTTTTTTTTAATAATGAATGGAGTTCCTTTTTCCATCCTATCCCATTCACCGGTACTGATCATTGATACTGTAAAAGTCGTTTTCTTTCTTTTGTGCCAGCTCATGATCTAAACGAGTCGCACATACACCCTAGTACATGTTCCTCGACGCTGAGGGCACCCCCGAAGAGCGGGGGATTTCGTGACATTTCTGATTGGCTGTCTTGTATTTCTAATAAGTTGTTTAATAGTTGGCATGTTGAATCGTATACATAATATGATGGGTTGGTTTAGATTGATCCTAACCGAATGATGATGAATTACTTCTATTTAATAGAATATTCAATTTAATAGAATATTCAATTCGAAGATAAAATCGCAAATCTGTGATTTGCGCGAAATCCATGTTATTTTCATTGAATCGCTACAAGATCAACAATTCCATAAGCTTGTGCTTCTGTTGCTGACATAAAAACATCTCTTTCCATATCTTCGGATACAACCCAGAAGGGTTTGCCCGTTCGTTGTACATAAACCCCTGTGAGGGTTTCACGCAGTTTCAGCAGTTCTTCCGCTTCCACGACACATTCGGTTACTTGTGCCATATAAAAACCACTAGCAGGTTGATGCATCATTACCCTGATGATATAACAAAATAAAAGCTTCTCCTATCTCGCATGATAAAGCAAAGAGAAAAGAAAGATAAAGAATAGAAAAAAGATAGAATTGAACAACCGTACAGGCATCTTTTGTGCATACGGCTCTAAAAGAAAATTGACCCCCCTCCTTTCTATTGAAGAAAGAGAAAAATAGAATCTATCAGACTCCAATGGGTAAATAATCAAATTGCCATCCTTCCTTTCGGAGGAGTTAAAAAATACTATGATGGCTCCGTTGCTTTATATGTTTCTTTTTTCTTTTTTTTGTCTGTGATTCAGCAATCCCAAAGTTTCTTTTTAATCCGATCAAATAAGGAAAAAATATTTTTTTTTTTCGTACTCTTTCATAACATAAATATTGTTAAGAACTCTACGGTATGAAAACAAAAAAGTTTGTGACGCTGAACCGAACTCCCGATAGATAAGAGAAAATCGGAAATACCCCTTATCTCATACTACTCTCTCGATACAGAATCTAATGTTTTGAAAAAAAAACAATACAAAAATTTCTCATATCGAATTCGAAGTGCCATGCTATTATTACTTAGTATTCATATGGCGAAGGCATAGTCTTCTTTTTTCTCTCAAATAAAAACCTCATTGGCGCCAAGCGTGAGGGAATGCTAGACGTTTGGTAATTTCTCCTCCGACCAGGATAAAAGATCCCATTGAAGCGGCTAATCCCATGCATACTGTATTGACATCTGGTCGCACAAATTGCATAGTATCATAAATAGCCACCCCAGGTATTACCCAGCCCCCAGGAGAGTTTATAAACAAATACAGCTCTTTGGTCTCATCCTCGATACTGAGATATACCATAAGACCAATAAGTTGATTCGAAATCTCGCTATTAATACCTTGGCCTAAAAAAAGTAATCTTTCTCGATAAAGTCGGTTGATTAGGGTAAAATTGTATTCCTTAGGAACCGTACATGCACCTTTTGATGCATACGGTTCAAAAAAATTGTGAATCAATGTATAGATTCCAGTCCTCTTTCTTTTTTTCTAGAAAGGTTCTTTCTTACTTCTAACGAAAGGGCTTTTCTTCGATTTTTCAATAAAGAGGAGTTTTGACTCCTTTTTTATATTTCTATTTTCGATTTTCCAGTATAAAATTAGAAGTTATAAGAAAGGGTCATTAAACTTATCGAATTAACTTCTCATTGATGTATTCTTTCATCGAGATTTAATCCAAACCGCGATGGTATTTTCTTGTTCCTGAATGGGTCTGTTTCATCTTTTTAGGTTTATGCTCTACTCCGGGTAAAGATCCGCCCGATTTGGATTTGTACATATAGGACAAATGCTCCCATTACCATTTCTTTTTGTATTTCTTTTTTTTTTTTCAATTCATTTTATACAAGTATTTATTAGAGTTGAGATAACTTTGCTTGACAATTAGGATCTCTTTACAAATTACAAAGAAAAAATATGAATAGCAATCATAGATATCTTACCAATCCAATTGGGTTTTTTCTAAACGGAGCCTGGATACTTCATTTTTTTAGTCCAACCAAGCCAACCATAAATTATTCTAATTGATAATAGTAATATGAATCCCCTCAAAAATGGATCTAATTGCACTTCACGCTCCAAATTTTTGATGATTCAATTTATCGTTTTATCGTTCTTGGGCGAAACGGGGGATATCTCGATCGGGGGAGAGAACGGGGAAATACCATATGACCCAATATATCTGACAAGTCGCACTATACGTCAACCCAAAGTGGATTTGCCTCTCCAGGACCTCGGAAGGGAACTTTCGGAACACCAATAGGCATTAAATGAAAGAAAGAACTAAATACTATATTTCACTTTGAGGTGGAAACGTAACAATTTTTTTATTGTCTTTAGAATATTCATATTGGTTCTTATCGTATTTATTTTATCCATAGATTCTAAAAATTCATAAAGAAAGACAGAATGAATAAACTCAAATTATTACGAATAGGTCTTTCTAATGATAAATAAGTATGGACTCATTCGCTCATAGAAAATGAGATCAACTCCCCCATTGCGTATTGGTACTTATCGAGTATAGAATAAATCTGCTTCTCTTTGTTCCTACGAACAGAATTGTTCCATTATTACCACCAGAATAGAACACCCTTGATTCGGAAATAATCGACTGAACAAGAGTGGTCCATAGGATAGTCATATTATAGTCTTTTCCAATGCAATAAAGTTACGTAGTGTCCATTTATCTTTGATATAAGGGGTATTTCCATGGGTTTGCCTTGGTATCGTGTTCATACCGTTGTATTGAATGATCCCGGTCGGTTGCTTTCTGTTCATATA
>ERZ773006.125-NODE-125-length-43257-cov-6.89413_pt1:20000-25000 | contig 43257 bp, 36 predicted proteins | sample MGYA00580843_ERZ773006 | MGnify/ENA primary metagenome ERZ773006 (study PRJEB29015, sample SAMEA2738011) | human oral metagenome | biome: human oral; feature: human-associated habitat; material: dental | place: China | collected 2052 ...
GGTATTTCTTTCCTGTATTTCAAATACTTCGTACAGTGCCCAATAAATTGTTGGGGGTTCTTTTAATGGTTTCAGTACCTGCGGGATTATTAATAGTACCTTTTTTAGAGAATGTTAATAAATTCCAAAATCCATTTCGCCGTCCAGTAGCGACGACTGTCTTTTTGATTGGTACCGCAGTCGCCCTTTGGTTGGGCATTGGTGCAACATTACCTATTGATAAATCCCTAACTTTAGGTCTTTTTTAAATTTTTTATTTTTAATTGATTCAATTGTGAAATAACACGACATGTGTATCTAGGGAATAGTTTCTTCAAAGCGAATTCTCCCTAGATACATCTAGTCAATTTAATTCTGAATTTATTTCTAATATAATATATGATATATTAATTGTGCTAAAGATTTCAATCTATTTTGACTAAATAAGTCCAATAGATTTAAAACTTATTTTTTGCTAAATCAATTACGAAATATTTTTCTAAAGTGCCCAATATCTGTTTTATATCTTCGCTACGAAAATGTTCAATTTTCATAAGATCTTCTTGGCTGTTATTCAAAAGGTCCAATAATGTATATATATTGGACATTTTGAGGCAATTATAGATCCTGGAAGGCAATTCTGATTGGTCAATAAAAATCGATTTCAATGCTATTTTTTTTTTGTTTTTTATGAGTTTAGCCAATTTATCATGAAAGGTAAAAGGGGATAAAGGAACCGTGTGTTGATTGTCCTGTAAATATAAATTGTCTTCCTCCATATGTAAAAAGGGAATAAATAAATCAATTAAATTTCGGGATGCTTCATGAAGTGCTTCTTTCGGAGTTAAACTTCCGTTTGTCCATATTTCGATAAAAAGTATCTCTTGTTTTTCATTTCCATTCCCATAAGAATGAATACTATGATTCGCGTTTCGAACAGGCATGAATACAGCATCTATAGGATAACTTCCATCTTGAAAGTTATGTGGCGTTTTTATAAGATATCCACGATTTCTCTCTATTTGTAATCCAATACAAAAATCAATTGGTTCTGTTAAACTAGCTATATGTTGTGTATTATCAACGGTTTCTACATAAGGCGGCAAGATGATATCTTGAGCAGTTACATATCCAGGACCCTTGACACAAATAGACGCGTCAGAAGTTCCATATAGATTACTTCTCAATACAATTTCTTTCAAATTCATTAAAATTTCATGTACCGATTCTTGAATGCCCGTTATGGTAGAATATTCATGTGGGACTTTCTCAGATTTTACACGTGTGATACATGTTCCTTCTATTTCTCCAAGTAAAGCTCTTCGCATCGCAATGCCTATTGTGTCGGCTTGGCCTTTCATAAGTGGAGACAGAATAAAGCGTCCATAATAAAGGCGTTTACTGTCTGTTCTTGATTCAACACACTTCCACTGTAGTGTCCGAGTAGATACTGTTACTTTCTCTCGAACCATAGTACTATTATTTGATTAGATCATCGAATCTTTTATTTCTCTTGAGATTTCTTCAATGTTCAGCTCTACACACGTCTTTTTTTCGGAGGTCTACAGCCATTATGTGGCATAGGAGTTACATCCCGTACGAAAGTTAATAGTATACCACTTCGACGAATAGCTCGTAATGCTGCATCTCTTCCGAGACCGGGACCTTTTATCATGACTTCTGCTCGTTGCATACCTTGATCCACTACGGTACGGATAGCGTTTGCTGCTGCGGTTTGAGCAGCAAACGGTGTTCCTCTTCTCGTACCTTTGAATCCAGAAGTACCAGCGGAGGACCAAGAAACTACTCGACCCCGTACATCTGTAACAGTGACAATGGTATTATTGAAACTTGCTTGAACATGAATAACTCCCTTTGGTATTCTACGTGCACCCTTACGTGAACCAATACGTCCATTCCTACGCGAACTAATTTTCGGTATAGCTTTTGCCATATTTTATCATCTCGTAAATATGAGTCAGAGATATATGGATATATCCATTTCATGTCAAAACAGATTCTTTATTTATACATCGGCTCTTCTGGCAAGTCTGATTATCCCTGTCTTTGTTTATGTCTCGGGTTGGAACAAATTACTATAATTCGTCCCCGCCTGCGAATTAGTCGACATTTTTCACAAATTTTACGAACGGAAGCTCTTATTTTCATATTTTTCATTCCTTACCTTAATTCTTAATCTATTTCTTGGAAGAAAATAAGTTTCTTGAAATTTTTCATCTCGAATTGTATTCCCCCGAAAGGAATGGTGAAGTTGAAAACCTAATCCTTTAAATCTTTGTTGTGTAGTCGATAAATTATACGCCCTTTGGTTGAATCATAAGGACTTACTTCAATTTTTACTCTATCTCCTGGCAGTATCCGTATAAAACTATGTCGGATCTTTCCTGAAACAGAATTGAGAATCAGATCTAAACGAATCGGGAATAGACCGTTGGGAAGCGATTCAGTAATTAAAGCTTTATGACTCCATTTTGGTTCTTAAAATTCCCTTGAGGTATAAACTAATTAGAAAGATATTAGACAACCCCCCTTTTTCTTTTTCACAAATTTAACAAATAGGAAGTTTCGAATCCAATTTTGATATTATAAAGGATTACCAGATATAACACAAAATTTCTCCACCTATTCCTTCTAGTCGAGCCTCTCGGTCTGTCATTATACCTCGAGAAGTAGAAAGAATTACAATACCCATTCCACCTAAAATTCTCGGAATTCGTTGATAATTAGAATAGATTCGTAGACCAGGTCGACTTATTCGTTTTAAATTTAAAATATTTCTATAGGGTCTTTTCCTATTCCTTCTATGTCGCAGGGTTAAAACCAAAAAATATTTGTTGTTTTCTCGATGTTTTCTCACGTTTTCGATAAAACCCTCTCGTAAAAGTATTTGAACAATATTTTCGGTAATATTTGTAGATGCTATCCGAACCACCCTTTTTCGATCCATATCAGCATTTCGTATAGAAGTTATTATCTCAGCAATAGTGTCCCTGCCCATGATGAACTAAAATTATTGGGTTCTCCAAATTTGATATAATCAACGTGTTTTTTACTTATTTATTTTTGAATATGATATGAATTATTAAAGATATATGCGTGAGACACAATCTACTAATTAATCTATTTCTTTCAAATACCCTACTAGAAACAGATCACAATTTCATTTTATAATACCTCGGGAGCTAATGAAACTATTTTAGTAAAATTTAATTCTCTCAATTCCCGGGCGATTGCACCAAAAATTCGAGTTCCTTTTGGATTTCCTTCTTGATCAATAACAACCGCAGCATTGTCATCATATCGTATTATTATCCCGTTGTCACGTTTGAGTTCTTTACAGGTACGCACAATTACAGCCCTGACTACTTCTGATCTTTCTAGGGGCATATTTGGTACTGCTTCTTTGATCACAGCAACAATAACGTCACCAATATGAGCATATCGACGATTGCTAGCTCCTATGATTCGAATACACATCAATTCTCGAGCCCCGCTATTATCTGCTACATTTAAATGGGTCTGAGGTTGAATCATTTTTTTAATCCGTTATTTGAATGCATTTGAATGCAAAGGGCGAAGAAAAAAAAAGAAATATTTTTGTCCAAAAAAAAAGAAACATGTGGTTTTGTTTCATATCTAAGAGCCCTTTCTACATTTTTGTCTATTACATTACGAAATAATGAATTGAGTTCGTATAGGCATTTTGGATGCTGCTAGTGAAATAGCCCTTCTGGCTATATTTTCTGTTACTCCACCCATTTCATAAAGTATTCGCCCCGGTTTAACAACAGCTACCCAATATTCAGGGGATCCTTTTCCTGAACCCATACGTGTTTCTGCGGGTCTTAGTGTAACTGGTTTGTCTGGAAATATACGTACCCATATTTTTCCACCACGACGTGCATTTCGTGTCATTGCTCGTCGGCCTGCTTCTATTTGTCGAGATGTAATCCAAGCAGGTTCAAGTGCTTGAAGAGCATATTTACCGAAAGAAATATGATTACCTCGATAAGATATTCCCTTCATTCTTCCTCTATGTTGTTTACGGAATCTGGTTCTTTTGGGGTTATAGTTGATGGTTGTTTCTGAATTCCATCTCTACTACAGAACCGGACGTGAGAGTTTCTTCTCATCCAGCTCCTCGCGAATAAAAGGATTCCAAAAAATTCAATTTGAATTAAGCTAGAAGAGTCAATCTTAAGTTAAGATATATATGTATTTACTGAGTAATACCTTGAACGTGGGCTTCTTTGAGATTTCATTAAATCTATTAGTAATTTTTATATCTTGTTTGAATAGATAACTAAACTTTTTAGTTTTATAAATAGAAATATAAAAAATTGTATTATTATACCAAATCCTTATTTTGTCCTTTATTGTATTGTCCTAAATTTTTCAATAAAAAAAGTTTTCGCGGGCGAATATTTACTCTTTCAATCCCTATTTCATTTGTAGGGTTAACTCGTGATTTCTCAGATCTCAGAATACATGAATTAATCTCTGGTTCGTTCCGCCATCCCGACCAGTGAATCATTAAGATTCCTTGTTCAATAGAATCTTTTGCATTCACAAGTTCCGTCGTTCCCATCACTTCTGACTTAATGGTTAGGTCCGAATTCTACAATGGAGCTCAGAATGAAATTGGTTCTTGAGTCAATCTTCTCAGTCTTTATTGGCTCGAAGCTCTTGATTTTTTGTTCTATTTCTATATTTCTATAAAGAAGATTCTTTTTATTATGGTATGAATGCATATTGATGCTTTATTACACTGCCTTTCATGAGATTACTCATAGACCTTACATATTGGAATTTTATATCATTGGTATTCTTTTTCTCTCTTTCTCTCATCCTTCCATTTATCCACATCTTTTTTCTTTATTTTGCTTTACAACTTAGAATCAGATTTCGTTTTTTGTTTATGCAAAAGATTTCAGTTGCTACAAAGATATGACCTATATATCATATCTTGACTGGTTCTTTAGATCCAGATAATGCGAAGT
>ERZ773006.128-NODE-128-length-43062-cov-13.7808_pt1 | contig 43062 bp, 49 predicted proteins | sample MGYA00580843_ERZ773006 | MGnify/ENA primary metagenome ERZ773006 (study PRJEB29015, sample SAMEA2738011) | human oral metagenome | biome: human oral; feature: human-associated habitat; material: dental | place: China | collected 2052 ...
CTTCACGCTTATATTTTTCTGAATTTCTTATTAATATTATTCTTATTCCTAAGAAAAAGTATATTAAACAACTAATAAATAGTATACCTAAACTAAAGATTAATAGTAATATACTGTACACTAGAAAAAGAAATGCCACTATATTGTGATTTATTCCCTTTTTTAAAATCACAAAAAGCAATAGTAAAAATAACACTACTAAAAGTGCAAAGTATAACCATGCAAGTTGTCCCATAATTTGAAAGATAAAATGCATATCTTTTGTAGAGACATTCGCACTATCTTGAGTAAGGCGTGTTTGTTCACGAATCTGATCAACAATTTTAGTTCTTAAATACTCATTTCCTACATACTCTCGAAACAGATTGATCATACTTCCAACAAACCCGATGTATACTACATAAACTACACTAGAGATAAGTAATAATATTTTCTCTAATTTGTCAAAATGCATTAATTTCCACCTTTATCCTTACACTTAGCGCAAGTACCATAAAATGATAGAGAGTTATCCTGAACTTCAAATGAGTATTCTTTTCTCATATATTCAATAAGTTTGTTAAATATAGGATTTGATACTTTCTCTATATTATTACAATTAGTACAAATTAAATGATGGTGTAGTTCATCATCAACAGATTGTCTTAAATGATATTTAGAAACACCATTACTGAAAGAAATTTTTTCTAAGATTTTTAATTCATAGAAAATATCTAAAGTTCTATAAACTGTAGCAATACCAATATCTGGTGTTTTCTCTTTTAAAATAAAGTATAATTCTTCAGCACTAAGGTGCTGTTCATCATTTTCTACTAAAATCTCAACAATTTTTTCCCTTTGAGGTGTTAGTTTATATGGTGATTGTTGAATTATTTTAATTATCTCATCATAAATAGTCATATATTATTTTGCGCCTTTCCTATTTTTTAAGTAAGATAATGCAAGCATAGTCTTACTATCAGTTATAACATTATCATCTAAAAGTTTGAATGCTTCTTCAATTTTGTATTTTCGTAAATTAATGAATTCATCATCATCTGGATTCTGTTCTCCAGCATACTCTAGATTATCAACATAATATATAGTGATCAATTCTGAACTATAACCAAGTGCTACATGCACATCACATAGCATTTCTAATTTCTCTTCTTCAACCACATATCCTGTTTCTTCTTGTAGTTCACGAATAGCGGCTAATTTCTTATTATCTTCTCCAGGCTCTAATTTACCTGCAGGGATTTCTAAAGTTACAGCTTCGATAGCTTTTCTGTATTGCTCAACAAGAATTACCTCATCCTCTTTAGTAAGTGCTAATATCGCGACTGCTCCTCTATGATTTATCAGTTCACGTGTTGAAGTTTCTCCGTTTGGTAAAGTTACTGTATGTACTTCTAAATCAAGAACTTTACCTTCGAATATTTTCTCTACTTCAATAGTTTTTTCTTCTAAATCTATTTTCATAATTTCCTCCATCTCTTTACAAAGTATATTCTTCTAGATCATGTGCAATCTTCACACTACATTTATCGCATAGCGACTCTACAGCATCTTTTTCGATATTTCTATCATATCTTGCACTAATATGTGTTAAAAATAAATTTTCAACCTTACTATTTTCTATCATCTTCTCAACATCTAAAATGCTCAAATGATAATTTTTTCTCGCATGGTGCGCATCTTCTTTTAATAAGTAGGTGCACTCTGTAATAATGATATTACTATTTTTAACGAATTCATCCAATCCTTCAAAGTATCTTGTATCTGGTATAATCGAGATTTCTTTTCCAGGTTTATCTTCAGATAAAAATTCACTTGAATTATAGACCTTTCCATTAAATTCGAAAGTATCTGATTCCTTTATTTCTCTATAGAACGGCCCTGGCATAATTCCTAACTCTCTTACCTTATCTGCATCTAAGCTCCCTTTTTGTTTTTTAAATATAATTTTATATCCAAAACATTCAACATTATGGGTTAATGGATAGCTAAAAACAGTAACAGTTTTATTATCTATTATACACTGTTCACTAGAAATTTCAATATATTCCACGCTATAAGAAAGTGAACAATGTGTGAACATCATGTTCTTTTCTATAAAATCTTTAATCCCTACTGGCCCATAAATAGTAACCTTTGAAGCATTCGTATCTAAAAGAAAACTTCTAGAAGATAAAAAACCAATTAACCCTAATACATGATCAGCATGAAGATGGCTAATAAAAATTTTAGTTATTTTGGTTGGCTTAATGTTTGTTTTCAAAATCTGATGTTGCGTTGCCTCTCCGCAGTCAAACATCCAACACTCTTTTAGTTCTTGCATAAAGTTAAACACAAAACTCTGTGTATTTCTAAATTTTGCTGGAAGCCCAGCTCCTGTTCCTAAAAATTGTACTTCCATCGTATTCCTCTACTTTTAAATTAATAATGGTGGCCTAAAAAGATATTCCATTTAAGCCACCTTATGTAAGTTATAGTTTTACTACAAAAACCTGCGCATCTTGTAAGCAAGTTATTACATGCTCTACCCCTGCTGGAATTTCTAATAGTTCAAATTCATTTACAGTCTCAACCTCTTCTTCAAAAGAAACTGTAATCTTTCCACTAATATTCAATAATAAAATATTTTTATCATTGCTATATGAATCTGTTTGATTCCCTACTTTTAGATTCATATGTACCACTTGATATTTATCATTTTCTAATACAATACCACCTAATAGTGCATTTTTATCTAATTTTACTTTTTTCATAATCTTATCTTCCTTTACGTTTATATAGCCCGTCTTCTTCAATCATAATTAATTTATTCTTGAACAATCTTCCTACGGCACGCTTGAAACTTCCCTTACTCATTCCAAATACTGCTTTAATTTCTTCTGGATCTGATTTATCTGTAAACTCACAATAACCGTTGTTTTCAATGTAATCCATGATAGCTTGACCATCAGCATCCATTCTTTCGTGAGCTCGAGGTAAGAATGAACCATTAATTTCTCCGTTATCTTTAACACCAATAACACGTAGAGTAACTTTTTCTCCTAAACGCGGTTCTTTTTCACGTTCACTTTCATGAACAAAAACCTTGTAACCGTCTTTTGTTAATAGGAATGTTCCAACTCGCATTAAACGGTATGGATAAGCTTCGATATCTTTATTTTTCATATTCTTAGTTGCTTTAGAATACAATGATGCTACGATAGTCTCTGTCGCTAAACGCGCAAATAATTGTCCACTAAAATCACGACGTAATGTAATAAATAGTTCGTCACCTTCTTTAGGCCAAACACTTCGTAATTTCGGTAAATCTTCACCTAAAAGTGGAATTTCACGAGAAAATCCAATATCAAGACCTACTCTATCTTCCTCTACTTTTACTACTTTACTAAACGAATAATCTCCAACCGTAACTTCTGGAATATTCGGTGTCGCGAATAATTTCCCACTACGTGAAGGGTATACGAACATTGAATATTCTTCTCCAATTTCGTAATCATCTAAACTTTCTACGTCAGATTCGTTACAGCTAATTTCTTCCTCATTCGGTCCTTTAAAAACTAATGATGAACTTTTCTTCTCTACTAACTCTAAAAAATGGATTTCTCCAGTAATAAATTTTATATCTTCTCTTTCCATCAAGTACCTCTTTCTTTTATTTATTGTATAACTTTTTACAGAATTGTTACTAAATTTCATCCCATAAAAAAAGGTTGATACCTAATATCAACCTTTAAATTAATCGGAAAAAGTAGTATCAGGGCGTACTTACTTAACCATATTTTTTATTTGTTTTAATTGATTTACTCTTATTTCCTTTGGAAGGAATCTTCTTATTTCATCTTCATTATACCCAACTTGTAATCTCTTATCATCGACAATGATAGGTCTTCTAAGCATTCCTGGATTATCTTGAATAACTTTATATAATTCTTGAATTGACATACTTTCAATATCCAAATTCAATTTTTGGAAAGTTTTCGATCTGAATGAGATTATATCTTCTGTTCCGTGCTCCGTGATAGACAAAATGTCTTTAATCTCATTTGTTGTCAGAGCTTCTGAAAAAATATTTCTTTCCACAAAATCTATTCCGTTTTCAATAAGCCAAGCTTTCGCTTTTCTACAAGAAGTACAACTTGGCGATGTAAACAATGTAACTACCACCAGCACTCACACTCCTTTATAAAAATAACATTAATATTTTTATAATTCTATATACTCCTATAATTATACTACATATATTATAGTTTTACAATATACTATTGAAAAAATATTTTAATTTGTCAACTAAAAACACTTATTTCACATTGTTTTACAGTTGACTATCCTTGTAGACACCAGCTTTATGTTCTACCCTTACATTTTTAACTTTGTAAGATAAATTAAATTATATAATAATGCACTTTAACACTACTTTACATAGTCTTACTATCTTAGTATAAACTTTGTAATTAAAATTTAAATTAAATATTGTCTAAAAATTCTCAAGTTTTTATAAAAATAGCTAAATTGACAATGACTTTCATGTATGATATCATATACATATGCCAGCATGGCGGAATTGGCAGACGCACTGGACTCAAAATCCAGCGATGGCAACATCGTGCCGGTTCGACCCCGGCTGCTGGTATACTGATTAGGACAAGGTTTTTAAACCTTGTCTTTTTTTATATATAAATACCTAATTATCAATAACTATCCTCTAAGAATTTAAAAAATCAATTGCTTTTTGATATTTTTCTTTTCTCTTTATATCTTTTTCAGTAACTTTTGTTAATCTTGTTAAGTCTGAATTATGACGTAAGTCTGCTAATTTCACTGCCCTAGCAAGTTTATTTTTCTTTACTGAATTTAAATAACTTTGATAGTCTTCTCCCCTCTTTTTAGTTATAATATCAACTGCTTCTATAACTTCTTTAGAAAAGCCATACTCACCCAAATCTTCTAATGTCAGTTCTGTATCTTCAATAATATCATGAAGATATGCTACTGCTTTTTCTTCATCTGTTTTTACAAAACTTGCCACCTTTTCAGGATGTTTTATATAATCTTCTCCAGCTTTATCGACTTGTCCTAAGTGGGCTTTTTTAGCTATTTCATAGGCTTTTTCACTTTGAGATTGTTTCATATTTTTATTATATACTCACCTATTTTGTTAGTCAAACATTACTAACATGAATTATCAAACAATTCTTTTTTATACTTAACCTTATATTCACTATGTACTCGCCAATCATTTCATTTAGCTATTTTGCTTTACAAGATACTCAATTTATGGTAGTATTATGTATAACAAGATAGCGGAAATTTTTAACTTTTAGATTAATAACTAACAACTAAGAAAGGAGGTTCCAAAATGGAAATTAACACTTCCCAAATACTAAAAGGTACATTAGAAGCCTGTATTTTACAGCTAATAAAAAATAAAGAAATGTACGGCTATGAAATAACTGAACAACTTTCCAATTATGGGCTCGATATGGTTGCCCAAGGAACTATCTACCCTCTACTTTTAAAACTAGAAAAGGAACATATGGTCACTAGTTACTTAAAAGAGAGTACCTCTGGACCTCCTAGAAAATATTATTCAATTACCAAAAATGGTGAAGAGTATATAAACTCATTTAAAAATGTATGGGGAAATATAAGTGCTACAATAACAAAAATTTTAGAAAACGAATAAAGTCTAGAGGAGGAATTATTATGAACATCACTGATTTAATGAAACAAAATAACAAACTTAGATCACAACTTGATAAAGATAATAAGAAATATTATGAAGAACTTTTAGTTGCTTGTCGGATGAAAAATACTATAAAAAAAGAATCAGAACTAGAAATTCAATTGCTAGAAATATTACAAGATTTGATTCTATATCAAAAACAAGGAAAAAACTTTACCGATGTTTTTGGAAATGATATAAACAAATTATCTTCATCAATAATTGCAGAACTACCAAAGGAAAACAAAATGAAAATATTAAGATTTTATCTAGTTTATCTTTTAATATTTATTATTAGTTCTCTAGTACCTTCTGTATTCACTAGAACTATCGAGCCAATTACAATAATGTTCTTTATATCATTATCTTTAGGATCAGCAGTTTGCTCATATCTATTAATTTATAAAAAAACAGAGAAAAATAAATGGTTTAAACATATTTCTTCGTTAATTATATTGTGGATTTCTTTTTCTTTGATCCCTATTCTAGTTGAATTAAAGATGATTCCAGAACACTTTTCTCATAAAGTATCAGTATCTACTAACTTCTTATACTTCTTTGGAATTTTTAGTGCACTTTCGTGCATATACATTTTTTTAACTTTTAAAAAATACTATTCTAAAAAGATATAGTAAACTAGCTCGACTATTCTATTTGTCGAGCTAGTTTTTATATAAGTTCACCTCAGTGAAATAATTTTAATTTAAAAATAACATTTTTTCTCTTGAATAATTTTTTTAAACCTGTTATAATGGTAAAACATTATTTTAGGAGAGAAGCCATGAATAACTCAATTTTCGATAAATTAAAACATGCTGAACAAGGTGCTAAACTTAGTATTTTATCATATTTGCTACTTACAGTATTAAAACTCGGCGCTGGTATATTCTTTAAATCGTCAGCCCTTGTTGCCGATGGTATTAACAACGCTACCGATGTAATTTCATCAGTTTGTGTTCTTATCGGTTTAAAAATTTCTAGAAAACCAGCAGATGAAGATCACCTTTATGGTCACTTTAGAGCCGAGCTTATATCTACATTGATAGCTTCATTTATTATGCTATACGCTGGAATTGAAGTAGTAATGTACGCGATAAAAAAAATTATCTCAGGAACGATTGAACAACCTAGCATACTATCAGCAGTTGTAGCATTTATAGCTAGTATAATTATGCTTGGTGTATATTTCTATAATATTCACCTTGCTAAAAAAATTGGCAGTAAATCACTTAAAGCTGCCGCACTTGATAATCTAAGCGATGCATTTGTTTCTATAGGAACATTAGTCGGTATTATTGCCACTTATATTAGTATTCCTATTGCTGATTCAATAGTAGCAATTATAGTCGGATTACTTATTATTTACACATCAGTTAGCATCTTCAAAGAATCTACACATGTTCTTACCGATGGTGTAGATACTGAAGTAATAGACAAGGTTAATGATATTGTAACTGATATCAACGGTGTAACTTCTGTAGTCGATACGAAAGGTAGAACTCATGGCTTATTATACTTTATCGATATTACAGTTACCGTTGATCCTTCTTTAAATGTTAAACAAAGTCACGATATTACGGTTAATATTGAAAAAGCACTCTCTAAAGAATTCTATTATTGTGAAACTTTAGTGCACTTAGAACCACATGGCATTCCATGTCATACATATTAAATTAATTTTGATGAAATTATACTCACTATAACACCTGTTATTTCAAGTATAATTTCATCTTTTTTATTGTTCGTACGTTTGACAAAAACTAATACTAAAAGTATAATTATTGTACATATAAAAGTATTTTTAGTCTTAGTTATTTTTTAATTAAATAGCTTAAAATAATACTTAAATAAAAATTGGAGTTTTTAAATTTATGACACACGCAAAAGCAATATTCTTCGGTGAACATGCCGTCGTTTATGGATATAAAGGAATAACTATTCCCCTTCCACAGATGAACGTCGAAGTTACATTAGAAGATACAGAGACAATTCAACAACGTGATGAAATTTTAAGTTTTATCGCTGATACATGTGGAATTGATAAAAAAACAAAAATTAATATAACTAGCACTATTCCAGTTGGACGAGGGCTAGGATCTTCTGCTGCGCTGAGTATCGCTATTGCACGTGCCAAAAAACTCCCAAATGTACGAGAAATTGCAAATAAATGCGAAAAATTTATTCACGGTAATCCTAGTGGTATAGATGTTAATCAAGTACTTAGTGATACTCCCCTTTTATTTTCTAAAAAAGAAGGAGCTAGTGAATTAGATTTTGACTTAAATAGTTATTTACTAATTATCGATACAGGAGTTGTTGGAATCACTAAAGAAACTCTTAAGCATATAGCGGATAATTATGATAAATATGAAAAATTTATTGCCGAATTAGGTGAAATCACTGATTTAGTAATCGAACCATTGAAAAATAAAGACATCGATCTTGTCGGACAATATATGTACAAAGCTCACGACTTATTACAAAAGCTTGGAGTAAGTCACGCTAGCAACGATGAGGTTGTGAAAATTTGTAAAAATAATAATGCAGTCGGTGCAAAACTAACTGGTGGTGGCGCTGGTGGATGTTGCATTAGTCTTAGCAAAACAAAAGAAAATGCATTAGAAATTCAAAATGCATTAAAAGAGAAAGGATATTCATCATGGATAGTTACAGTTTAGGTTATGCTAACATTGCCTTAGTTAAGTACTGGGGAAAAAAATCTAAAGATCCTGTCTTACCTTATAATCCTAATATTTCTTTAAGATTAGACAATCTTTTATCAAAAACAAAAATCGAGAAAAATGATAATAATATTGATGAATTTTATATCAATGACGAAAAACAAAGTCAAGAAGAAGTAGATAAAATGATTAAGTTCATCTCTAAATTTACACCAACAAATCGTGAAGCCATAACTATTAGAAGTTATAATACCGTACCTACTGCCGCAGGGCTTTCTTCAAGTTCTAGCGGTACTATGGCTTTAGTTCTTGCTTGTAATGAATATTTTAAATTAAACAAAACTACTAAAGAATTAGTTGAAATAGCTAAAGAAGGATCTGGTTCTTCTTGTCGAAGTTTCTATAAACTTGCTGCATGGCTTGAAGATGGAAGTGTTGAAGAATTAGAATGTTCTTTAGATTTTGGAATGATGGTTCTTGTAGTTAACGAGGATAGAAAAAAAATTTCTAGTCGTGTCGCTATGGAACGATGTGTTCAAACATCAACAACTTTTGATGCTTGGGTTGAAAAAGCTAAAGGTGATTTCGTATTAATGAAAGAAGCTTTAAAAGAAGCTGATTTTGAAAAAATCGGAGAAATCACAGAAAGTAATGCATTAGCTATGCATGGTACTACATCTACATCTACTCCTAGCTTTTCATTTTTAACAGAAGAGAGTCATATGGCGATGGATATTGTAAAAGAACTACGTTCTAAAGGTTATAAATGTTACTTCACAATGGATGCTGGCCCGAATGTGAAAGTACTCTACTTAAGGGAAGACCAAGACAAATTATATGAGGAAATTTCAAAATTATGGAAGAAAAAAATCATTTTGTGCATGGAGTAGCCTATGGTAAACTCTATCTCGCTGGAGAATATGCGATTTTAGAGAATTACGCTTCTGCACTAATAACAAGTGTTCCTAAAAAAATCACAGCACTTATAGAAGAAAGTGATAAAACTACTATCTTTGACACAATCAATAAAACTTCTGTTGGCCTTCATGAAGAAAACAGTAACTTCACTCTTGTCCAACAATTTATTCTATTTTTAACAGAATATACAAATTGTAATAAGACATTTGCTCTTACTATTTATAATGAACTTCACAATGACGACAAAAAATACGGTTTAGGTTCTTCTGGTGCCGTACTTGTAGCTATAGCCCGTGCTATATTATCATTTGAAAATGTATCTTATAACGATTTAACTATTTTCAAGCTAGTTGCCCTATTCAATATCAAACACAATCTAAGTGGATCTATGGGAGATGTTGCTGCGAGTATTAATGACGGTATTACATATTACGAGAAATTCAATGCTGAATTCGTTAATAATATGATACGTCAAGACAAGTCTGTTAAAGAAATAATAAACACTGATTGGGATGGTCTGCGTATTGAGAAAGTTCATCCAAAAGCTGATTTAAGCATACTAGCACGTTGGACGGGTGAAGCTGTAGACACGAAAGAACACGTAAAACTGTGGAAAAAACATAAAGACAACTACAAAGAAGAATTTAGAGTTTTTGTTGAAACTTCTAATACACTAGTGAAAACTTTAAAAGAGAATTTAGAAGAAACAGATGCTACATCTGCTTTAAATACAATACGAAAACTTAGGAAAAACCTACTTTATTTAGAAAGTTTCTCTAAGATACCAATGGAAACAAAAGCAATGAAAAACTATATTGAGAGTCATTCAGCTGGTAAGCAAAGTGGTTCAGGTAGTGGTGACATTGTCTTAGGATTTGAGAAAAATAACGATAAGTATCAGCTACAACTGAACTTAGAAAAATTATAATATATTACGAAAGGATTAATTATGAGAAAAAAAGATCACATTAGATTGGCGCTTGCTGATAAAACAAAAGTAACTAGCTTAGACTCATACGCAATTGATTACAACAGTATCCCCCTTTTCGGATTAGACGATGTTGATACTTCTACATCAGTTTGTGGTGACCGTTGGGAATTTCCATTCTTTATCAATGCCATTACAGCTGGTGGTGAAGATTGTAATAAGATTAATCAAGACTTTATGGAAGTTAGTGAAAAATGTGGAATTAAATTTTTCCCAGGATCATACTCTCCTGCTCTTAAGAGTAAAGAGGATGAAGAAGCTTATCCAAAAGGTTATTCAGTAAATTTAGGATTAGATAAAGATCCAAAACTTGTTTTAGAAGCAATTGAAAAATCACAAGCAAAATATATTCAACTTCATACTAATCCTCTTCAAGAAATCGTTATGCCAGAAGGCGATCATAATTTCGAAAGTTGGTACGCTAACCTAAAAGAAGTTAGCTCTAAATCTCCTATTCCTGTAATCTTAAAAGAAACAGGTTTTGGTATGAACGAAGCGACTATTAAACTAGCAATAGACCTAAATATCCCTGCAGTTGATATAAGCGGTATGGGTGGAACAAACTTCGCAAGAATTGAAAATGGCCGAAGAACTGATAAATCAACTTATCTAGAAGCTATAGGTTACACTACCGCAGAAAGCTTAGAGATAGCATACTCTTATAAAGATAAAATTGATATTATCGCAAGTGGAGGTATTCGTAATCCACTTGATGTTGTAAAATGTCTAGCTTTAGGTGCTAAAGCAGTTGGTGTTTCTAAAATATTCTTAGAAATACTTGTAAACGAAGGGAAAGATGCCCTAATTCAAGAGATTGAAAAATGGAAAAAAGAAGTTAAATTCTTAATGATTTTAATGAACGCAAGAACAATCTCTGAATTAGATAAGAAAATTAGAAAAATAGAATTTTAAAAAAGAAGATTCCGTCCGTTTGGATGGAATCTTCTTTTGATTTATACTATATTTCTTTGGGGCTGACCCAAAATACCTAAATTTTAACAAAGTGTATACGATAACTCATAGACGCAGTGGTTTATTGATATCTAAATTCGCTTTATAAAAGCTTTTTAGATATCTAATAAACTTTGCGGAGGTGACTCGACAAAATCGATTTCTATGAAATCACGATTTTTGAGTCACTCCCTCTTCTAATGCTGATAATCTTTTGATTGCTTTATTTAAATCATCTTCTAAACTATTAATTTTAGATTTATTCTTCTGATTTTCCGCAATTAAATACCAACATGATATTAATAACATAACATTTAAACAAATTATTGCAAACATACCATTCTCCTAATGTTTATAATTAAAATTAGAATAACACAATTTCTCTTTTTTAACAAGAGATGCTCTATTCACCAATAATAGATATAAAAAAACCTCATCTTACGATGAGGTCATTATTTCTACATAAATCTAAAAGAGGGAAAATTTTTAGATTTTATTAATAAATTGCGTGTTAATTACCAATTATTAATATTTACGTTTTCTAGCCGCTTCAGATTTTTTCTTACGACGAACGCTTGGTTTTTCATAAAACTCACGTTTACGAACTTCTTGGATAGTTCCGTTTTTAGAAACAGCACGTTTGAAACGACGTAGTGCATCTTCTAGTGATTCATTTTTACGAACTACAGTTTTTGACATTGGATTTCCCTCCCTCCGATACTACAAAATCTTAATTTAATACTTAATTAAATGTTTAAGATATAAAATAAATACAAACATTCAATCAATAAGACTGCTCTTTAAGCAATCTACTTACATATTGTATTATATTCTTACGTTCTTGTCAACCTTTAATAGCAATTTATTAACATATTTCTACGAAAATAACCTTTTCATTTATACATTAATGATACTATTTTTCTAATAACCAATTTTTAAATTCTTCAATAAAATTAGCATAACCTTCTTTATTTTTGTGGCTAGGTACTTGTGCTAAAAATACTTGATTTGGCAATTTAGTTTGATTTTTTTTAGTTATTAAAATAATAGCTTTTTGTTGAGAAGCATTTTTGAACATCTCATCAGGTAAAGTAATTACCGCATTTAGATTAATATCTTCTTCTAAAAATTTCTTGAAATTGTCTTCCAGCTCAAGAACTTTCTTAGGTACTACTAATACCCCTACCCCATTATCATTCAAGTAATTAGCAGCTTGCTCGATGAATAATAAGGCATTTAAGCTATATCCTTCAGAACTACAAAGTTTATAGTTTAAGCTATTATCCTCATCAGCATAATAGCCAAAAGGTACATCACTAATGATAACATCTTGCTTCTTAATATTTAAAGGTTTAAGAGCATCTTGATTAATAATTTCAACATTAGTTTCTAATAAATTGAAAATATTTTGTTGTAATCTAGCGTAGTTATTATCAACATCAACAGAAGTTAGCTCATAGTCTCCTTTTGATAAAGCCGATAAATTAATTAAGAAGTTTCCACTTCCGCTAGCAAAATCAGCTACAGAAATCTTCTCATTATTGTATAAACACTCTAAAATATGAGATACATACATAGTTATCACTTCTGGTGTAATGTCATAACTAGGATTATTTAACTCTTTAAGAGCTTTTAATAGTAAAAACTGATAAGCTTTTTTAATATCCTCTTTAGAGAAATTGTCGACAATATCAAAATACTCATCATCATTCTCTAAAGTTAAGTAATTCACTAAAGAGTCAAAATACAACCCTTCACCTTTATTCTCTTCTACCTGTTTATCTATCTTAAAAAATAATTTTTCTAAATCTGACATGGTTCCTCCTATATCAATATCTATTTATAATTCTAACACCTTACTATTATAACCTAATATTACAAAAGAGTGAACATTTTGTAATTAATTATTTTCCTCATACATACTTCTATCAACTTCAACCAATATCCAATCTCTTGTGTCTGCTATTTGTCGCCCATCTTCGATTAAAGTTGTATTGAAGTTGGGTGCGAAAGTTTGAACGTTTCTTGAGCTCACTCTCAATACATATCCTACCCAGTATCCATAAGTAGAGTTCGGCGTGATGAAGTATTTATCTGTTGCGTATAATTGTAAAAAATTATCTTGAATATCTTGCTCTTCGACTACTATATCATTGGTAAAATTAAATAATGTTTTTAGTTTCGGAACTAATTCTTCCCTACACCAAGTTGTGTCATCTGAAGTTATTCTTATTGTTAAATCAGAAATATCGCCTTCTTTTTCTTTGATTATTTCTAAGCAGTCAATCACATACTTAACCGCGTCATACCCATATTTTTCTGCTCTATCTCCGTGTAAAAAGTCTGTTCTTCTTATCGCTATTGTTATATTTTTATTATCAAACTGGTTAGATAGTTCTTCTGTTCTTTCTAGAAGAAATTCTCTGCAGAATGAGTCCAACACTTCTACATCATAGTCTTGTCCTGATATTTGGTAATATCCAAATGGTTCAAGTTCACAACCTTGCGCTTTTGCAAATAGTCGTTCTGTTTTCGGAAAGAAACTTTGTGCGAATTTAAAATAACCTGTTCTTAGTACATAGCTTTCTTCTATACCAGCTAATCTATCTTTATGTGCTTGCATTAATACAAATAACAGATTACCAAGTTGGAATCCTCTATCGTTATAATAAACTTTCATTCTAAATTTCCTTTCCTATATTTTTTGTTCCATGAAATATTTACCCAAATATGTATTCTCGTTTGGATTTTTATAGAGATTTTTTATCTCTTTTCCTGTAAATACTTCTGTCTCAGCTATCTTAGTTTTTAACCCTTGTGATACTTCCATATTTTCTACAACGGTTCTAGCTAATGTAGAAATCGGAGTAGTCTGAAAAATTTTATCATCTGGGTAAATGTCTACTATATTTGGTAATTTTTCTAATATATCCTTTGGCAAATCAATGTATCCTTCCCAAAGATTAGTATTTCCTATCTTTCTATAATAATTTGTTAATTCCGGTAACTTTTGAATAAGTTCATCAGACAAGAAACTCCATTGTTTAGTAATAATATCACTAATAAAACCTTTGTTCAAACTAGCTCCATATAGCGTATCTACCATATAAACCATGTGATCCTTATGATGTGAAAGAACACTATCCAATACCTTTTTCTGAACTTTTCCATATGGTTTATCTTCTTCATTAATAGCGGCTTGCGATGAAATAAGAATAAAATTTTCTGTTTTTACTTCTTTGATTACTTTACATAATTTTTCTATATCTTTGTCGCTATTATCTAGTCCTAAATTTGTTTTTAGCTTCCCCGAAGATGGTGCTGCACAGATAATAATATTATATTCACTATTTAATAAATCTTCTATATTTTTTCTAGTAAAAGTATCAATATGTACATTATCTTTTTTAGATAACTGATTAAATATTTCCCGACCTATTGAACCTGTTGATCCTATTAAAGCAATATTTTTCATTACTTCACATCGCTTTCTATGATAGCTATCACTTCATCATAAGATAGACTTCCCTTATCTTTTTCTGAAATTATCGGTGGTGTAGTCATATCCCAGGGTAAGTTAAGTTTCGAGTCTAATGGAGTAATCCCTAAATATTTTTCTGTAGGATTATAATAACCAGTGACGATATAATTTAATATTCCATTATCTACTAGTGATTGAGCACCATTAGCAACACCTTCAGGAACGAATACTGCCATACCAGGCTTCACGTCAAGAGACATTACCTTTTTATAAGTACTAGATTCACGGCGTAAATCTACAAAACACATTCTAAAAGTTCCCCATGCAACAGTCATTAGCTTCGCCCATCCTTGACAATGCATACCTCTTAGAGTCCCTTTATTCGACACTGAAACATTATTTTGCAGATCATTATTGAAAAATTCTTCTGGTACTCCAAATTTTATTAAATCATTTTTCTTCCAATTTTCTAGAAAATATCCTCTATCATCGTGGTGAAGTGGACTTGTCAAAACTAACAATCCAGCGATTTCATTGTATTCTTTACTGTACTCCATTGCTTCTACCTCTTCTTTATATAAGTCTACTTTATATTATCATACTTTTTTTGTACAAACAAGTTGAAGAAAACTAAGCAAAAAGAAAGATTTATACAATCAAACTTAATCAGTATCTCCAAGGATTTCCTAGGAAATAATAACTACCTTTAATTATATAAATCTTATTTTAAACTTTCTAAAAGTAAACTAAACGGTCTAACTTCTGTTTCAACATCCTTACTCATATACCTTTATAAATCTTTTTTGAACTTTATCACAGGTATACCCGATATGTTCATAGAATTTATGCGCTCCTTCACGTTTCAAGGCAGAATTCAACCTAATAAAGCTAATATTATTATCCACGGCATACTCTTCTAACTTATTCATAAGTTTTCTACCTATTCCCCTACCTTGAAAATCAGGATTAACAGCGAGTCCTAGAATATTTAATCCTAGATCACTATAAAAACTTTCATACATTTGAGCATGAACGAATCCTATAATCTTCCTTGTAGTTTCATCTTCATAACCGATAATAATATGTTGATTCTTATCATTAGTTAGTTTTTCTATTTGTTTTTTTACATTCTCAACATCTACATCGTAACCTAATGCTGCATTACAGATTTCTGCAACTTCCTGTGAATCTGCTGTATTTATTTCCCTAAACATATACTCACCTTCAAATTTCATCTAATATTATTTAATGTGCAACTTACTGCAACTTAAATTCTGTCTTTACTTCGCAACTTCTATTAAAGCTTGTTTTACTAAATCAAACTCTCTAGTACGAAGAGTTCTCATATCAAAGATAAGCTCATTATCTTTTATACGTGTAATGATTGGAATTTCTACTTCTAATAAGCGGCGTTCAATATCTGTCGCACTTAGTCTTGGATGCTCCAATTTAACCACAACACTATCTAAGTAACTTGCTGGATAGCTTCCGCCACCCACTTCTGCTTTATCTTCAGCAATTGTAATCTTGAAGTCTAAGTCGCTAAGTCTAGTTTTAAATACATCTGCTTTACCTAATAAGCGTTCTTTTGATAATGAAATCATGTGTAATGTAGGAATGTGTTCCAACGCTTCTTTTTCATCTAGATATAATTTCAATGTAGCTTCTAGAGCTGCTAGAGTCATCTTATCTACACGTAATGCACGAGTAAGTTGGTTCTTCTTCATTTGTTCGATATATTCTTTTTTACCAACGATAATACCTGCCTGTGGTCCTCCAAGAAGTTTATCTCCACTAAATGTTACTATATCAACACCACTATCCAGAACTTCTTTTACAGTTGGTTCATAAGGTAAGCCAAATCTAGAGAAATCGACAAACTGACCGCTTCCTAAGTCGTTTATAGATACTAGTTCATTTTCACGAGCAAGGTAAGATATCTCTTCATTAGATACTTCTTTAGTGAATCCTACAATCTTATAGTTACTAGTGTGAACTTTTAGTAACGCCCCTGTATTGTCAGTAATTGCGTTCTCGTAGTCTTTTAAGTGCGTTTTATTAGTAGTCCCTACTTCGACAGGAGTACCACCACTTAATTTAATAATCTCAGGAATTCTAAATGCTCCACCGATTTCTACTAGTTCTCCACGAGAAACTACTATTTCTTTATCTTTAACTAGTGTATTTAATGTTAGTAGTACCGCTGCTGCGTTATTGTTAACTACAAGTACGTCTTCTGCACCTGTTAGTTTTTTGATAATATCAATAAGATGAACATAACGGCTACCTCGTTTTTTATTATCAATATCAAACTCAAGATTAGAATAGTTAAATGCTACACTTTCGATATTTTCTTTAATCTTTTGGCTTAGTAAACTACGTCCTAGGTTTGTATGTAAAATTGTTCCAGTTGCATTAATAACTCGACGTAAAGAATTCTTATCTTCACTTTTCACTATTTGTGTAACTACTTCTACAATATTCTCTAAACTTGGAACTTCATGCAATTCTTCGTTTAATATTTCTTGTTTGATTTCATCAATATAGTTTTTTATCGCTGATTTTACAGCAACTTCACTATACTCTTGAATTAATGATTTCACTTCATCTAATAATAAGATCTTATTTATTGCAGGAATTTGTGATAATAATTGTTTTGACATAATATTTCTCCTAAATCTCTTTTGCTAATGTTTTTATAGCGTTAATAGCGTAGTCTACTTCCTCATCTGTATTCATACTTGAAAATGAGAACCTTACTATCCCTTGTTCTTTTGTTCCCAATACTTCATGCATTAAAGGTGCACAATGTGCTCCAGGTCTAACTGCAATATCATATTCCTCAGCAAGAACATCTGCAACGTCTGAGGCTGATATTCCTTTGAAGTTTAATGCTACTACCGCAGTACGATCTTTTGTAAAATCTCCATAAAACTCTAGGCAATCTAAGTCTTTTAATTCATTATAGAATCTATTCGCAAAGTCGATTTGTTTTTTATAAAGATTTTCAATTCCATGCTTATTTATATATTTTATTCCCTCATGCAAACCTAAGATTCCAGAAGTATTCAAAGTACCCGCTTCTAAACGCAATGGATATTCCCCAGGGTGTTTCTCATCGAATGTTCTAACACCACTTCCACCGACTTTAAATCTCTTAATCTCTGGTTCTTTAAGTCTAACACACAGACCACCGATTCCTTGTGGTCCGTATAGACTTTTGTGACCTGTAAAACATAATACGTCTATTCCCAATTCATCCATATTAATAGGTACTACTCCTGCTGTTTGCGAAGCATCTACAACTGAAATAATATTATGCCTTTTACAAATATCCGCAACTTTTTCTAAATCCACTATGCTTCCTGTTACGTTAGAACTATGTGTGATAGCAATCATCTTAGTATTAGGTTTAATAGCTTTTTCTAGTTCAGCATAATCGATTAATCCCGTTTTACCAGCTTTAACAATAGTATATTCACACCCTATTGTTTCATGTGCTAAATATATCGGTCTTAAAACTGAATTATGCTCCATAGAAGTCGTAATAACGTGATCTTCTTTTTCTAACAGTCCTAAAATCGCAATATTTAAACTTTCTGTAGAATTACTAGTAAAGACAACCCTATCTTCTTCCTTCATACCGAAAAATTTTGCAATGTCACTTCTCGCTTCAAAAACTTCACGGAATGCATTATTCGCTTCATAATAACTACCTCTTGAAGCATTAGCATACTTTGCCGATGACAATACCTCATAGACTTTATCAGCTACTTCTTTTGGTTTTTTTAGTGATGTTGCACCGTAATCAAAATAATAACTCATATTACTTACCCTGTCTAAGTTATAAACAACCTAGCTCCCTTCAATATTTATTTCTTAACTAAAACTCTATAGTTTTCTAAGCGTCTAGTTATACCAATTTTATCCATATACTCTAAAATAGCCATAGAGTACTTTCTACTAGAACCTGTCATATCTCTAAATTCTGCAAGTCCAATTTGATCATTAGTTTTAAAATGATCTTCTACTTTTTGGATAGCATCTTTAAATACTTTTTCATGTAAAACTAAATCAGCATCTAGTCTTACTACCGTATTATCTATTAGAGATTCTAACAACTCAACTTTTGGTTTTTCTCCATTTGTTAGTTCTTTAACACTTGGAGGTGTGAATCCTCCATCTAATAATGCTTTTTCTATTCTTTCTTTTTCAGCTAGTTGTTTCTTATCATAATTAACTACGAAATCTTTTTCTGCAACTAAATTACCTTCTAATCGAATTTCGTTATTTAGTATGAATAAGTCTAACAACTCTAGCATTTCTTTTTGAGAAATTTTAAACTTAGAAAGTACTTCAATCTTAGGGATACCTACTTTTAATTTATATCTATTGTGATAGTCACTTAATAATTTCTTCAGTTTTTCTAACACTTCATCATATTTTTTCTTATGAATATAACCTAATTTTGTTTCATAGATTGTAGTGTTTTCTACTAATTGTGTTAATGATTCCTCAACCTCTTCTTTAGAAAGTTGAAGTTCTTTTAAAATATTCTCTTTAGAATTTAAGTAATCAGTATGCGATAATAAATAGTTAGCAATTAAATCAGTTGTATTACCTTCAAGCTGAACTTTTAGTTTTTCTAAGACTTCTTCGTTAAATCTACTGTGTTTTTTAGGATTAGCATCTAATATTACTCCTCCACCTATTGTAATCATAGGTGAGTATGTACGGATAATGAATTTATCATAGTTTTTAACAGCAATTTCTTCTTCAAGTCTAAGTTGTGCAAAACTGCTTTCTCCAGCTTTTAATAAGTCTGTTCCAAGCGGTACAACACGTGCCATTACTTCCTCAGTACCGATATAAACACGTACTCTATCCCATAATTCAAGATTTGCTCTCTCATCATTTATTAGTTTGATTTCAGTATCAAGCATGTATGTTTTGGTTAATGAACCTTCAGTGGCTAATGTATCTCCACGTTTTACATCATCAAACTTAATATTCGCTAAGTTTATAGCAGTTCTTTGACCTGCATAGGCAGTTTCTACATCTTTTGAGTGAACTTGAATATTCCTAACTTTTGCTTTTACTTCTTTTGGATAAATTACTAATTCATCCCCTACATTTATAACACCTTCTGTAAGAGTCCCTGTTACAACTGTTCCAAATCCTTTTACTTGGAATGAACGGTCGATGTTAATTCTAGCATTTTTCTCAACATTTTTTGCTACGATATCTTCTGTTTTCTTATCAATTGTAGCTAATAATGTATCAAGTCCTTTTTTACTAATTGAATCAACTTCAATTATTGGAGAACTTTCAAGAACTGTACCTGAGATAAATTCTTGGATATCTTCTTTTACTAATTCTCTATATTCTTCTTCAACTAAATCTATTTTCGTCATTACGATAATATAATTTTCTATCCCTAATAACGTTAAAATATCAATATGTTCTTTAGTTTGTGGCATGATTCCTTCTCTAGAATCAACTAGTAGTAAAACTAAGTTTATACCACTAACTCCAGCAAGCATATTTTTAATAAACCTCTCATGGCCGGGAACATCAACAACTCCACATCTTTTTCCACTAGGTAGATCAAAATATGCGAACCCAAGGTTAATAGACATCCCCCTGTCTTTTTCTTCTTGAGTAGTATCTGTCTCAATTCCGCTCAGAGCCTTGATCAACGTAGTCTTACCGTGGTCGATGTGCCCTGCCGTACCAATAATTACATTGTTATTCATATATTTCACCTTTACACTATATTAAGAATAGAGATTATTTAAGAAAATTAAATTAAACATTTTAACCTTTCTCTATGTTAATCTCTATTCAAAATTTTATTTAATTTTATAATCTTCTAATTCTTTTATTACTCTCTTGATTCCAGTTTTTTTAGAATAGTATAGTCCACGATATTCAATATTTTCTTCCTGTAACATTCTTACAATGTTATCAAAATTATCCCATGCTGTTTTTAGCATAAAACCACATCCTACACTTATTGATGGGTGGGTAGGGATTAATGATGCTGCAAGTTTTCTTTCTAAACAAATGTTATCAGCCTTTATTGAATCATGCGTACTATTAAAAACAATTAAACCTTCTTCCACGCTATTTCCTCCTATGGTTGAATTACTTTGTTCGCTTTTCTCATATCTTCTACGATGAAGTACATGTTTGTTGGGTTACCAACTGCTAAGTCAATCTTATGATAGTCAATACATGCTCCACAACAAACTATTTCTACACCAGCATCTTCTAGCGTTTTTAATTCCTCAATTACATGACTACGAGTTTTGTCTACTAAAACTCCTCCACCATTGTAGAAAATGATTTTTTTAGGTAGTACTTCTTGTTCCCCTAAAGCATATAGATAAGCTTTTATTAATCTTTTACCTAGTTCTTCACTACCATGTCCCATTTGATTTTTATTAATTACAACGATATAGCTGTCATCCTTAACAACTGGTACAGGTTCTAATTGTGGTGCTTCTTCCTTAGTAATTTCTACTTTAAAGCCACCTTCAATATCAGAAACTTTAAATTCATAACTATTTTTATCAGCAAATTTTCTAAGACTTTCAACACTGTCTTCAGTTTTTACTAATAACGTGACTTTTGTTTCTTCTTCTAATACACGTATAGCTTGAGTTACAGGTACAACACATGTATCACATAATGTATCAACAACTACACCTTCAGTAATCTCTCCTTTAGAGATTGTAACGATGTATTTATCTTTTGCTTCCTCTTTTACCGCAAAGTTATATCCTAGTTGAGTCGCCATTTTTTCTAAATTTTGTGTAGCAATAAAGTTATCTACAATTGTTTCGACTATGTCATTGTCCACTAATAATTTTTTTGTTTGAATAACTGGCATCGGACAAGCTAAACCTTGTGCGTCTAAAATTTCTTTTTTCATACTTATATTCTCCTTTTATAACAGTTCTATTTAACGATAACTGCTTTTTCTTGTTTTTCTATAACTTTTCCTACGATAGCACTCTTAATTTCAAGAGTATTAAGTTTTTCTAATAATTCATGTGCTTCACTCTCTGGTAAGCTTATTAATAACCCACCTGAAGTTTGTGGATCATACATAATTTCTTCTAATGCAAAGTCTTTAACCTGATATTCTACATTTGGCTCAACAAACGTTCTGTTTAATTGTCCTCCTGCAGTAATAACAAATTCATTGGCACATTTATATGCTTCTTCAATATACGGAATGTCTTTTGTATATACTTCTGCAGAATGTTTACCATCTAACATCTCTACAAGATGTCCTAGGAAACCAAATCCTGTGATATCTGTACAGCTATTTACGTTGAAATCTTTCATCATTTGAGCAGAGTATTTATTAAGTGTTGTCATTTGTTTAACGCTTTGAGCAAATGCTTCTTCAGAACACTCTTTAACCATATGAGCTGTATTAATAATACTTACACCTAAAGGTTTTGTTACTATTAATAAATCCCCTACTTTACAATTGTTATTTTGTAATATTTTATCAGGATGAACAACTCCTGTTACTGATAAACCATATTTTGGTGTAGCATCATGAATAGAGTGTCCTCCAGCAAGCACCCCCCCTGCTTCATGAACTTTTTCAGCCCCACCTTTTAATATTTGATGTAATATTTCTAAGTCCATATTTTCTGGGAAGGCAACGATGTTTAAAGCTGAAATAACTTCTCCCCCCATTGCATACACATCACTTAGCGCATTAGTAGCTGCAATTTGCCCATATAAATATGGATCATTAATCATTGTTGTAAAGAAATCTAAAGTTTGAATAATCGCCTTATCTTCAGATATTTTATAAACGGCTGCATCATCTGAAGATTCATATCCTACTATTAAATTTTTATCTTCTTTTTTTGGAAGATCTCTTAAGATATCTGACAAGGCCCCCGGCCCTATTTTCGAGTTTCACCCTCCGCAAACTATCATGTTCATTTTTTTCTCTGACATATTTACCTCCTGTGTTATAATACTACTTACCTATAATTATACTACTTCAGAACATTTTTTAAAAGTATTATTTAGTTTTTTAATGTAAAAATAGACAACTAACTTAGAATCAATTTCATCTGTTAGTTGTCTATAATTTTTTATATTTTATTTTACAAAACTCACGTGTACGTGATCATAGTGATTAGCAGTTACACCACCACGATCCGGCATTAAATTCCATGTGTTTGCTGGACCATACATATTATATTGTGGCATATAGAATCTTTGTTTCCAAATAATATAATATACACCTAATTCATTCATATTTTTAGTCAGGTACTCTGCAAGTTGATCTCCTTGTGCTGAACCTACTGGAACCATAAAGTCAACCAACATACCTGTTCCATAGCCATGCCCAGTTCCGTCATCATCACCTGCACGATACATTGAGAAGCTAGTTATTCCGAATTTCTTAAATTATTTACTTAACAAAACTCCCATCATAATACTATTAATAAAAAACAATAAACTTGTAATATAAAAAACAGCTAACTAAGATTACTTAATTAGCTGTTAATAAATATTCAAATTAATTATTAAATATAAGAATTACCATCTAAGAATTTTCCAGGGGTTGGAGTTAAACCGTTATACCCTCCTGTGTTATCTTGGTGTTGTACTAAGAATACTTGACCATTAACTATTTTAACTCCTACACCCACTAGTGATGAAGTGTTTGAAAGAAGTGTATTTCTGTGTCCGTATTTATGAGCTGGTGTAACATTATGTTCTTCAGTGAATAATTCTTTTAATAAATTATAAGCAGTTTGATCTACCGTTCCAGCATCTCCCGCTTGAACTACATTATACAAGATATTATTCGCACCTGGGAAACCTGCATTTCTAGCAGCTTCTTGCTCTAGATTAGTTCCTAATCCATGAACTCCCGCATGCACTCCACCATTATTTGCCACGTAGTTAGCACGAGCTGCCGTTGCTGTATTTAATGCTGCATTTTCTACTAATGGTTTTAAATTGTTTTTTCCACGTAATTGATTTAATTGTCTGATAAACGATTGTTTAATTTGTTCTTCTTTACTTCCAGCAACTGGCGTTGCAGCTGCTGCTTGAGTAGTTTGTTTAGTTGCTTCAGTTTTTACTTCAGTTTTTGCTTCTGTTTTTGGGTTATTTAACATAACACTTCTAAATCTTGATTCACCTGGTGTAGCAACTGTGTTCAGTACTCCTGGTTTATCTGATGGAACTACATTTGCTCCAGTGTTTGGTTTAGTTACTGTTTCACTAGTTTTTGGTGTTTCAGCTGGTTTTGGTTGGTCTGCAGGTTTAGTAGTTTCAGCTGGTTTTGTTTGCTCAGCTGGTGCTGAAGGTTTTGATTGTTCCACTTTAGCATTTGGATCTTTTTTCAGATCAGTAATACTTGGAACATTTGTTGGTTCCTCATTTTTTTCTACTTTTGTTTTATTTTTAAGATCTTCTTCATTTTTTTTCTTTTGGTCGCTGTTAGCTTTTTGTTGAGCTTTTACTTCGTCTGTAGATACTTCATAACTTACAGAAATTTTAAAAGTGTGCCCTGCTAACTCAGTTACAGTATTGAATGATTCTTTTTTCACTCCTGTATGAGGTAATTTTCTGGTTGGAACTTGTGCTTTCATATCTAATTCAACAACAACTTCTTCCCCAGCTTTAATAATATCTCTTTTAATTAAAAATTGAGCTTTATTTTCAGTTGTAATACGCGCTACAACATTCGCTACTTCTTTATCGGCTACTAATTTAGCATAGAAGTGTCCTTCTTTTTCATATACACTTGCTTTTACATTTTTTACATTTACATCTACTGCGGCAGGTTGTACATCAATAGCTTTAGTAGGTACTGCAGTTATTCCTGAAAATAACACTAGTCCCGCTAGAACCTTACCAGTTAATTTTAATCCCTGTTTTCTCATAGGTATTTTCTCCTTATTAATAATTCTTTAATAATTACTTCTCCTATATTATAATTCATTTTCTAAACCATAATCAATAGATTTTCAATTTTGTAATACAAAATACATTTTGTAACATTTTAGAAATATTTGGAAACGTTTATGTAATTTTAGTTTCTTTAGTTTTGATACTTACTTAAAATAAGAATTTCATCTTTAAAGTATTAACAACCTTCAAAAAGCTTACTAAATCGGCATTTTATAAAAATACACAACTTGAAACTTAAAACTAAATTTAAAGTATATTTAAGGTTCAAAGATTATAATTAATCCATAACTAGTAAATAGTTATAAACTTCATAAACTTTCCTTTTCTATAAGAGACCGAGACAAATGTGCTCGGTTCTTTTTTTGTATAAAAAAAGGGAGTGACTCTCAAATCTCGATTTTGTTGAGTCACTCCCTCTCAGTTTATTAGATATCCAAAAAGCTTTTATAAAGCGAATTTATATATCAATAAACCACTGAGTCTATGAGTTATAATATATACTTTTTTAAAATTAAGGATTTTTGTATCCTCTCCTTTTTTATTTCTCATAAATATCTTCTTTTAGAATAGAACTTTGTTTTACCTTTAAATTCCCTTCTTCTATTACTACTATATTTAATTTTCCTCCGTAAACACAACCTCCATCTATATTTATTCTATTGCTTTTTTCTTCGTAATATGGTTCTTCTTTTACAGGGCTATGTCCATGAAATACCTTTTTATTATATTTTTCATTACTGCTTAAAAATGGTTCTCTTATCCAAATCATATCTCTATGCGTTTGATTCCAAAAATTCTTCGTGAAATCTACCCCGGCATGAATAAAATAGTAATCTGAACTTTCATACCTTGTTGGAAGGTTCTTTATCCATTTTCTCAAATGCTTATATTCATCAGCAAATCTTTTAAAATAAATACCTCTTGTTTCTACTGTAGCTTTTGAATAGAATGATTGCAATGTTGTTAATCCACTATTTCTAAAATAATGATCTTGTCTTGCAGAAAGATTATTACTATATCTAGCCTCTTTTATCGCTAGGTTAAACATATCTTCATGATTTCCTAATAGCACTACATGCTGAGGATTTTCTTGTTGAAGGTTATAGAAAAACTCCCAAACCAACTTTGTATTCTTACCCCTATCACACATATCACCTAAACAAATGAGTTTATCATTCTTACTATTGAAATTTATTTCATCTAATAGTTTCTTCATCGTATAAAAGCTACCATGAATATCTGAAATTACTATTGTTCTCATAAAAACACCTACTTTATTTATCTCTTATTTCTATAATAATGCAAAATTACAACATTGTAAATAGCAATCCTCCAACTATACTAATCTCTTTTTCTGCTATTTTAATTTTATTTATTTTTTCTTTCGGTTATCATTTTTAATCAAGCTTTTCACGTGATATAATGTTAGTAAATTATCCAGAAAGGAGTAGCATATGGAAAATAACTTGCTTTGTTTTAAAAGCACATCTAAGCTTACTGCTCTCTCTTTACCAAAAATTTATAAAGAGGGATTTTTCACAGAAGATGGTGTTTGGACAAAATTAACAATCATAAAAGGTAAAATGAAATTTGCTTTTCTTAATTTAGAAAATGAAATTATTAGACAATATTCACTAAATCCCAAAAGTGAAATTGAACTTATTGAACCTCTCAGTGTTTTTAAAATTACACCTAACTCTACGGATTTACAATTTAATCTAGAATTTTATTGTTCGCGTGAAGATTATTTCTGTAATAAATATAATTTTAATTCCCCTCATCTTGAGGTTGTTAAAGCAACGAAATTTATAGAACCATGTAAAACATTAGATCTTGGTGCAGGTCAAGGAAAAAATTCTTTATATCTCTCATCATTAGATTTTAATATTACAGCAGTCGATATTAATGCCAAATTTTTACAAGATCTTGCTGATATTTCAATTAAAGAAAAATTAAATCTTAATGTATTTAAACACGATATAGCAGAGGCTAACATTAAAGATAGTTATGACTTTATCTTCTCCACTGATGTTTTTATGTATTTGAATCCAACAAGAATTCAAAGTATTATTTTTAACATAAAAAAGCAAACAAACCAAAACGGTTTTAATTTAATAGTTAGTGCATTAAACGCGACAAAACAAGGCTGTCCACTAACACCATTCCCATTTACATTTATTGAAGGAGAACTAAAAGAGTATTACGAAGACTGGAGAATAATAAAATATGAAGAAAATATCACAGCTTCTCCTTATCCATATGCTATGATACTTGCTCAAAAAGTGTAAGAATAAAAACTAAACCCCACAAGACTTTTTATTTTCTTGTGGGGCTTTCTTCTATTCAATATTTTCTCTAATATCTTTTTGATACCAAACTACATCATACCAACGATTAAATTTATAACCTACTTTCTCAAAGTGAGCTACTTTTCTAAACCCTCTTTTTTCATGGAAAGAAATACTTCCTTCATCTGGATAGGCAATACATGAGGTCAATCTACATATTCCTCTGTCATAAAGTTGTTTTTCAAGTTCAGAATACAACTTCTCTCCAACACCTTTACCACGAGCTTTTTCATCTAGATAGATTGTAATCTCAGCTGTCCATTTGTATGCATCTTTTGGATAAAACTCACTAGCATAGGCGTATCCTAGTATGTCATTTCCTTCTGTTGCTACTAAAAACGGATATCTTTGAATAACTTTCGAAATTTTCTCTTCAAACTCATGTACACTCGGTACTGTATAATCAAAGGTAATGGCTGTATGTTCTACATATGGTCTATATATATTCACTAATTTCTCGGCATCTTCTAATTCAACCGTTCTAATATTTATCATGATTTTCTCCTTAAATATTTCCTTTACAAACTCAATAATTGCTTTAGTAGCAACTTCTTGTTGAGCTCCTCAAAACTTTTCCTACTCCATTTCCTACTTGTATATAAGTTAATATTAGTACATATCATATTTTACCCTATTAAAGATTGTCTTTCTTGATTTTATCTAATAAAGCCGTACATCCTTTAGTTACATCATTGAAGGTTGTTTTGAAATCTCCTGTATACCACGGATCATCGATAATTCTATCTTCTCCAGCGTATTCTAATAATTTTTTTACCTCTCCTGTTTCTCTACCTGCAATAAATTTTTTAATATTTTCTATATTGCTGTCATCCATTCCTACGATATAATCTGCATCTAAATCATTATCGTTTAGAATACGAGAATACATCCCTTCTACCCCGATACCAACTTTAGCAAGTTCTTTTCTAGTTCCACTGTGAACTGGATTACCGTGTTCCCAACTACTTGTTGCAGCTGAATCAATCAGTATTTTTTCACTCAAACCTTCTTTTTCTACCATATCTCTAAATATTGCTTCTGCCATAGGTGAACGACAGATATTTCCTAAACAGACAAATAACACTTTTACCATTTTTTCAATACCTCATTTATATTTATTATCTATCTTATTATAACACAAAGAGATTAATTCAACATAATAAAGACATAAGCGCTAAACTCCCCCTACTATTTTATTTTTATATTTTAAATGATATAATTAAATTAAACTTAACCACCAATAAGGAGATTAGTATGACAAAAAACTTAGTATGCTATAAACGATTACCAATTTGGACAGCCGAAACACTTCCTAAACCATTTAGGCAAAAACACAATACTAGAAAAGACGTCTGGGCAAAATTAACTATTCTTAAAGGACAACTTCAATTTACAGAATTAACTGAAGATAATGAAGTTGTTAAGGAGCATATGTTTACACCTGAGAGTAATATTCCATTCGTGGAACCACAAGCATGGCACCGTGTTGCACCATTATCTGATGATTTAGAATGTTTCTTAGAGTTTTACTGCGAACCAAAAAATTATTTCAAAAACAAATACGATATTAACCCTGCTCACTCTGAAGTAGTAGAAGCCCTGAAGACTATTAAACCTTGTAAAACATTGGACTTAGGATCTGGACAAGGGCGAAATTCTTTATTCCTTTCTAAACTTGGTTTTGAAGTGACTGCCGTAGACAACAATATTCCTGCTCTAGAGTTTTTAATGGAAATATCTAAAATCGAAAATTTAGATATTAAAATAGGAAGCTATGATATAAATACAGCAGCTCTTAGAAATACCTATGACTTCATTCTTTCAACAGTAGTATTAATGTTTATCGAAGAACAATCTATACCTAATGTTATTAAAAATATGCAAGACCAAACTAATATAGGTGGCTATAATTTAATAGTAGCCGCAATGTCTACTGATGATGCACCTTGTCCTCTACCTTTCCCTTTTACTTTTAAAGAAAATGAACTAAAAGAATATTACAAAGACTGGGAATTTATTAAATATAATGAAGATTTTGGACAACTTCACAAGACTGATGCTAATGGTAATAGGTTTAAACTACGTTTTGCTACTATGCTAGCTAAAAAAATTAAATAAATTTTTTTCTGTAAGCTACTTTTTTGACACCGTTATCAACGCATGTTATAATTTTAACTAATCATTAAAACATTTGGGGTGCTTTTTGCTGAGAATATACCCATAGAACCTGATGTTGTTAGTACAGCCGTAGGAAAATGTTTATTTTTAATCAAGTCTATTTTAAAGTATATATATAATTTAAAAATACCTCTTGTTGTTTTAATGAATACAAATAACAGGAGGTTTTTCTTATGAAAAAATGGTCTACAAAGGACATAATTATTTTAGCTTTAATAGGTTTCTTATTCGGAGGGATATTCCTTGCCGCTGGTTGGATTTACGCTGTATTAGAAACAGCACTTACTCCATTAGGGTATGCACCTTTTGCAAACTCAATTTTATTTGGGTTGTGGGTTATGGCTGCACCAGTTGCCGCAGTATTAATCAAAAAACCTGGTAGTGCTACACTTGGAGAAGTTCTAGGTGCTTTAGCTGAAATGCTATATGGTTCATTTTTCGGAGCTGCAGTTCTTGTTTCAGGTTTGGTCCAAGGATTAGGATCTGAGTTTGGATTTTTCATTACTAAATACAAACGTTATGATTCAAAATCACTATTTCTTTCTGCAATAGGTATTACTATCTTCAGCTTTGTATATGAATATTTCAAACTTGGTTATGAAGCATATTCTACAGGCATGATTATAGCGTTGTTTGCTGTTCGTTTTATTTCTGTAGTAGTTTTTGGAGTTATCTGCGTTAAACTAATCTTGAACATCGTAAATAAAGTACAAAACAGTGGTAGTAAATAATGAATATCATAGAAATCGATAATTTTTCTTTGAAAATTAAAGATAAAGTCTTATTTGATAACGTTAGTTTAAAAATAAAAGAACATAGTTGGTTAGTCTTAACCGGAAATATTGGCAGTGGTAAGTCTACCCTGCTTCGTACTATTTGTAAATTAAATAAAGAACATTATGAGGGAGTAATTACTTACAAAGGGAAAAATATTGTTGATATTCCTATGCAAGAACACGTTAAAAATATTGGATATGTCATGCAGCATGCAATTAATCAGTTTGTTATGCCTACTTTGGAAGAAGAGATAATCTTTGCATTAGAGAACCTATGTCTAGAACCACAGGTTATTAACGAAAAGCTGGATTATGCTTTATCTATTACAAATACTCGTGAAATTTCTACAAAGCATATCCATACATTGTCTGGAGGAGAACGTCAACGAGCTGCTTTTGCAGTAGCATTAGCTATGGGAAGTGAAGTTCTAATTTTAGATGAACGTTTTGCAAATGTCGATAAGAAGACTCGTAATTCTCTATTAACTCTTCTAAAAGACTTAAACAACCACGGTGTAACTATAATCGTATGTGATCATGAGTACCAACTATATTTGGACTATGCTGATACCTTTACTTATCTTTCTGATGGAAATTTAGAGTTAGTAACTAACCCAACATCTAAAAATTCTAATATGAAGTTATGTAACAACACTCATTCTGAACAAATTTTAAGACTAGAAAACATTTCAATTCAACAAGGGAACAAAGAATTATTAAATGTCGATGATTTTCATATATGTAAAGGTATTACTACTTTAACGGGAGATAATGGAACAGGAAAAACAACATTATTACATGCTATTTCTCAATTAAAAAAATACGATGGAAAGATATACTTTAATGAAGAAAAGGTAAAAAAATCAAGAAAGTTATATAAAAAAATAAGTAATTGTTTACAAGATGCCTTTCAACAGTTTATTAGCTTAATGCCTCGTGAAGAGATCTCAATGCAAAAAGATGTTTGGGATCACGCTACATTATGGCAAGAGAGACTTTTAAAAGAATTTGATTTAGAAAAAGAACTTGATAAAAGTCTATATTATTATAGTGGTGGCCAGCGAAAACTTATTCAACTTATGTGTTTATTAAGCCAAAAAACTGAACTATTGCTCCTTGATGAACCCTTTACCCATCTTGATAAAAGAGCATGTTCGTTTATAATGGATTGGATTGAAGAAAATAAAAAACTTACTGGGCAATCATTTATTATTGTAAGTCATAGATTAGAGCCACTAAATAATAGGAGCGATTATCATATTGAAATTTCAAATAATACACTACATTATGTAAAGGAGGATTATTATGCAGAAGAAAATAATTAGTCCTACTCTTACCCTTATTATAATGTTATTAACTATCTGGATTTCATTTAGTAAACTACTAGTACCAAATATTATTATAATCGCTACAACAATATGTTTACTTTTATTATCAAAATATTGGAATAAACTTCTAATTTTTATTTTTCTACCTCTCCTACCTGCTATAGGTTCTGCTTGGGCTATCATTGTTCATAGTTCTAATTATAAATATGCTCTTTTAATTTTCACTAGGACATATAGCTTTGCAGCCTTAGGATTAATCTTGGCAACATATATTTCACTTGTAGAATTACTAAAATATTTTGAACAACATGGACTTTCTTCAAATATTGTATACGGACTCTTAGTAGTAATTCAAGCATTACCAAGAATACAATATGAAACTCAAATGATTACAAAATCAAGTCGTCTTCGTGGTATATTTTTACCATTTTGGTCACCTTATTATTATGCTAAAGCCATATTTATCGCGTTAACTTGGCAACCTCAAATATCCGAGGCGATGACAATCCATGCTTATGAAGACTTCAAAGCTCGAACACACTATAATAAATACACTATCGATAAAATCAAAAGTCTCTTTATTATAGTACTTTTCTCTATACTATTAATACTTTTATTAATCATAAATAAATAAAAAGATGCCATCATGGATAGAACCCATGATGGCATTACTATGTTCAAAAAATAAAAAAAAACTGGCGGGAATGTGTGGGAATCGAACCCACCCAAGAGGCTCTTAACCCCTCATACTAGTTTTGAAGACTAGAGAGCACACCAGAACTCATCCACTCCCATGTATGTTTATATTATACAATAAATACAATAAAAAATCAAGATTATATGTTAACGCATCCATAGCGCTTTACTTTCCTTTTTAATTTAGCTTCTATGGAATATTCCAAAAGAAACAATTAAATTATTAACCACTTGCTTCCTATTTTTTACCACTTACCTAAAAGCTATTAATTTTTAAACTCAAATAATATATAATATAACTATAAACATTTAGAAAGGAGACAATATGAAAATTAATATCGAACTAGATTCAAATCTTAAAGAAATTGAACTAGTTATTAAGACCCCAGACTTAAATAGTGATATCATTTTAATTAAAGAATTAGTTGAAAAAGCTATAGTAAATTCTCAAAAAATAATTTTCTACAAAGGCGACTCTGAATATTTCATCCCTCTTGAATCTATTTTATTTTTTGAAACCGATGATAATAAAGTCTATGCTCACACTACCGATGAGTTTTTCGAGGTTAAATTCAAATTATACGAATTAGAGCAACTTATGCCTTTTTACTATTGTCGAATTTCTAAGAGTTCAATAATAAATACAAAAGCAATTTATTCACTAGAAAAATCTTTTTCTGGTTCAAGTACCGCTTCTTTTTCTAATTCAAAGAAGCAAGTCCATATTTCAAGACATTACTACAAAATATTAAAAGATAAATTAAAAGAAATGAGGTAAAAATAAATGAGAAGAAGTTTTATTGGATTATTTTTTATAATCCTTGCGGTAACTACTTTACTTGATGGATTTAGTATTTTTCCAAACGGATCAATCTTCTTAGCTATATGTACTGTTGTACTAGGATTTTTCGCTATTCGTGGTTTAATGGATTTTGATTCATTTGGAACTATCTTTCCTCTAGCATTATTATTTTATGTGTACAATAAAAATTATCACTTTGCTGATATATCAGGTGGAAAAATATTCTTTGTTGCTGTTTTCCTTAGTCTAGGTATCTCTATGTTTGTCCCTAGAAAATATAAATATAGAGAATTTAAAAGTTTTTACAAAGTAAAAAAACATAAAAAAATAAAAAATGGTAATGATTTTTCTGATGTAACATTCGGAGAAAATGTCCAGTATATAGACATAACTAAATCTGATTCATTCTCTGCTTCTACAACATTCGGAACTACCACTATCTACTTTGAAAAATTAGATACTTATCCTATTAAGAACTTTGACCTTAATGTTTCTATTTCTTTTGGTAATCTAAAAGTGTATGTTCCAAAAGAATGGGCAATCGAGAATAATACAAATAACTTCCTTGGAAAAGTTCAAAAACATACTCACAGCATCGGTAAAGATGTTAAAATTATACTAAATGGTTCGGTAACATTTGGGGAAGTTGAAATAATTCATGTATAAAAAATTACTCTCAAGAATTCAAGAAATCTTGAGAGTTTTATTTTTAGTTATTTTCTGCTTTCTTTTTCTGTTCTCTTTTTTCTACTAACTTAGATAAATAGATAGAACCTACAGTTAATAAAATTACTAATAATGATGCGATTAGAAATTCTTTACTGAAGATATTTGTACTAGTAGCTCCGAAATTTAAGAATACTACTGTTCCAGGGATTATCCCAAGTACACTCGCTATCATATATTTTGATAAACTGATATTAGTTAAACCATATCCGTAGTTTATCATATTATATGGTACTAAAGGTATTAGTCTCAGTATTACTAAACTCATCATTAGTTTTTCATCACTAACATTAAAAATTCTATCGTGCTGCTTAGGTGTCATTTTTTTCTTAAGGTAGTTTTTCACCCATTCACGACCGAAACGACGTGATATTACAAACATAATATAACAATTTAATGAAGCTCCAACGAAAGTTAGTAAACTTCCCTCAACAAAACCAAACGCTACTCCTCCAGCAACAGCAAGTATCGGAACCGGAAAGAAAAATACCGGTAAGAACATAAACATTAATACATAAATTATCGGTGCTAAGACACCAAAACTCTGAATAAACTCAGTCATTACTCTCCTCCTATTTAAAGTACGCTGATACTTTTTCTAAAAATTCTAATTCAATATATGACGCTATTTTTTTAAATGTAGTGTCATCCATAAGCATTTTATCATTTTCACTATACTGTCTAAATGCCATGCTACACCAAGTAACTCCTCTTAGACAATTAAATATTAAATACCTCTCGAATCTCTTTCTATCGAAATTTCTATAACTACTATATTCTTTTAAAAACTCATTAATTTCAGTTTCTGATAAAATAATATCAGTTTTCCAAAATGTCGTTGTCGGTGCTAGAAAATGTGCTAAATCTTGTTCACATTCTCCTATTAATGCCTTCTCCCAATCAATAACATAGCTGTCCTCTTTTCCTTCACCTATTAAGAAATTTCCTGAATTTAGTTCAGTGTTTATAATACACGGATTAGCAATACTATACTTTTCAGGTATAAGTGTCAGACACTTTTCTAAGAATCTATTAATATAAGAACTAACTTTTTCATCAGCTTTATCCCAAGCTAAATATTCACCTGCCATCTGTTTACATTCATCAAACATAAGTTGAAATGGGTTTGTTGCATTGATTAAGTTATTGTCTCCATATGGTGTATTATGAACCTTACTTAATAAATAAGCTGCAATATGCATATCTGTTTTGTAATTAAGTGGTCTTCCTTTTAAGAATTCCATTGTTAAATATTTATACGGTAATAAATTCGTCTCTGTTACTACATCGTAAGGCTTTGGTGTAACTCCACTATCTTTCAACAATTGTAGCGTTTCATATTCATATTCTATTTGATTTTCAAGATTCATCTGGCTCTTCATATTTATTCTAAGAACCTTTTTCAAATCTCCATCATCAAAGGTAAAGTTAATATTATACTCCCCTGCACCTAATAACTTAATATTATTATAACCTGTCTCTGCTAATAAAATGTCTTCTTTAGTATCGATATCTAAGCCAGCTTCTCCTAAATAATAACTTAGTTTTTGTTTATTACATACAGTAAGTAAATTCTCTAACACAGTGTTATCTCCATAACTTGGAAGATCAAAGACCTCTTTAATAGCTTTTTTCATCCCTATTAAAAAATAACCACCATCAACACTTGGATTTATAACGACATCATACTCATCTAACTTTTCAAATGCAGTATGAATCATATTTCCTTGAAGATTATAGATATCTGAACCTAGTAAAATCACCTTGTCACTGGTCTTTAACTCATCTTCAATTGCGTTATACATCTTATCACCAAGTGTTTCACCTACTTGATAAGAAAATTCTCTAATTTCTAAAATATTCTCCATCACTTTATCATCAATACTTTGACCATCATGATAGACTGCTATCTCTTCTCCACACTTTTTTAAAACATTATAGTTTTTTTTCATTAATTTCTTTTGAATTTTTACAGCAGTATCCGAAGATACAAAGTCATATAACCTTGTTTTTGTTGTACCTACCTTCGGTACTCTTGTAAAAAATATTATTCTGTTTTTCATCTCTGAAATTTTCCTTTTATATAAAAAATATTTAAGGGAGTGACTCAAAAATCGTGATTTCTAATAAACAAGATTTTATCGAGTAGCTTCCCACAATAGTTAATTAAATATATAAACAGCTTTTATAAAGCGAATTTAGATATCAATAACCCCCTACTCTATGAGTTATAATATACACTTTTTAAAAATTTATAACTTTTGGGTCAGCTCCCTATACAAAAAAGGGAAACTCAACTATAAAATTTCTAATTGAAATTACTATTTTGAATCACCCTTTTACTTTATCTATTAATGTTTATGTCCAGCATGATCATCTTTCTTATCTGCAGAATGATCATGTCCAGAATGGTCTTCTTTCTTCTCTGCAGAATGATTGTGCCCTTCATGTCCTTCATGATGTCCACAGTTTTCACAATGTCCTTCATGTTTCTCTGAACCTTTTACTGCATCACTTGGATCTTTACAACAGTCAGCAATTTCAAATTTATAACTAAATTCTTTAGTTCCGTCAATTGCATTAAAGACATTTTTATATCCTAAGTCAATTAATTTTTGAGCTACTACTGACGAACTGTTCCCAGTAGAACTATAAACATATACAGGAACTTCTTTATTTTCTGGTAATACAGATTGTAAATTATCTAATTTATTTACATCGATATTTTTAGCACCTGCTCCGTGTCCTTTTTCAAATTCAGCTTTATCTCTTACATCTAAAAATACATTATTTGATGCTGTATTTAATAGAGCATCTTGGAATTTACTTCCACTTAATGATGTATATTTTACAAGATCATAGTTATAATCTTTTACATTTTGAGCTCCAGATACATCTTTAAATCCTTGTTTTGTAAGTTTATCTATAGCATCTTTAGTTTTATCAGATTTATCACTATAAACAACAACTTTTTTCTCTCTCCATTTACGAATTTCTTCAATACTCTTATCTATTTTTGATAATGGAATGTTAATTGCGTGTTTAAGGTGACCTTCTTTATAAGACGCTTCATCCCTAATATCTATAACAAGATAGTTTTCTTTTTCCTTATCATCTTTTTGAATTTTGTTTAACTCCTCACCTTTTAATTCTTTTGCAGATGAAGTAGTCGAACATCCTACTAAAGTTAATGATAACACTGCTGACATACTTACAGCTAAAAATTTATTATATTTCATTTATTTTTCTTCCTCTCCTTATTTAATAAGAGACAAGGTGGTACTTAAATATTTAATACATTTAGGTATGGTCCCGTCTCTTATTAGTATAACTTAAAAATAGTTTTTTTCCTAATAAATAATATTATTTTTACTCATTTTTTATAATATTTTCTTAAAATTTGTATTCATGCTCTTTTGTTCCATCCCAAGCATTATAAACATTTGTATAACCAAGTTCTACAGCTTTTTGTGCAGCTTTAGATGAACGATTTCCACTATAGCAATATGTATAAACTGGTGCATTTTTATCAGTTGGTAATAATGCTGCTAAATCTTTATCAATATTTTTAACATCAATATTTTTAGCTCCAGCTACGTGCCCTTTTTCATAGTCTTTTGCTTCACGAACATCGATAAATATCCCCTCTTTTTTATCAATTGCTGCTTGGAATTCATGAGCAAGTAAAGTAGTGAATTTAACTATTTCATAGTCTTTATAGTCTTTCACACCTTGAGCATTAGAAACTTTTTTAAATCCTGCTTTTACAAGTTTATCAGCAGCCTCTTTACTTTTCTTACCAGTATTGCATATTGTTACCACTTCTTTATCTTTCCATGCACTTAAATGCTCCGCGTGTTTTTCAATATCTGCCAATGGGATATTAATAGCGTGTTTTACATGGCCTTCTTTATATTCATTAGCATCCCTTACATCGATAACAAGGTATTTTTCTTTTTCTTTGTCATCTTTTTCAATTTTATTTAATTCTTCACCTTTCAACTCTTTTACAGCAACAGTTCCATTATTGCTAGTCGAAGTATTATTTGAAGCTGAAGAACACCCTGCTAATGATAAAGATAATACAGCGGCCATACTGACAACTAATAGTTTATTCTTTTTCATAAATTTATCTCCTTTGTAATAGTTTTCACAAATAGTATAACAAATTCAATAAATTCAATCAACAGCACTTCCCAAGATACTGAATAATTATTTTACTTTTTATCATGTATTTCAATTTACATAAAAATATAATAAAGGCTATAATTCACTAGTAATTATAGCCTTTATTTAACACCTTATTTTTTTTATACTTTTGTTATATTCAGAAAAATAATAATATTTTTTATAGTTTATTAGCTTCTAGCTCTGTAAAAAACTGTATAATATTTTTAACTTTATAGCCAGTATAATTTACTAACTCATCATCAAAATGCCATTTTCTTTCTACTAAACAAGTTTTCATTCCTAGTTTATTTGCAGGATTTATATCATGATGTAGCGAATCACCAATCATCATAGTTTCACTAGCCACTATATTTTCTTTCTCTAAAACATTAATAAATGCTTCTACTTTGGGTTTACTAATATGGGTTTCACCCGAAATATACAGTTTAAACAAATTTTCTAACCCTAACTTAGCTAACTTCTTCCTCTGTTCACAAGATTTTCCATTAGTTAATAATATCATTTTATATTTTTTACTTAAACGACTTAGCCATAAATTTACTTCTTCATTAGGTTTTATTGATTCTATTATAAAATCAAACTGCTTCTCATAATAAATATTACAATCTTCTTCAGTAAGAATAATTCCAAATTTCTCTAAGGTTAGCTTTAATCTTTTATTTCTGATTTCTTTTACCTTCATATTTCCCTTTAAAACCTCATCAACTAGCATATTGTTGATAGCTTTATAATGTTTGAAAAACTCTTCATAACTTACTACTTTGTCATATTTTAAATATTTATATACCAGTTTGTTAGATTCTTTCCAAATAGTACTAAAATCATATAAAGTATTATCTAAATCAAAAATTAAATTTTTTATCGTAGACATCAATTTCACCTCCCTAATAAAAATTCATTTTAACTATTAATACGTTCTCAACATTATTATAACATAAATATAAAAAATAAAGGAGCTAATATCTAAAATTACGATTTTTAAGAAATCAATTAATTAGATAGCTCCTTTATTCTTCCATTATTAAATATTTAATTATTGGGTTCTTATATTTTAAAAGTAAGCAACTGCAGATACTTCTATTGTTTTTTTATTTTAAATCTTAGTTTGCTCAGATTCTAGATACTTTACAGCTGGTCTTGCTTCATAGACAATTGTCCCATCAGGAATACTATGCTTAACAACTGCATTTGCACCTATTTTAGAATTTTTACCGATTGTAATATTTCCTAAAACTTTTGCTCCAGCACCTATCATAACATTATCACCTATCGTTGGATGCCTTTTAATTGGATCCAATGTTGTTCCACCTAACGTTGTACCATGATACATTGTTACATTATCACCTATTACTGCTGTTTCTCCTATCACTACACCCATACCATGATCAATAAATAAACCTTTTCCTATTTTTGCTCCTGGATGTATTTCTATACCTGTCTTTCGACGCGCTCTTTTCGATATTAAACGAGCAGTTGTATGCCAGCCCTTTTTATATAACTTATGTGCAAAGAAATGATAATTAAGAGCTTTTATATGAGGATATGTAAGATATATCATAAGTTTAGACTCAGCTGCAGGATCATCTTTCAAAACTCGATTCAAATTATAATTTAAATTTTCAAAATAACCCATTACACTTCTACGTGTGTAACATCCTCGAAATCAAGTACTGATAAATACTTATCTACTCCATCTGGTAAGATTGTTACAATATTTTTGCCTGGATATTTCTCAGCAGCTTTCTTAGCTCCAACTATTGCTGCACCTGAAGAAATACCTATACCTATACCTGTAGAGCGTAAGAAGTTTTTAGTTTCTTCGATTGCTTCTTCACTTGTAACAGTGTATACATCATCCATGTACTCTTTTCGGAAGTTTTCTGGAATAAATCCTGTCCCGATTCCTTGGATTTTGTGTGCTCCTCCACGTCCTTCGCTTATAGCTGGTGATTCTGCTGGCTCTACAGCGATTGCTACAACTTCTGGTTTTTGTTCTTTCAGATATCTTGCTACTCCAGTAAATGTTCCTCCAGTACCAACACCTGCAACAAAGACATCAATATTTGGAACTTGTTCTAAAATTTCACTTCCTGTTGTTTTGTGGTGATACGCTGGGTTAGCAGGATTATCAAATTGACTTAAAGAAATTGCATTGCTGTATTTTTCTCGAATTTCTGCAGCTTTTTCGATTGAACCTTTAATACCTAATTCTTTAGGAGTTAAAATTAGTTGTGCTCCATACGCTTTGATAATATTACGTCTTTCAATACTCATACTCTCAGGCATGATTATAACAGCTTTTAAGCCTAAAACTGAAGCTAAAATAGCCACAGCTATACCAGTATTTCCACTAGTCGGTTCTACTATAATAGTATCTTTATTAATAGCACCTTGAGACATAGCTTCTTCTAACATACCTAGTACAGCTCTGTCTTTTACACTTCCTCCTAAGTTATATTTCTCTAATTTCACAAAAATGTTTGTGTTATCTAGTTGATATACGGGTGTGTTACCCACGAATTTTAATGATGTTGAAATCATAAAATCCCTCCTCTTCTGACTTATTAAAATAACTTTATTATTTGATTTTGATTATATCATATTTTCTTACTGAAAATAAAGTAATTAAACTAACCTTTTTTATCGTTGACATAAACTTAAAACAATTATATTTTTAAAAAATATGATAATACTAATATAACAAATTAAAAAATTCTAATTTTTAGTGCACTTTGTATAATAATTCTTTATATAAATTACTACAATATTTCCAAAATAAATCACTAAAAAATTAATAAAAAAACATAACAAGTAAATAATCACTCATTATGTTTAATTATGTTAATCATATCTTCTGGTAAATCTGCTCTTACATTCACTACTTCGTCTGTGATAGGATGAATAAATTTCAAATTCGTACAATGGAGAGCTTGTCTAGATATATTGCTTACATCTCCACCATATAATTCATCACCAAGGAGAGGGTAGCCTTTATATTTCATATGTACCCTTATCTGGTGCGTTCTTCCTGTGTAAAGTTTTAGTTTAACAACACTGATATCTTCTTCTGAAATATACTCTTCTAGCCAATATTCAGTCTTAGCGAATTCTCCACCTTCTCCTACTTCACGCTCTATAATGCTAGAACTGACTCGTCGGATAGGAGCTTCAATAATTTCATTATCTTTTACTTTTCCACTTACCAAGGCAGTATAAAACTTATCTATCTCCATATTACTAAACAATGCATGGACATGTCTATGTTTAGCTATTAACACCAATCCTGACGTATTCTTATCAAGACGTGTTACAATATGAGGAATTGTATTAATATTTTTCTTTTTAAAATAGTAATTTACTATCTCAAGAAGTGATTCGTCTTCAAGGTTTCTAGATGGTATTGAAGGTAGGTTAATCTCTTTATTTACAATTAAAAAATAAGGATCCTCGTAAACAATATTAATATCTCTATCAATAAATCTAACAAATTCACTAAAATTTTCACTCGGTAAAGTAATCTCTACGATATCATTTTTTTTCAAAAGATATCTAACATTCTCTTCTCTACCGTTTACTTTTATACTTCCATCACTATCAAACTTTATTCTTGTTAAAGTTTTTCTAGAAATGCTATTTTCTAATAAAAACTCCCTTAAAATTTGTTCTTCTTTAATAGTATATTTTAAAACAATATTAGTCATTTTTAATAAACGATCTCTTTACTCTTTGCCAGAAGCTATCTTCATTATAACGAATAAATGAAACCTTCTTCTCTTTCGACAAAGTTATTTTTATTTTAGCTACACTATCATAATTATAATGCATGTGATCTACAGTAATACGATGATTTTCCGGTCTTATAGGTTTAATCATCAGCTCATCATCTTGAGATAAGATTAATGGATTCCCTAGTGTTCTATAAACAAGATTATTTAAGGCTGCTATTTCTGTTACCTGATACAATGGTAATTGTGGATGAATTACAGCGCCACCTAAGCTCTTATTATAAGCAGTTGAACCAGTCGGCGTACTAATACATAAACCATCACCTCTAAAACTCTCGAAATGAACACCATTTATATAAACTTTCGCAGCATAAGTTACACCTGTATGATTATTTACAGTCACTTCATTTAAAGAATAATAATCTGAAACTAAATCTCCATTAGAACAGTATGCTTTAACTCTTAACAATGGATATTCCTCGATTTTTGGCGTCAACGCTAACATATCAAAGAATATTTTTTCATAGTTTTGTGCTGAATAGTCAGTATAAAAACCTAAATGTCCTGTATGAATTGATAAAAATTTTACCGTGTCTAACTTATCCATATATTTATTAAAAGTACGAAGCACAGTCCCGTCTCCACCAATTGCAAAAACATAATCTGGATTTTCCACATCTTCTGTCAAATGACTAGATAATAAAAATTCTTTTAATTGCAAACCTATTTTTTCTGAAATCTCATCCTGTCTTACTTCGACACTAAATTTTCCTTTTAACATTTTGATCTTCACCCATTATTTTCTCATAGTTTTCTAACCATACATCAGCAAAATCTGGTGCAAGTGCTCCATGATTTTTATCAATCCATTCTTGAAGTTTATTCACATTATATTTTAAGATTTTATCAATTTTTTCGCCGTACTTATAACGTACTTTATTCTGATTATATTCATCTTCATCTAATAAGAAATATTTTCCATCAGGATATTTCTTTATATCTAAGTCATAATCAATATATTTTACCCCATCTACATCATATGCAAATGGACTACTTAAATTTGAATAATAATGAACTCCATCTTCCCTAAACATACAAATTATATTAAACCAACATTCATTGTGAAAATATACTAAAGCTACTTCTTTAGTAACCCATGTTCTTCCATCATTTTCAGTAACAAGTGTCCTGTTGTTAGCTAAAATTAGAACTTGTTCATCCGCTTCTAGTACAACATTTTTATGCCAAATTCTATGAATAGAGCCATCATGTTTATATGCTATTATTTTAACTACATCGCCCTTTTTAGGTCTTTCTCCTCTGTACATAGTGCCTCCTTTCATACTCTTTTTTAATGTCTTTTTAATTATAACATATTTAATATATTTCATTCTACTCTAATAACAATTTTTTTATAAATTTCTCTATCCATTTTCTATAAATAATATTAAAAAAGCAACTTCAAAATTTTTCTTAAATTCAATTTTGAAATTGCTTTTTGCATTTATATTCTATTCGTAATCGATCACACCAAGAGCAATCTTAGCATATCGTGACATTTTATCTTTTGTCCATGCTGGTTCCCAAA
>ERZ773006.132-NODE-132-length-42113-cov-33.3498_pt1 | contig 42113 bp, 46 predicted proteins | sample MGYA00580843_ERZ773006 | MGnify/ENA primary metagenome ERZ773006 (study PRJEB29015, sample SAMEA2738011) | human oral metagenome | biome: human oral; feature: human-associated habitat; material: dental | place: China | collected 2052 ...
TAAAAATAGCACCCCAATCGTTAGATTTTATGTCTAACTTTTGGGGTGCAGTTCATCTGATAACCGATGGATTTTGTTTTACATTGTTACAAAAAGAGTCCAATGACCATGGCTAGGTACATGAAGAAGGTCAAAAGAAATCCAGCCCGCCAGAAGAACTTAAAGAACTTTGGATAGTAGAAGCTTCGTTTTTTCTTGAGAAAATAGATGGTGATGGCGATAGCGAGAACTGAGAGAGCTAGGGTCAGCTGGGGCAGCAAGCTATGATAGTAGGCCTTGTCTGAAATGATATAAAATTCCACAACAAAAAGCGGAAAAGCCAAGTCCGCAAAGTTTAAACCGTATTTTCTTAATTGAAAAACTCGCACTGTAATAGTGGTTAAAATCAAAGTTAAAAAGATAAATAAAATCGAAGCAATCTTTAATAGTGTCATAAGATTATTTTACCACAAAAAATTCAAAAAAGAAGATAAAATTCCTTGCATTTAAGAAAGTTTAGTGTATAATAGAGAGGTATGCGAAAAGCATACTTGTGGGAGGTAAAAATCTTTATTTACCGCCAAAACCACAAAGGAGGATTTAAAAATGGCTAAAAAAGTCGAAAAACTTGTAAAATTGCAAATCCCTGCTGGTAAAGCTACTCCAGCTCCACCAGTTGGTCCTGCGCTTGGTCAAGCCGGTATCAACATCATGGGATTCACTAAGGAGTTCAACGCTCGTACAGCAGATCAAGTTGGTATGATTATTCCAGTTGTTATCTCAGTTTACGAAGACAAATCATTCACTTTCGTGACTAAGACTCCGCCAGCTGCTGTTCTTTTGAAGAAAGCTGCAGGTGTTGAAAAAGGTTCTGGTGAGCCAAACAAAACGAAAGTTGCAACAGTTACTCGTGCGCAAGTACAAGAAATTGCTGAAACTAAGATGCCAGATTTGAACGCTGCAAACATCGAGTCTGCAATGCGTATGATTGAAGGTACTGCTCGTTCTATGGGATTCACTGTTGTTGACTAATCAATAACTTACATCCCATTTGCCCGCACTACACTTGATCAGATTGACGAGTGACGTGGGAGATGAAAATCGATTGAACCACTTACAAGGAGAAAGATAAAATGGCTAAAAAAAGCAAACAACTTCGTGCTGCTCTTGAAAAAATCGACAGCACAAAAGCATACAGCGTAGAAGAAGCTGTAGCACTTGCAAAAGAAACTAACTTTGCAAAATTTGACGCAACTGTAGAAGTTGCTTACAACTTGAACATCGACGTTAAAAAAGCTGACCAACAAATCCGTGGAGCAATGGTATTGCCAAACGGTACTGGTAAAACTTCACGCGTTCTTGTTTTCGCACGTGGTGCAAAAGCTGAAGAAGCAAAAGCTGCTGGTGCAGACTTTGTTGGTGAAGATGACCTTGTTGCGAAAATCAACGACGGTTGGTTGGACTTCGACGTAGTTATCGCTACACCTGACATGATGGCTCTTGTTGGACGTCTTGGACGTGTCCTTGGACCACGTAACTTGATGCCAAACCCTAAAACTGGTACTGTAACAATGGATGTTGCAAAAGCAGTTGAAGAGTCTAAAGGTGGTAAAATTACTTACCGTGCAGACCGTGCAGGTAACGTACAAGCTATCATTGGTAAAGTTTCATTTGAAGCTGACAAGTTGGTTGAAAACTTCAAAGCTTTCAACGAAACAATCCAAAAAGCAAAACCAGCTACTGCTAAAGGTACTTACGTAACGAACCTGACTATCACTACTACACAAGGTGTTGGTATCAAGGTTGATGTAAACTCACTTTAAGAATTTGAATAGAACTGCCTGCGGGTGGTTCTTTTTTTGAAATAAAAAAGATGATAGCGGTTACAATTGCAAAGAAACATGTTATAATAATATCGAATCAATTTATTTTATAACAAAAGGAGACGGTGTCATGAAAAAAGATCAGAACCAGCTTACTTGGCTGATGGTATCTCTGATTGCTTTTAATATGGTCTGGGGTCTGGGAAATGTGGTCAACAACTACTCCCAGCAGGGTATTTCGGTAATTGTTTCTTGGATTCTTATCCTAGCTATTTACTTTATTCCCTATGCCCTCATCGTGGGGCAGCTTGGATCGACTTTCAAGGAGAGTGGAGGCGGTGTCAGTGACTGGGTGGAGAAAACCTCTACCAAGCGGCTGGCTTATTTTGCGGCCTGGACTTACTGGGTGGTGCATATTCCTTATCTGGCTCAAAAGCCACAGGGAGTTTTGATTCCGCTGGGCTGGGCTATTCAGGGAAATGGAGACTTTTTGAGCAGTCTTGATATTCACTGGATCGTTATACTTAGCTTACTGATTTTCGGTGCCTTTCTCTACTTGTCTACCAAGGGACTGTCCACGCTCAAGGTGATAGGGGGCTTGGCAGGAAGTGCTATGCTCATCATGTCTTTCCTCTTCGTCCTCTTAGCGGTCGGGGCGCCTTTTATCAAACCTGATATGCAGTTTGCGACGGCTAATATGGATAAGCTCAGCACCTATATTCCCAACTTTGATTTTTCTTATTTCACGACTATCTCCCTCTTAGTCTTTGCGGTCGGCGGGGCTGAGAAAATCTCGCCTTACGTTAATCAAACTCGCAATCCAGCCAAGGAATTTCCAAAAGGGATGATCATCATGGCCATCATGGTTGGGGCCTCTGCGATTTTAGGTTCTCTGGCCATGGGTATGCTTTTTGATGGCAGTAATATTCCTGAGGATCTGATGCGAAACGGCGCTTACCAAGCCTTCCAAAAGCTGGGCAACTATTGGGGCGTGGGCAATGTACTAGTAGTCATCTATGCTCTGACCAATATGGTCGGACAGATTGCGGCACTGGCTTTCTCTATTGATGCGCCTCTGCAAATCATGCTCAATAATGCTGATGAAGAGTTTGTCCCAAGCTGGCTGCGCAAGCGGACATCAAAAGGAGTCCTCATTAACGGTTACATCCTGACAGGGATTTTGGTTAGCTTCTTGATTATTCTGCCAATCTTTGGAATCAAGGAAATTGACGGTCTGGTCAAATGGATGACCAACCTCAACTCCATCGTTATGCCCATGCGGTATCTCTGGGTATTCCTGGCCTACATGATGTTGAACAAGGCCTGGAAGAAGTACAAGGATGCCGAGTACAAGTTTACTAAAAATCCAAAAGTTGGCTTTGCCATCGGAGCTTGGTGCTTCCTCTTTACAGCCTTTGCCTGCATCTTAGGGATGGTTCCCAAAGTAGACTATGCAACAGATCCAGCTGGCTGGCAATTCTCTCTCTTGACTAATATTTTGACCCCAATCGTCTTAATCAGTCTGGGTGTTATTCTGCCAATTTTAGCTAAGCGGGAAAAGAAACAGTCGCTCAAGCAGTGAGTGGACCTAGCAAAAGATGATTGAAATATTCATTCCCAGTCCTATCTGATGATGGGGCTGGTTTTTTTGTGAAATGAGCTTGTCTGCTCTGCTATTTTACAAAAAGGAAAAAAGAAAAATTTCAGTGATTTAACTATATAAAAATCTCAAAATGTGGTAAAATAGTACAGATAAAATAAGGAGTAAAAAAATGGTAGAACCTAAGTATAAGCGTATTTTGATTAAGTTGTCGGGTGAAGCTCTTGCCGGTGAAAAAGGTGTTGGTATTGATATTCAAACCGTTCAGAAGATGGCGGAAGAAATCAAAGAAGTTCACGATTTGGGAGTTCAGATCGCTCTGGTCATCGGAGGCGGAAACCTTTGGCGGGGTGAGCCGGCAGCAGAAGCGGGCATGGACCGCGTGCAGGCCGACTATACTGGTATGTTGGGCACTGTCATGAATGCGCTGGTCATGGCGGATTCGCTGCAGCAAGTAGGTGTAGATACGCGCGTGCAGACAGCGATTGCTATGCAGCAGGTAGCTGAGCCTTACATCCGAGGTCGGGCTCTTCGTCATCTGGAAAAAGGCCGTATCGTCATTTTCGGTGCAGGTATTGGTTCTCCTTATTTTTCAACCGATACAACCGCTGCCTTGCGCTCAGCAGAGATTGAAGCAGATGCGATTCTCATGGCTAAAAATGGCGTGGACGGTGTATATAATGCCGATCCTAAGAAAGACAAGACCGCCGTTAAGTTTGATGAGCTGACTCACCGGGATGTCATCAGCAAGGGACTGCGGATCATGGACTCAACGGCTTCGACCCTGTCTATGGACAATGACATTGACTTGGTTGTCTTTAACATGAATGAGCCGGGCAATATCAAACGCGTTGTTATTGGTGAGCAAATCGGAACAACAGTATCAAATAATTTATAAGAACGGAGATTAGAAACTCATGGCAAATGCAATTGTAGAAAAAGCAAAAGAAAGAATGACCCACTCGCACCAAAGTTTGGCTCGTGAATTTGGCAGCATCCGTGCAGGCCGTGCCAATGCCAGCCTTTTGGACCGCATCCATGTGGAGTACTATGGAGTAGAAACTCCGCTCAACCAGATCGCTTCGATTACGATTCCGGAAGCGCGTGTTCTTTTGGTGACACCTTTTGACAAGTCTTCTATCAAGGACATTGAGCGTGCGCTTAATGCTTCTGATCTTGGAATTACGCCAGCTAGCGATGGCTCTGTGATTCGTCTGGTCATTCCAGCTCTGACAGAGGAAACCCGTCGTGACTTGGCTAAAGAAGTGAAAAAAGTCGGTGAAAATGCTAAAGTTGCTATCCGTAACATCCGCCGCGATGCTATGGACGAAGCTAAGAAGCAGGAAAAAGCCAAAGAAATCACTGAAGATGAATTGAAGACTTTGGAAAAGGATATTCAAAAAGTAACGGACGATGCTGTCAAACATATCGATGAGATGACAGCAAATAAAGAAAAAGAACTTTTAGAAGTTTAACATTTTTATCAGAATCAAAACTCAGTTGGCTTTGGCTGACTGAGTTGTTTTAACATCAAAAATCCTTGCCCCGTTTGAAGAAGCAAGGTAGAAAATAGGTCTATATGAATACAAATCTTGCCAGCTTCATCGTGGGTATCATCACGGATGAAAATGATCGCTTTTACTTTGTTCAAAAGGACGGTCAGGTTTACGCTCTTTCTAAGGAAGAGGGGGCGCATGAGTTAGGGCAGTCTGTCAAAGGTTTTGCCTACAGCGATATGAAGCAGAAGCTTCGTCTGACAACTCTTGAAGTCACGGCTACTCAAGAGCAATTTGGCTGGGGAACAGTAACGGAGGTTCGTAAGGATCTAGGCGTCTTTGTCGATACTGGTCTGCCAGATAAGCAAATCGTGGTATCGCTGGACATCTTGCCAGAAATCAAGGAACTCTGGCCTAAGAAGGGCGACCGCCTTTATATTCGTCTGGAAGTAGATAAGAAAGACCGCATCTGGGGGAAACTGGCTTATCAGGAGGATTTCCAGCGTCTGGCTCGTCCTGCCTATAATAACATGCAGAACCAAAACTGGCCAGCCATTGTTTATAGGCTCAAGCTTTCTGGCACTTTTGTCTACCTGCCAGAGAATAATATGCTGGGCTTCATTCATCCAAGTGAGCGTTATGCAGAGCCTCGTCTAGGTCAGGTCTTGGACGCACGGGTGATTGGCTTCCGTGAAGTAGACCGCACGCTTAACCTCTCCCTCAAGCCTCGTTCCTTTGAAATGCTGGAAAACGATGCCCAGATGATTCTGACCTATCTGGAGAGCAATGGCGGCTTCATGACCTTGAACGACAAGTCTTCACCAGACGACATCAAGGCCACCTTTGGTATTTCCAAAGGCCAGTTTAAAAAAGCTCTGGGTGGGCTGATGAAAGCTGGTAAAATCAAGCAGGACCCGACTGGAACAGAGTTGGTGCGAGGATAGAGAGTCTCGTATCTAGAGTTTATGCCTGGAAGGATACAATCTTAAAGAAATGAAAGGAACCTATGAGAAAATCTTTTTACAGCTGGCTGATGACAGAGCGCAATCCTAAGAGTAAGGAGCCCAAGGCTATTTTGGCGGATTTGGCTTTTCAGGATACGGCCTTTCCCAAGCATACGGATGATTTTGATGAGGTCAGTCGTTTTCTGGAGGAGCACGCAAATTTTTCCTTTAACTTGGGCGAGTTCGATGCGATTTGGGAAGAGTATCAGGCTCATTAAGCAGATAATTGCTGGGAATAGTCATTTTCTACTTGCTTTGATATAATAAAGATAATTCATTCAAAAAAATAAAATAGAGAGGTTCTTTGTTTGCAGGAACATTCAGTAGAATTGAAACTGGGCCATCCAGATGATGCTTTTCATCTCTTTGGCTCTAACGAACGTCATCTGCGCTTGATGGAGCAGGAATTGAAGGTAACCATCCATGCCCGGACCGAGATTGTGCAGATTTTGGGTACGGAGGCTGCCTGCGAGGAGACTCGACAGGTCATTCAGGCTCTCTTGGTCTTGGTCAATCGTGGCATGACTATCGGCACGCCCGATGTAGTGACAGCCATTACCATGGTCAAAAATGATGAGATTGATAAGTTTGTAGCTCTTTACGAAGAAGAAATCATCAAGGACAGCTATGGCAAGCCGATTCGGGTCAAGACACTTGGTCAAAAAATCTATGTGGACTGTGTTAAAAATCATGATATCGTCTTTGGTATCGGGCCAGCCGGAACAGGGAAAACCTTTCTGGCGGTGACCTTGGCGGTGACAGCTCTCAAGCGTGGGCAGGTTAAGCGTATTATTCTCACAAGGCCTGCGGTGGAAGCTGGTGAGAGTCTGGGCTTTTTGCCTGGTGACCTTAAGGAAAAGGTGGATCCATATCTGCGTCCGGTCTATGATGCCTTGTATCAGATTTTGGGCAAGGACCAGACGACGCGCCTCATGGAGCGAGAAATCATTGAGATTGCACCCCTAGCCTATATGCGGGGGCGGACGCTGGATGATGCCTTTGTGATTCTAGACGAAGCACAAAATACCACCATCATGCAGATGAAGATGTTTCTGACACGCCTCGGTTTCCAGTCCAAGATGATTGTCAATGGAGACATCAGTCAGATTGACCTGCCTCGCAATGTTAAGTCCGGCCTCATTGACGCTCAGGAGAAATTGAAGAATATCTCCCAGATTGACTTTGTGCATTTCTCAGCTAAGGATGTCGTTCGTCATCCAGTGGTAGCGGAGATTATCAGGGCTTATGAACCAGCTCCTGTTAAAGAGGCTACAACTGAGCCAGAAGAAATGGAATCTGAGAATTAGAAATCAGTTTACGTCAACAATTATATAAAATTTTTAAGGCTTATAAAATGATTAAAATTTATTATCTAGAGAGATAAAATTTTAAAAAGGGGTAGAAGATGGATTGGTATGATTATATGATTAATGCTTCGAGTCAATCAAGGTTTAATGCCAGTCATTGGTTTCGTTACCTTAGAAAGGTTATTTTTGAAGATAGTTCTTATTTGACTGACAAAGATGTGGAACGTTTGTTAGCTTCAAAAGAGTTGACAGATTTTCAAAAAGTTAGTCTGAAATATGCTCTACAAGAACACACTCCAACGCATGAGTATGTAGTTTCTTTAAACAAACCTGCTAAGTTAACAAATATTCAAGAGCTGATGGAGAGATATAAGCATGGATAAAATGAAACCAGTTTTTGAAGCCTTAAATCAAGAATTGGCCCAAGCCAACCTTACTTTGACTATTATCTGTGTTGGGGGCTATGTCTTGGAACATCATGGCTTGCGAGCAACGCAAGATGTAGATGCTTTTTACCAAGAAAACCAAAAAATCAATGAGATTATTGCGAGAGTTGGACGACAATTTAATCTCAATACTCATGAAGAACTTTGGCTCAATAATAATGTAGCGAGCATGAACAGCCAACCTCCGATTGACTTATGTGAGACCTTATATACTTTTAGTCTTTAACGGTTTTAATGGTTCCAATTGAATATGTTTTAGGGATGAAAATGATCAGCATTAGAGAACAGGATTTGAAAGACATCGGAGCTATTATCAAATACAAAGATTTTCATTCCCCATTCAATACCTTTGAGGACCTGAGGAAATTGGGCTTTGATACGATTGATTTTTCTGTTCTTCTAGAAGGCTTTAGCTATGCCTATGGTATGGATTGGCTTGAGGAATTTTTCAAAGAAAATCAAGAAAAACTAAAAAGGTATTATTAAAGAAGAATTGGATTTTTATCTTATAGCCATACAAAAAGAGCAGATTTATTTCTGCTCTTTTTTGTAGGATTGATTCTAAAGTTGAAATAATCAACTAAACGAGTTCATCAATAGATGTGTAGTCCTTGTTGAGGCCTTCTGCAACTGGTTGACTGGTGATGTGACCTTGGTAAGTCGTTACACCTTGGCGCAAGCCTTGGTCATCTGCAATGGCTTGTTTGAAGCCTTTTCCTGCCAAGGCTTCAACATAAGGAAGGGTGACATTGGTCAGGGCGATGGTAGAAGTGCGGGCTACAGCGCCAGGGATATTCGCAACTGCATAGTGGAGGACACCATGTTTTTCATAGACAGGCTCGGTGTGAGTCGTTACGCGGTCAGCTGTTTCAATGACACCGCCTTGGTCAACAGCTACGTCTACAATGACAGAGCCTGGACGCATTTGCTTAACCATATCGTCTGTTACCAGTTTCGGAGCCTTTGCACCTGGAATGAGAACAGCGCCAATCACGACATCTGCTTCTTGAACGCTAGCTTCGATATTGAAAGGATTCGACATGAGGGTCTGGATTTGATGACCAAAGACATCTTCTAGGACAGACAGACGCTTAGCGCTGATATCCAGAATAGTCACTTGAGCACCCAGTCCTAGAGCGATACGAGCGGCATGCGTTCCCACGACACCGCCACCGATGATGGTAACTTTTCCCTTCGGAACGCCCGGTACACCACCGAGAAGTACGCCAGATCCGCCTTCACGCTTAGTCAGGAAGTGGGCTCCGATTTGGACTGCCATCCGTCCAGCTACCTCACTCATAGGTACCAAGAGTGGCAGTTGTCCATCTTGATCGCGGACAGTTTCGTAGGCAAGACCAGTTGTCTTAGCACTAGTCATAGCATCTGCTAGCTCAGGAGCGGCAGCCATGTGCAGATAGGTAAAGAGCAAGAGGTCATCACGCAGGAAGCCATATTCAGCTTCCAAAGGTTCTTTGACCTTGACTACTAGCTCGGCTGCCCACGCTTCTGCAGCAGTAGGAACGATTTTTGCACCTTGCTTTTCATAGTCTGCATCTGTAAAACCAGATCCCAGCCCAGCATTTGTCTCAATCAGAACTTCATGGCCTTTACCAACGAGGCTATGAACACCAGCTGGTGTCAGAGCGACACGATTTTCATTGTTTTTGATTTCTTTTGGAATACCGATTAACATAAAAAATATGCTCCTTTTTTAAGATGTTTTTATTGTATATGAAAACGCTTCAAAAATCAAGAAAAAATCAGAGTGGTTTGCTTTCATCAGTGAATTGTGCTATTCTGTTAAGAAAATTTAGGAGGTCCTGATGGAAAATATCTATGTTAAGTTATCCCGTCATCCCAGACTTGAAACTGAGCGACTGATTCTGCGTCCCGTGACCTTGGATGATGCACCGGCCATGTTTGAATATGCTTCGGATGAGGAAAATACTCGCTATACCTTTGAGACAAACAAAAGCCTGGAAGAAACACGCAATAATATCGCTCTCTTTTATCTGGCCAATCCTCTGGGGCGCTGGGGAATAGAAGTGAAAGAAAGCGGCAAATTCATCGGGACTATTGACCTGCATAAGATCAGGCTGGACTTGAAAACGGCGGCTATCGGATACGTAATCAATAAAAAATACTGGAATCTGGGTTATACGACAGAGGCCAATCGCGCAGTCATCAAGCTGGCTTTTGAGCAAATCGGGATGAATAAACTTGTAGCGCTGCATGATGTGGATAATCCAGCATCTGGTCGGGTTATGGTCAAGTCGGGTATGAAATATTCCCACGAAGAGCCTTACGCATCACTAGACAAGCATGAGAAAGGTCGCATTGTGACGCGGGTCCATTACTATCTGACTAGGGAAGATTATTTTGCAAAAAAATGAGAAAGGATATTGACAAGCACCTATCTACATGATATATTAGATAGGTACGCTGATTTAGCTCAGTTGGCAGAGCGCATCCATGGTAAGGATGAGGTCGCCGGTTCGATCCCGGCAATTAGCATCTTGTAGAACAAGGTTGGGTCTTCCCAACCTTTTCTTTTTGTCAATGAAAGCAGCTAGTAAAAGGAAAAGTTTTTGGGAAGGGAAAAAATAAAAATATCTTCTTTTTTTGCAGTGAGAGTTTGACGGATCTGCTCTGCTATTTTGAAAAAAGAAAATTCCTAGCTATTATCTAGCCTCGATTATGATATAATAAAGGTGATACAAGTAAAGCAGGTGCATTATGTATATAGAAATAGTTGATGAAACGGGTCTGGTTTCAGAAGAAATCATCAAACAGACCCAAGATATTTTGGAATTTGCTGCCCAAAAGACGGGCAAGGAAAAGAAAGAAATGGCTGTGACTTTTGTAACCAATGAGCGTAGTCATGAGCTCAACTTGGAATACCGAGATACGGACCGACCAACAGATGTTATCAGCCTAGAATACAAGCCTGAGCTAGATATTGCTGTTGACGAGGAGGATTTGCTGAATCATCCTGAACTGGCTGAGATGTTAGATGATTTTGATGCCTATATCGGTGAGCTGTTCATTTCGGTGGATAAGGCGCGTGAGCAGGCAGAAGAATATGGCCACAGCTTTGAACGGGAAATGGGCTTTTTGGCAGTACATGGTTTTCTGCATATCAACGGCTATGATCACTATACACCGGAAGAAGAAGCAGAAATGTTTGGTTTACAGGAAGAGATTTTGACGGCCTATGGACTCACAAGGGAATAATAAACGCAAATGGAAAAACCGAGATGTCGTCTCGAGTTTGGAATTTGCCTTAACAGGGATTTTTACCGCCATTAAAGAAGAACGAAATATGCAAAAGCATGCTTTTTCTGCTGTTCTTGTAGTGATTGCGGGTTTGATTTTTCGAGTTTCTGCCATAGAATGGCTGTTTTTGCTATTGAGTATTTTTTTGGTTGTCTCATTTGAGATTGTTAATTCAGCCATTGAAAATGTAGTAGACTTGGCCAGTGACTATCACTTTTCTATGTTGGCTAAGAATGCTAAAGATATGGCGGCTGGGGCTGTTTTAGTGATTTCTGGTTTTGCAGTAATCACAGGTTTGATCATTTTTGTTCCTAAAATTTGGGACTGGATTTTTTAAAGATTTGAAAATCGGGGGAGATCGCCGATTTTCTGCTGTTTTAATGGAAATAATAGAGGTAAAATAATGACTTTTAAATCAGGCTTTGTAGCCATTCTAGGCCGACCAAATGTCGGTAAATCAACTTTTTTGAATCATGTTATGGGGCAAAAGATTGCCATCATGAGCGATAAGGCTCAAACCACACGCAATAAAATTATGGGAATTTATACGACGGATAAGGAGCAAATAGTCTTTATCGATACGCCGGGAATCCACAAGCCCAAGACGGCTCTAGGTGATTTCATGGTGGAAGCAGCCTATAGCACCCTGCGTGAGGTGGATACCGTCCTCTTCATGGTGCCGGCTGATGAGCCACGTGGCAAGGGCGATGACATGATTATCGAACGTCTGAAAGTTGCTAAGGTGCCAGTTATTTTAGTGGTTAATAAGATTGATAAAGTCCATCCAGATCAGCTTTTAGCGCAAATTGATGATTTCCGTCAGCAGATGGACTTCAAAGAAATCGTACCGATTTCCGCCCTGCAGGGCAACAATGTCTCTCATCTAGTCGACATTCTAAGCGAGAATCTTGAGGAAGGATTCCAGTATTTCCCAGAAGACCAGATTACCGACCATCCGGAGCGCTTTCTGGTGTCAGAGATGATTCGAGAGAAGGTTTTGATGCTGACGCGGGAGGAAATTCCCCACTCAGTCGCAGTAGTTATTGACAGCATGAAGCGAGATGATGAGACGGACAAGGTCCATATCCGAGCAACTATCATGGTGGAGCGCGACAGCCAAAAAGGCATTATCATCGGTAAAGGCGGATCCATGCTGAAGAAAATCGGATCCATGGCTCGGCGCGATATTGAGCTCATGCTGGGGGACAAGGTCTTCCTAGAAACCTGGGTCAAGGTCAAGAAAAACTGGCGGGACAAGAAGCTGGACTTGGCGGACTTTGGGTATAATAAGAAGGAGTATTGAGGTTTTCTAAGCTAGCTTGGAAAAATTATGTTTGAAATAGCGGTGAAAGAGAGCATAACATTTTGTTATCTCTTTTTACTACAAACTAGCTGCAAGATAGAAAATTGTTGGTATTACGTTATTAAACATTTGCTATCCTTCCGTTAATCTGCAAACATCGTTCCGTTATTCCTCATATTGTTCCGGACTATGGTATAATAGAGGGAGAAAGTGAGGAGTGCTCATGTATATGACAGTGAGGCAGGCAGCTGCTCTCTGGGGGATTTCTGATCGTCGAGTTCGGTCTCTGTGCAGTCAGGGAAAGATTCCGGGTGCTATCCAAGAAGGGCGTTTGTGGAGGATTCCCTCAGATGCCAGAAAGCCAGCGGATGGCCGTTATAAGAAAGCAGAGAGTCTCTTGCCTTTGATTGATGAAAAGATGATGGAGTTATCAAAACTTCGCCCTTTGACGGATGGAGAGTTGGAGCGGCTGAATGAAGAGTTCACAGTCGAATATACTTATAACTCAAATGCCATTGAGGGAAATACTCTGACCTTGCGTGAGACAGATTTGGTCCTGCGTGGATTGACTATTGACCAAAAGCCTTTAAAAGATCATATGGAGGCAATCGGTCATCAGGAGGCTTTTCAGTATGTTCAAAGGCTTGTTGAGGAGAACCAGCCTTTGTCAGAACAGATGATAAAGGATATTCATTATCTAGTATTATCGGATAAAAAAAATGACCGAGGTATTTATCGGAGAGTCCCAGTGCGCATCATGGGAGCAGCCAATGAACCGGCTCAGCCTTACATGATTGCTCCATTGATGGAAAAGCTTCTAATGGACTATGCTGCAAGTCAGGAAAATATGGTGACCAAATTAGCTCAGTTTCATATTTCCTTTGAGAGTATCCATCCGTTTATTGACGGCAATGGCCGAACGGGTAGGCTCTTGGTGAATTTGGAGTTGATGAAGGCGGGCTATCCACCGATTGATATAAAATTTACGGATAGATTGGCCTATTACCAAGCATTTGATGACTTCCATTCAAAAGGAAGTTTATCGTCAATGGAGGATTTATTTGCCAAATATATCAATGAAAGATTGGATATGTATTTGGAGATTTTATCTCTTGATGACGAAGGATAAGGAGATTAGATTTATAGTTGATATAAATCTTTCCAATCCTGCTTTCTTTGTCTCAGGTGGGAAAGAAGCCGAAACTATTCATGACTGGCACCGCATGTTGGCACAGAAAAATGCTAGGTCTGAATGGGCCTATTATCCTGACAAAGGGCATGCTTGTCTTTTTAGTGATGTGGATACGCATATTCAGCTGCTGCGCTATTTCTTTCAAAACGCTGCCTTCCCAGAGAAATTGAAAGGATTTTGATATGGACTATATTTCCTATATTCGCTCCAAGGTGGGGCACGATAAGGTTATTCTGAATTTTGCTGGTGGAATTCTGGCAGACGAGGACGGTCGTGTGCTTTTGCAGTTGCGAGGTGATAAGAAAACATGGGCGATTCCTGGAGGAGCTATGGAACTTGGGGAAACTTCTCTGCAAGCAGCCGTGCGCGAATTTTACGAAGAGACAGGCATTTCTGTTGAAGCCAAGCGCTTGCTGAATGTTTATACGAATTTTGATGAAGCCTATCCTAATGGTGACAAAGTGCAGACGGTTGTCTTTCTGTATGAATTGCAGGCATTGGAGAATGTTGATATTTCCAATTTTCACAACGAGGAAACACTGCGTTTAGGCTTTTTTTCTAAAGAAGAAATAGCAGAGCTGGAAAATGTATCGGATAAACACCGCCTGATGCTGGATGAGTATTTTTCGGACAGCTTTGCTATGGGGCTTTAATAGCTTACTATGAGCATGTCATTTATTTAGAACAACGTGCTGCATAGTTTGATTGAATTATTGTTTTACAATATTTCTTGACCTAGTTAAATTATTGTTTTATAATAATTGTAAGGATAAATTATCGTAAAACAATAAGGAGGTAAGCTATGAAGATGCGAATTTTGAAACAAGTAATAACCATAATTACTTGTTTGGTACAAATATTTTGTGCTTTCTGGTTTTTAGCTAGAGGTTTTGTAGCCATTGTCTTGATGATTTATAACTGGCAATCAACTGCTACCCCACTTGCAGAGTTATTAAGGTTATCTTATGAAATGATCTGGCTGGGTTTGCTTCCGATTTTGCTCTTTGGTCTGATTCGTTCTTTTCTACACCGCATGCTAGTTCATCAGTTTTTTACGAACGAAAGTTATCAGATTAGTAAATATCTGTTGATTTTGGTTACTTGTTTACCTATTGGTAGTATTATATGGGATATTTTTATCGGTCAAAAATCTATACAGTCTTGGATAGAGTTTGTAGATAATATATTTCTGCCTTATATTGATAGTCTGGCTTTGGTAATTGTCTTAGGTGTGTTGCATCTTGTCATAAAAAACGGGAAGACAATTCAAGAAGATGTAGATGGTTTTGTGTGATGGGAAAAATCAAAGTTAATTTAGATAAAGTATTGGAAAAAAAAGGCTTGACCTCTAAAGAATTGGCGGAAATTATTGGCATTACACAAGCAAATTTGTCTATTCTGAAAACAGGTAAGGCTAAAGGTATTCGCTTTGCGACCTTACTGGCTATCTGTGAAACGCTGGATTGTCAGCCTGCTGATATTTTAGAGTATATTTCTGACTAATAAATAGAATATAGAAAGGAGCTTTATGCCTGAATTACCTGAAGTGGAAACGGTTCGGCGTGGTTTGGAGCGTCTGGTGGTTGGTAAGACAATTGATCAGGTGCAGGTCCGCTATACTAAGATGATTGGTACGGGAGTGGACAGCTTTGTCCACGACTTGCCAGGCCAGACCATTGAAAGGATTGGCCGTCGGGGCAAGTATTTGCTCTTTTACCTGACAGGCGGAGTGCTGGTTTCCCATCTGCGAATGGAAGGCAAGTATCTTTTTTATCCTGATGCGGTGCCTGAGCGCAAGCATGCCCATGTCTTTTTCGAGATGACGGATGGTGGGACGCTTGTTTATGAGGATGTTCGCAAGTTTGGGACCATGGAGCTCTTGAGAAAGGATCAGCTGGAGGCTTATTTTGCTGCCAGAAAGCTTGGTCCTGAGCCGACAGAGGAGGACTTTCTTTTGTCGCCTTTTGCAGCAGCTTTGAGCCGTTCCAAGAAACCCATCAAACCCTATTTGTTAGAGCAGACCTTGGTCGTTGGTCTGGGCAATATCTATGTAGATGAGGCCCTTTGGCGGGCGCGGATTCATCCGGCAAGGCCAGCAGCTAGTCTAAAGCCTGCTGAAGTGAAGCGGCTACGTGAGCAGATTATAGAAGTTTTGCAGCTTGGGATTGAAAAGAGAGGATCGACCATTCGGACCTACCGCAATGCTTTAGGTGAGGATGGCACTATGCAGGATTTTCTGCAGGTCTATGGAAAGACTGGTCAACCCTGCGCTAGATGCGGCAGTCCCATTGAGAAAATCAAGTTAGGTGGGCGCGGTACCCATCTCTGTCCTCACTGCCAGAAAGCGAGGTAGCTGCCATGGCAAGAATTATCGGTATCACTGGCGGCATTGCCTCGGGTAAGTCAACAGTGACAGAGTTTTTGAGGCAGCAGGGCTATCAGGTCATTGATGCGGATCAGGTAGTGCATGAGCTGCAAGAGCCGGGGGAACGGCTTTATCAAGCTCTTTTATCCGCTTTTGGCTCAGCTATCTTACAGGAAGATGGTCGCTTGGATCGGCCCAAGCTGGGAGCTATGATTTTTGGGAATCCCGAACTCTTGGCGCAGTCCAGTCAAATACAAAATCAGATAATCCGCGAGGAACTGGCTGGCAGGCGAGATTTGCTGGCAGAGATGGAAGATATCTTTTTTATGGATCTTCCCTTGCTGTTTGAATTACAATATGAAGACTGGTTTGACCAGATCTGGCTGGTGGATGTGACGAAGGAAACTCAGCTCAGTCGCCTTATGAATCGAAACGCTCTCAGTCAGGAAGAAGCAGAAAAACGCATAGTAGCTCAGCTATCTCTCCGAGAAAAACGAAAGAGGGCGGACGTGTTGATTGATAATAATGGCTCGCTTGAGGAAACTCGACAGCAGATTCGCGATGCTTTGCAGAAATTAGAAAGAAGATGATTTATCACGTCACAAGTAAACTGGAAACATAACCTGAAAGTCGCTTGGTTTGGGAACTTTCTGACAGGTGCCAGCATTTCTCTGGTGACGCCTTTTATGCCACTTTTCGTGGAGCAGCTGGGTGCCAGAGGTCATGAGGTGGAGTATTACGCTGGGCTAGGGATTTCTCTCTCTGCAATCTCAGCTGCCCTGCTCTCTCCTGTCTGGGGAAGTCTGGCCGACCGATATGGCCGTAAGCCTATGATGATACGTGCAGCTACTGCCATGGTTTTCACTATGGGAGGTATTGCCTTTGTACCCAATATTTTCTGGCTCTTGCTCCTACGCTTTCTAAATGGTGTTTTCGCTGGTTATGTTCCCAACAGCACAGCTCTGATTGCCAGTCAGGCTCCCAAGGAAAAAACGGGTTATGCTCTGGGAACTCTCTCGACCGGTGTTGTTGCGGGTAATCTTATGGGGCCATTTATTGGCGGTCTGATTGCGGAGATGTTCGGTATTCGCAATGTCTTTCTCCTCATTGGCGGCTTCTTTCTAGTGGCAGCCTTGATGACCTTTTATTTGATTCGGGAGGATTTTGTGCCAGTGACCCGACAAGAAGAGGTAGGCTTTAAGGAATTGCTGCGCCAACTCAGATATCCTAAGATGCTGATTAATCTCTTTCTGACTAGCTTTGTTATCCAGTTTGCAGCTCAGTCCATCAGCCCTATCCTTGCCCTCTATGTCAGAGAGTTGGGGCAAAAGGAGAATCTGATTTTTGTTTCGGGTCTCATCGTATCTAGCATGGGACTTTCCAGCATGATGAGCTCCAGTATTCTGGGGCGGTTAGGAGACCGTATCGGCAATCACCGGCTTCTGGTGCTGGCTCAGTTCTATTCAATCCTGATTTATCTGCTCTGTGCTAATGCTGGCTCCCCTACGCAGCTGGGCTTTTATCGCTTTTTATTTGGCCTAGGAACAGGTGCGCTGATACCAGGTGTAAATGCTCTGCTAAGTAAGATAACTCCCAAGTATGGAATCTCTAGGATTTTCAGCTATAATCAGATTTTCTTTTATCTGGGCGGGGTGGTCGGCCCTATGTCTGGATCGGTCATTGCGGCAGCCTATGGCTATCATTCAGTCTTTTATGCAACAGCAGGGCTAGTTGCCGTCAGTATGCTGGCCAATCTCTTTAGTTTTCGAAATTTATTTAAAAAGAAGGATATCTAGTGCGCGTTAAAATAAATTTAAAATGTTCCAGCTGCGGCAGTCAGAATTATCTGACCAGCAAAAATACTAAAACGCATCTGGAAAAAATTGAGGTCTTAAAGTATTGTCCTAAGGAAAGAAAAGTTACCTTACATCTTGAATCCAAGTAGATTTTATGATAAAATAGATAGGATTTTAAGGAGTTTTTATTTATGTACAACCTATTATTAACCATTTTAGTCATTTTATCAGCTATTATTGTCATTGCAATTTTCATGCAGCCAACCAAAAATCAGTCTAGCAACGTCTTTGATGCCAGTGCCAACGATTTGTTTGAACGTCCTAAGGCACGCGGTTTTGAAGCTGTGATGCAGCGTATGACGGGAATCATGATTTTCTTCTGGCTACTGATTGCATTGGTATTAGCAGTATTATCTAGTAAATAAAATGGGCTCTGACTTCGTCTTGGCCTATTTTTTAAGTTTTAAAGAGATTTAGAAGAGATGAAGAAAGAACTCATCAAAAGAAGAGGAATATGAAATCAGAAATTATTGAATATTTAAAAGACAGGCAGCAGGCTAGCGTAGATGAGCTGGCGGCTGCTTTGGGGAAAGAGTCTTCCAAGGACTTTAGTAGCTTGGTCAAGACCATCTCCCAGATGGAAAGGAAGCATCAGATTCGCTTTGATGATAAGGGGCGGATTGAGCTTTATGAGAAGAAAAAGCAGGAGCGTCTGACGCTCAAGGGTGTTTTTCATGCCCACAAGAATGGCTTTGGCTTTGTCACTCTGAATGAGGAAGAGGATGACCTCTTTGTCGGCCGTAATGATGTCAATCATGCCATTGATGGCGATACAGTGGAAGTAGTCATTACCAAGGTGGCAGACCGGATCAAGGGAACATCAGCTGAGGCTAAGATTATCGATATTTTGGAGCACAGCCTGACGTCAGCGGTTGGCCAGTTGGTTTTGGATGAGGAAAAGCCTAAGTACGCGGGCTATATCCGCTCGAAAAATCAGAAAATTAGCCAGCCCATTTATGTCAAAAAACCAGCAATGGTTTTGGATGGCACAGAAGTGCTCAAGGTTGCTATTGACAAATATCCAACCAAGAAACACGATTTCTTCGTGGCCAGTCTGGTTGATGTCGTCGGTCATGTCAACGACCCAGGTATTGATGTACTGGAAGTGCTGGAGTCCATGGACATTGTCTCTGTGTTTCCAGAAAAGGTCTTGGAAGAAGCCGAGCGAGTTCCGGATGCACCTTCAGAGAGTGATTTGACAGGACGTTTGGACCTGCGCGATGAGATTACCTTTACTATCGATGGAGCGGATGCCAAGGACTTGGATGATGCTGTCCATATCAAGCGCCTGAAAAATGGCAACTTTGAGCTAGGTGTTCATATCGCAGATGTGTCCTACTATGTCAAAGAAGGCTCTGAGCTGGACAAGGAAGCCCTCAATCGGGCGACCTCTGTCTATGTGACTGACCGCGTGGTGCCTATGTTGCCAGAGCGCCTGTCTAACGGTATCTGCTCGCTCAATCCCAATGTGGACCGGCTGACCCAGTCGGCTATCATGGAGATAGATGCCAAGGGGCGCGTGGTCAAGCATACCATCACCCAGACTGTTATCAAGACGACCTTTCGCATGACCTACAGTGATGTCAACGACATCATCGCAGGAGACGAGGAAAAAGCTGAGCAGTTCAAGGCCATTGTGCCTAGTATTGACAGCATGGTACGACTACATGAGATTCTGGAAAGCATGCGCTTTAAACGCGGTGCGCTCAACTTTGACACCAATGAAGCCAAAATCATGGTCAACAAGGAAGGCCGGCCGGTAGATATTGTCCTGCGCCAGCGGGGAATTGCCGAGCGCATGATTGAGTCCTTTATGCTGGTGGCCAATGAGACGGTGGCTGAGCATTTTGCTAAGTTAAATCTGCCCTTTATCTATCGGATCCACGAGGAGCCTAAGGCGGAGAAGGTGCAGAAGTTTATCGACTACGCCTCCACCTTTGGGATTCGGATATACGGGACAGCTAGCTCTATGAGTCAACAGGCGCTGCAGGATATTATGGAGGCGGTCAAAGATCAGCCTTATGAAGATGTCTTGTCCATGATGCTTTTGCGCTCCATGCAGCAGGCTCGCTACTCTGAGCACAATCACGGCCACTATGGTCTGGCAGCGGAGTTTTATACGCATTTCACCAGTCCGATTCGCCGCTATCCGGACCTTCTGGTTCATAGGATGGTGAGGGATTATGGCAAGTCTAAAGAAATAGCGGCGCATTTTGAGCAAGTGATTCCAGAGATTGCCAGTCAGTCTTCTAGCCGAGAGCGTCGGGCTATCGAGGCCGAGCGTGAAGTCGAAGCCATGAAGAAGGCTGAGTACATGGAAGAATTCGTCGGAGAAGAGTTTGACGGCGTGGTTTCAAGCGTGGTTAAGTTTGGACTCTTCGTCGAACTGCCCAATACGGTCGAAGGCCTGATCCATGTTACCAACCTACCAGAGTTTTACAGCTACAATGAGCGGACGATGACCCTGCAAGGAGAAAAGTCTGGCGTGGTCTTCAAGGTCGGTCAGCAGATTCGTATCAAGCTGGTCCGAGCTGATAAGGCTACAGGCGAGATTGACTTTGAATACCTGCCTAGTGAATTTGACCTGGTAGAAAAGACTGGTAAGAGTGGCAGAGGCAAGTCCGGCAGAAAGAGACGTCGTGAAGATGACAAGCGCAGCTATTCTTCCAAAGAAAAAGGCAACAGAGATAAGAAAGATAAGAAGTCCAAGAAAGGCAAGAGCCAGAAGGCATTTTACAAGGAACTAGTCAAGAAAGGAGCCAAGCATGGCAAAGGGAGAAGGAAAGGTCGTCGCGCAAAATAAAAAGGCCAGACACGACTACACCATCGTGGATACAATCGAGGCGGGCATGGTGCTGACTGGGACGGAAATCAAGAGCGTCCGTGCCGCCCGCATCAATCTCAAAGACGGCTTTGCCCAGATCAAGAACGGTGAGGCCTGGCTCAGCAATGTCCATATCGCGCCTTATGAAGAGGGCAATATCTGGAACCAAGAGCCTGAACGTCGCAGAAAGCTGCTGCTGCATAAGAAGCAGATCCAAAAGCTGGAGCAGGAGACCAAGGGCACTGGGATGACGCTGGTCCCGCTCAAGGTCTATCTCAAGGACGGCTATGCCAAGCTCCTACTGGGGCTAGCCAAAGGGAAGCACGATTATGACAAGCGTGAGTCCATCAAACGCCGCGAGCAAAACCGCGACATCGCAAGACAAATGAAGAACTTTAATACAAGATGAAAGACTGGGCAACCGGTCTTTTTTAGTTCTTAAAGTCAGAATAGTTGAGTTATATTTTAAGCAGATATGCAATTTTATTAAATTATGTTATAATTTAATAAAAAATTAAAGGAATATATGATGAAAGCAAAAACAAAAATTATAGCTCCTTTAGTCGTCGCCCTTTTTAGTTTTATCTTAGTGATTCTCATCTACAGTAGCCATCTTAAATTGTTCGTTGTCGAATTTTACTAGACAGAAAAGGTCTGACCAATTTGCCACTTGTCAAGTCTGTTCTTTTCGAGTATGATAAAGACAGTTAGATTATTCGGAGCTTGGCTTTCAGAGAAAGGATTTTTTATGACAGAAGAATTGCTATCCTATAAACGCATGCCGCTGTGGACGGCTGAGACGATGCCAGAGACAGTAAAGAGAAAGCACAATACCAAAGAGGGAACTTGGGGCAAAATCACTGTTCTCAAGGGACGACTTAAGTTTATCGAGATGTCAGAGGAAGGTGAGGAGCTGGCTGAGCACATCTTTGAGGCTGGTCAGGACAATCCTTTTGCCCAGCCCCAAGCTTGGCATCGGGTCGAAGCCCTGACGGATGATTTGGAGTGGTATTTGGAATTTTACTGCCGACCTGAGGATTATTTCCCTAAGAAATACGGCAGCAATCCAGTGCACTCAGAGGTTTTGGAAGCCGTGCAGACAGTCCGACCAGGGCGGGCTTTAGACCTAGGCTGTGGTCAAGGTCGCAATGCTCTTTTTCTGGCCAAGCAGGGCTTTGAAGTAACGGCCGTAGATCAGAATGAGCTGGCATTGGAGATCTTACGTAGCATTGTGGAGCAGGAGGATTTAGATCTGCCAGTGGGTAGCTACGACATCAACTCAGCTAGTCTGACTCAGACTTATGATTTGATTGTTTCCACCGTTGTCCTTATGTTCCTGCAGGCGGAGCGGATTCCGGATATTATCCGCAATATGCAAGAGCACACAGCGCTTGGCGGCTACAATCTCATTGTCTGTGCTATGGATACAGAGGACTTCCCTTGCTCTGTGCCTTTTCCCTTTACTTTTAAGGAAGGTGAGCTTGCCGACTATTATAAAGGCTGGGAGTTGGTTAAGTATAATGAAAATCCTGGTCACCTCCACCGCCGCGATGAAAACGGCAATCGAATTCAGCTACGCTTTGCGACTATGCTAGCTAAAAAGGTTTAGTAGATGGTGGTAGGACAGAAGTTGATTTTTGAAAATTTAACTTGGCTCACTTATTTTGAGATTCTGGTTTAAAAGGTCTGGGAGACAATTTAAAATGTCTCAGCCTCAATATTTTTTGAACATAATAAAGCTAGACTGAGGCATTTTTGTCCCAGTCTTTTTTATTTTGGTAAAAAACTTTAGAAATATTTTAGAATTTCTTGAGAAATATCTGAAGTTTGGTCGTTATACTAGAAAGTGCAAGGGGGAGAGAAAAGTGCTGGAAGCAACAGGACAGCTGGTAGAAAACTTTAGTTTTTTAAGTGTGACTCTAGACCAGATCACTTTTAAAAGCAGACTGAAAGACCTTATTCTCTTCTCTTGCGGCAAATTTTTCCAGACCTTCAGTTTTTTGTTGACGAGGAAAAAAGAATATGTTAAAGTAAATGAGTAAAATAAAAAAGTCAATTATATTTTACTTAATATATAAGGAGGAACTCATGAAGAAAAGAACGAAAATCATTCTAACTTCTACTTTGACTGTGACCGGCCTAATCTTGGCTGCCGGTGGCTACTTGGCTTATAAGACCTTTGTCCCTCAAGAGACACCGGTCGATAAGAATGCCACAGTGAGGACCAATTACTATCAAGCCATCAATAAAAAATGGCTGGAAAAGGCAGAAATCCCTAGCGACCAGCCGTCTAATGGTGTGTTTTATGAGCTGAACGAGCAGGTCAAGGATAAGATGAAGGCGGATGTCAAAAATCTAGTCTCTGGTAAAGAAGAGTCAACGATTGAAGGCATGCCTGAGTTTATCAAATACTACCAGCAAGCGACTGACTTCAAGCAGCGGGAAAAGGATGGCTTAGATCCTCTCAAGTCCTATCTCAAGGAAATTGAAGACTTGTCCGATCTAAAGGACCTAGCTGGCAAGGCTGTTGACTGGGAAAAACGCGGTTTGGCTCTGCCGTTTACCTTTGAAATTAGTTCTAACCTAGAAAATACCAATCAGAAACAAGTGAATCTGTCCAGTCCAAGTCTTATGCTACCGGATAAGAGCTACTATGAAGATGAAGCTGCTAAGAAAAGGATGATGGATCCGCTGGAAAAAGCATTCAAAGAAGCCTTTCAAAAGCTGGGTTACAGTGAAAAAGACAGCGAAAAGATCGTCAAAGAAGCCTTAGAATTTGATGGAGAATTGGCCAAGTATGCCCAAAGCAATGAAGAAGCTTCGGAAATTAAAAATCTTCACCATCCTAAGACGGCAGAAGACATCAATGCCTACTCTGATACCTTTAAGTTCTCCGACTTGATCAAGGACTATCTAGGTCAGGAAGCTGGTGATGTCAATGTACCTAACCCTAAGTATTATGAAAATTTTGCCAAGATAGTCAACGACAAGAACTTTGGCAAGCTCAAATCTTGGATGCTTGTGAAGCAGGCAGCATCAGCATCTAGTTTTCTAACCGATGACTATCGGCTGATTTTTGCAGAGTACCAAAAATCCTTGCAAGGTACTAAGGAAGCAACTTCAAAAGAAGATGCAGCATACGATTTGACAACAGGAACTTTTTCAGATGTCTTCAGTCTTTACTATGGACGCAAATATTTCGGTGAGGAAGCCAAGCAAGAAGTGACCCAAATGGTCAAGGATATCAAGGAAGTCTATCGGGAACGTATGTTGAAAAACGAATGGCTGTCAGAAGAAACCAAGCAGAAAGCAGTCAAGAAGCTGGATACCATGAAACTCTATATTGGCTATCCTGAAAAAGTTCGCGAAGTGACTAAGGCTTTGAAAGTGGACGACAAGAAATCCTTCTTTGAAAATGCAATTGCTTTGAGTCAGGCAAAAAATCAATATGATGTTGAGCACTTCTCTGAGCCAGTAGACAAGACCGAGTGGGTGATGCCTTCCTATGATATCAACGCTTACTACTCACAGGAAAATAACAGTATCAACTTCCCGGCCGCAATCCTCCAGAATCCATTCTTTGATGTTAAGCAAGAGATGGAAAAGAACTACGGCGGTATCGGTATGGTTATTGGTCATGAGATTACTCACGCCTTCGACTCGAATGGTGCAAACTTTGATGAAGAGGGAAATTTGAACAATTGGTGGACAGAAGCAGATAAGAAAGCTTTTGACAAGAAAATTGAAGCTGTTACCAAGCAGTGGGATGGTATTGAAATTTACGGCGGCAAGGTCAACGGCAAGCTTACGGTAACAGAAAATGTAGCCGATGCAGGTGGACTTTCAGCTACTCTAGAAGTTGTGAAAAAGAAATATCCAGATGCAGACTTGAAGAATTACTTTGAAAACTATGCCAATATCTGGAGAAGCAAGGCCAGTCTGCAATTCAACCAACTTCTCCTGAAGGTAGATGTCCATGCTCCGTCCGAACTGCGGGTCAACCAGCAACTCAAAAATGTAGAGGCCTTCTATGAAACCTATCCAGAAATCAAAGAAGGTGATGCCATGTATCTGGCTCCAGATAAGCGGGTCAGCGTATGGTAAGATTGCTTGTCTAGAGAAGACGGTAAAATAATCTAAGCTATGAAGCACAACCAGTTTGGTAATAGGAGAGAAGTTTGTCCTTTTTCTCCTATTCATTCTTTCCTGCAATACTTGCGCGGCTGCGGGTTGTGCCTCCGCAGCCACGTGTCTTTAAAGTCAGATTTTATCTGGCTTTTTTCTTTTACAAAAAAATTTTTATACAGCTTGATATAAATCTATGGAAATTTATACAAGAGACTCGGTGGGGCTGCTAGATATACAGCTAGAGTAGTTTTTTCCCAGGGGAATTTATTCATTTTAGGCAGTAGAATAGATTTTGGAAACGCTTGCAACCACAGCAAGAGAATAGTATACTAAATATGCGATAAATATTTTATCAATTAATATACAAAGGAGAAACTGATGAAAAAGAAATTTTTCAGTTGGGCTATTCCAGCCTTGATGCTTCTTACACTCTTCCCTTTTCAGGCTGTCTCAGCCTGTACCGGATTTATTATCGGCAAGGATTTGACGACAGATGGTTCGACTCTCTATGGTCGAACAGAGGACCTGGAACCCAACCACAACAAGAATTTTGTGGTACGGGAGCGCAAGTATAACAAGGCTGGTGATCAATTCGTAGATGAAACCAATGGCTTTAGCTTTGATTTGCCAGCTGTTAGCTACAAGTATACGGCGGTGCCGGATGTGACACCAGAGCAGGGAGTTTTCGATGAGGCCGGTTTTAATGAGGAAGGCGTTTCTATATCTGCGACAGTCTCAGCCAGTGCTAATGATGATATTCAAAAAGTAGACCCTTATGTTAAGGACGGTATCGCTGAATCTGCTTTAACTTCTGTAGTCCTGCCTCATGTGAAAACAGCCAAAGAAGGGGTAGAACTACTAGCTAAAATTGTCAGAGAAAAAGGTGCAGCCGAAGGCAATATCGTCACAATTGCTGACAAGACGGGTGTATGGTATATGGAAATCCTTTCTGGCCACCAATACGCTGCCATCAAGTTTCCAGATGACAAATACGCTGTTTTTCCCAATACATTTTTCCTAGGCAGTGTAGATAAAAATGATAGTGAAAACACGATTCTTTCAGCTGATCTTGAAAAAACAGCGCAGGATGCGGGGACTTATAAGGAAATCAATGGGAGCTTTCATGTGGCTCAATCCTATAATCCGCCGCTGGCTGAAGCTGACCGCTCTCGGGTTTGGTCTGGTATCAAGGCGCTGGATCCCAATGCAGATGTGCAATATGATGATGAATACTTTGAACTCATGCACTCAACCAGCGACAAGCTTAGTCTGCGTGATGCCATGAACTTGCAGCGCAATCGCTTGGAAGGAACAGACTTCAAACCGCAAGATCAGATGGAGTTAGACGGAAAAGGGATTCCTGATAAAACTAAAGCAGACCCAGTTTATAAATATCCAATCTCCAATCCAAATGTCATGGAGGCTCACATCTTCCAGCTCAAGGATAATTTACCTGCCTCTACTGGAGGAGGAATTCTTTGGTTGGCTATGGGAAGTCCGCGCAATGCACCATACCTTCCTTACTATGGCAATATCAGCAATACCGCTCAGCCTTATCAAGAAATGAGTACAGCCTACAATGAGAATTCATGGTATTGGACTGTTAGCCGCATCAATGATTTGGTTGCAAAATATCCAGAACTATTTGAAGATGGCTCTATTCGCAGTGAAATTGAGCGTATGGAAAGTCAATGGATAGAGGAACAGCCAGCTCATGACAGCGAGCAGATTAGTCTGGCTGAACAGCCAGAACAAGCCAGTCTGAAAGCGACAAAAGATTCTATGGAGCGAGCGGATTCAGTCTTTAAGCGCCTCAAGGAAATCCAGAAGATTGCTGAAGATAAGGTCGTGGCCGAATATGGTGCAAGTGCTTTAGAAGAGATTGAGGAATCAGAGGACTCTGACATAGAGGAGACAATTCGTCTGGAAGATTTTGACTACGATATTGCTATTGCAGGAGTCATCTTTGTGCTGACTGTCATTGGAGTAGCGATTTATCTTGTCAAAGGAAAAAATAGAAAAGGAGCAGACAGTCATGAATAAAACAAGAAGAATTGCTCTCTATATCTACTTAGTCCTAGCTGGTATCGGCTTGCAGTTTGAGCTTGGGAGCATGGCAGAGAAGGATGTCACCTTAGAAGCTGGCCGCGACTTGGTTCTGAACTTAGCTGTTTTGGCTGCCTTTTTCCTGCCTTTCTATTTCTTGATTAAAAAGCTCGCTAAGAAGTTATCGGTTGAGATGATTGTTCTAGGGACAGCGCTCTTTGGAGGAGCCTTTATCTCTGGCTGGCTAAGCTTTGCGGGCAATAGTTTGATTGATATTATTAACTCTAACTTTATCAAGAATCCAGCTGTTTTCAATGATTGGACCAATGCACTGACAGCTCCTTTTGCAGAGGAATTTTTCAAGTCTCTGACAGCCTTTGCCGCTCTCTACATTTTGGGACGCAAGGATATTCAGTCAGTCTTAATCGCTGGGTTAAGTTCGGGTTTTGGCTTTCAAGTCATAGAGGATATTGGCTATGTATCCAGAGTGACTTTCGGAGGACAATATAGTGGTTCCTTAGAAGCAGTTGGCAGAATTGCTGGCGGATTGGCTTCACATACTCTCTATACAGCAGTGGTGACCGTTGGGGTTTATCTTCTCTTCTCCACGGCTTACAAGAAATACCGTCTCTTTGGTCTCTGGTGCGTCGTATCAACAGTCGCCAATCACTTCATTTGGAACTCTCCTTTCTTCGAAACAGAGCATCGAATTAACATCGTTGTTGGTTTCTTATTTGCCTTTCTCGTTGCTACCTTTATAGAAGTCTACCGACTGGTTTTGAAGGAGAAAAAGACAGATTTAGAAATTTAAATAATTTTCAGGGAATATATCAAACAAGAGTTTGAAATCGCTTGTAAAACCTGAAGTAAAAGGCTATACTGAATATAGTATTTAATTTTGTAATTTTTTACAAAAAAACAAAGGAGATATTTTTATGAAAAAAATATTGTTTCGTTCCTTGTTAGCTCTTTCGACCATTTTTCTCTTTCCCTTTCAAGTGGTCGAAGCCTGCACAGGATTTATCGTCGGGAAAGACCTGACGGCAGACGGCACGACGCTTTACGGCCGTACGGAGGACTTAGAGCCCAATCACAATAAGGTCTTTCTAGTTCATCCGAGAAAGACCAATGCGAATGGTGCCAAGCTGGTCGATGAAACCAACGGCTTTGAATGGACCCTGCCGGCAGAAAGCTACAAGTATACTTCGGTCTCAGATGTGACCCCATCCCAAGGTATTTTTGATGAGGTTGGCTTCAATGAATACGGTGTTTCCATTTCTGCGACTGTTTCTGCCAAGGCCAATGATGCCATCCAAAAAGTGGATCCTTATGTAGCAAATGGCTTGGCTGAGTCTATCCTGACAACTGTCGTTCTGCCTCATGTTCAGACTGCCCGTCAGGGTGTGGAGCTGATGGCACAGATTGTCAGAGAGCAGGGAGCAGCAGAGGGGAATATTATCACCATTGCTGACAAGACCGGTGTCTGGTATATGGAAATCCTATCTGGTCACCAATATGTTGCTATTAAATTCCCAGATGACAAGTATGCTGTTTTTCCTAATACTTTCTTCTTGGGCAGTGTTGACTTTGACGATACAGAAAACGTCATTGCCTCAAAAGGTGTTCAGGATGTTGCCAAACAAGCTAACTCTTATAAAGAAATTGACGGCAAATTCCACATTTCTCAGTCCTACAATCCACCGATGGCAGAGGCAGATCGTTCGCGTGCCTGGGCAGGTATCACCAGTCTAGATCCAAATGCGGCCGTGTCTTATAACGACTCTTATTTTGATCTCATGCACTCCACAGACAGAAAGATCAGTGTAGCAGATGTTATGGCTATGCAGCGCAATCGCTTTGAGGGCACTCAGTTCAAACCTCTGGATCAAATGGAGCTAGATGGTAAGGGACTGCCACAACGCGGTACGACAGACCCAGTTTATAAATATCCGTTGGGCAACCCAAATGTCATGGAAGCTCATATCTTCCAGCTCAAAGACGGCGTTCCAGCCAATATGGGCGGAGGCACTATGTGGCTAGCAGTAGGTAGTCCGCGCTTCTCACCTTACCTGCCTTATAATGGGAATATCACAGATACTTACGATGCTTATAAGGTCAACACAACTAGCTACAGTCCAGACTCTTGGTACTGGGTAGCATCTCATATCTACGATATGGCGGCCAAGCATCAGGACCTCTTTGGCGGTTCTGTTCAAGACAAATGGAAGGCCTTGGAAGCCCGTTTTATTGAGGAGCAAAATGCTCTAGATGCAGCCAATGCAGCTCTGCCAGACTCTTCAGCCAAAGTTACAGAGGAAACACAGGCTCGAGCAGCGCAAGTCTTTAAGGAAATGAAAGAGCTGGAAGCTGAAATGGAAGCTAAAATCAAGGAAGCAGCAAAAACCACTCCTTCTAGCTCCAGCAAAGACTCTAGCAGCGCTTCATCAACTCAAAGCTCGTCAAGTTCTTCCTCTTCAGAAACTTCTAGCAGTTCGGATACACGGACAGAAGTCAATGTAGAAGATGACAGTTTGGTAGATGTCGCAACTGGCATTCGCTTGAAAAATGCTGACTTGGTCAAGGCCGGTCTTCAGCTGTCAGTGAAAAAACTGGAAAGCAAGATTCAGCCGACAGATACCTATGACATTAGCTTGACCGATCCGAATGGTCAGCCGGTGCATCAGGTCAGTCCAACACTTGTGACGATTCCAGTTCGCAAAGACTTGCCAGTAGATGCAGTCTATGCCCTGGATGAAAATGGCAAGCAAGTTGAGAAATTTGATGTAACGGTTAATCAAAACCAGACTATCAGCTTCACGACCAATCATTTCTCTGTTTACCAAGTGCAGTATCGAAATGAGCAGTCTGTCAAGGCCAAGAAAAAAGACCTGCCCTCAACAGGTGAGCAAGTCACTATCATGGGGATTGCAGGTTTGATTATCCTAGCAGGAGTTTTCTTCCTTTTGAAGAAAGCAAAGAAAAACTAATCTAAAATAAAAAGAAGGTCGAGCAAAATGTTCGGCCTTTCTTAGTGGAAGAAACGACTTTTGTCTGGGCTAGCCTTCAAGCTAGAGCCCTTATCTCAAATAATCATAGTTATAAGTAGTCAAAATTATGTCAGTGAGTTCTTCAGGTTCTTCTTGAGCTCCGCCGGCTATCCAAAGAGAAATAATCCCCTCAACACTGGATAGGAAGATTTCTAGGGCGTATTTCTGGGGAATGTGAAAATTCTCCTCTAAAAAACGCTGGGTAGTAGCCTTTTGCTTATCACTCAGAATGATAGAGGTTATGTACTCCCGAATAGCCTCCCGAAAGTCAATATAATGGCTTCTGGTCAGGGCATTGATAAGACGTTCATTAGCGCGCAGTATATGAAATTTTGCTATCATTAACTTTTTGGGATATTCGTTCTCCGCTTCAAACATGCTATAACTAGAAAGTTGGGAAATAATTTCTTTTTTGAGACTATCAACCATCTGATACTTATCTTGGTAGTGGAGGTAGAAGGTGCCGCGATTAATCCCTGCCCGTTTGCAGAGTTTGCTGATGGAGATAGTATCAAACCTTTCTTCTGATAGTAGCTGAATCAAGGCTTCTTTGATGTCTTCCTTGGTACTAGTTTTTCGTTTCTGGGCCATTTTTCTTCCTTTTTCTTAAATCAACACTTTGTTGATTTTTGCTTATTGCTTTTTATCTAAGCTCATTATATAATATCTGTGATTTAGAATCAACATCTTGTTGATTTAAGGAAACGAGCTTTGAAAAGGAGAGATGATGACATGGCTTATATTGAAATGAAACATAGCTTTAAACGTTATCAGGTAGGTGAGGCAGAAATTGTCGCTAATAACGATGTTTCTTTTGAGATTGAAAAGGGGGAACTGGTCATTATCCTGGGGGCTTCTGGTGCCGGTAAGTCAACAGTGCTCAATATTCTCGGAGGTATGGATACCAATGATGAGGGAGACATCCTGATAGACGGCCAGAATATTGCTGACTACAATTCCCACCAGCTGACGGACTATCGTCGCAATGATGTGGGCTTCGTCTTTCAGTTTTACAATTTGGTGCCCAACCTGACGGCCAAGGAAAATGTCGAATTGGCTTCTGAGATTGTCAAGGATGCTCAAGATCCAGTGGCTGTTCTAACTGCGGTTGGTATGGAAAATCGCCTCAATAATTTTCCTGCGCAGCTATCAGGCGGGGAGCAGCAGCGAGTGTCCATTGCTCGGGCTGTGGCAAAAAATCCCAAAATTTTGCTCTGCGATGAACCGACAGGAGCTCTGGACTACAATACCGGCAAGCAAGTGCTGCAAATCTTACAGGACATGTCCCGCAATCAAGGGGCGACGGTGATTATCGTAACCCACAATGCTGCCTTGGCTCCCATTGCTGACCGGGTTATCCGCATGCACGATGCGAGAGTTAAGAGTGTTACAGTCAATGATCAACCACAGGATATAAGTACATTGGAGTATTGATATGAAGAGAAAGATTTATTGGAAAGATATTCTGCGCTCCTTCACTAGCTCTAAAGGACGTTTCCTATCTATTTTAATCCTCATGATGCTGGGCTCTTTAGCTCTCGTGGGACTCAAGGTCGCTCCACCCAATATGCGCAGAACAGCAACAGATTATTTGAAAGAACAGCGAACCATGGACTTGGCTGTTATGGCGGATTATGGTTTGGATAAGGCGGATCAGAAAGAGCTGGAAGCTATCAAGGGAGCTGATGTCGAGTTTGGCTATCTGACAGATGTCACCGTGGACGAGGAGGCCCTCCGAGTATTCTCAGATACCAAGGATATTTCAAACTTTCAAGTGACCTCCGGTCGTCTTCCTAAGAAGGAGCAAGAAATTGCCCTGGCTAGCTTTTGGTCTAAGAAATATAAACTTGGTCAAGAGATTGATCTGACCGAAAAAGCCGGCAGTCGATCAGTTCTGAAAAACAAGACCTATAAGATCGTGGGATTTGTCAACTCGGCAGAGCTCTGGTCTGATAGAAATCTGGGCAATGCGACTAGTGGTAGCGGGGCTTTATCAGCCTATGCTGTAGTCAGCCCTAAGGCTTTTGATTCAGATGTTTACACTATTGCCCGCCTGCGCTATCATGATATAGAAAAGCTGGCTCCCTTCTCTGAAAGCTATCAGGAGCGTTTGGAGCAGCACCAGACTGCTTTGGACAAGAGCCTGGAAGATAACGGAGTGGCTCGCTTTAAGCGATTAGAGGCGGATGCCAAAAGTACCGTTCAGAAGGGCCAAGATAAGATTGCTCAGGCTGAGAGCGAGCTGACTCAAGGGAAAAAACAATTAGAGCAAGCTCAGAGTCAGCTATACCAGCAAAAAAACCAGCTAGCAGCAGCTCAATCCGCTTCTATCCTCCCTCCTGCACAGCTCAGCCAGAGCCAGCAGCAGATTCAGGAAGCTGAGTCCCAGCTCAATCAGAAAAAAGCAGAGCTAGCTCAGGCAGAGAAAGACTTATCAGCTAGCAAGGACAAGCTAGCTGACGCTAAGGCAAACCTGAGTCGTTTGAAAGAGCCAGCCTATCATAGCTATGACCGCAAGTCCCTGCCAGGTGGGAATGGCTATCATATGTATAAAAACTCCATGAATAGTATTGCGTCGATTGGCAATATCTTCCCGGTGGTGCTCTATCTGGTGGCAGCAATGGTGACCTTTACCACTATGACGCGCTTTGTCGATGAGGAGCGAACAAATGCAGGTGTCTTTAAGGCCTTAGGCTATCATAGCCGAGATATAATTCGCAAGTTTGCTCTTTACGGTTTGGTAGCGGGCAGTCTAGGTACCCTCATAGGGATTCTGCTGGGACATTATTTCTTGTCGGGAGTGATTTCTTCTATTATTACTAGAGGAATGGTACTTTCTACCCCTCATGCATATTTTTATGTTTCCTATAGTTTACTGGCCCTGGGACTTTCCCTTCTATCCAGTGTCCTCCCTGCCTATTTGGTGGCAAGACGGGAGCTGAGAGAAGAAGCAGCTCACTTGCTTTTGCCCAAGCCACCGGTCAAGGGCTCCAAGATTTTCTTGGAAAGTCTGCCCTTTATCTGGCGACGTCTTAGCTTTACTCAGAAAGTCACAGCTCGCAATATCTTTCGCTATAAGCAGCGGATGTTTATGACTATCTTTGGTGTGGCGGGTTCTGTTGCCCTGCTCTTTGCCGGTCTAGGACTCCAGTCTTCTATTGGTGGTATTCCAAAACGTCAGTTTGAGGAGATTCTGCGATACGACTTGATTGTCGCTGTCAATCCTGGGGAGAATCAAGCTGAGCAAGACAAGCTGAAAAAGATGTTGGCTGATGGCTCGATTGCTGATTATCAGGAGATCTATAGTGAAACCTTGACAGAGAAATACAAAGGAAAAAAAGAGACAGAGTCAGTCACTTTAATGGTTACGGACAAGGAAAATTTTGAACCTTTTATTTCTCTGGAAAGCCCTGACAACCAGCAAAAGCTGACTCTCAAGGACGGTGTAGTTGTTTCGGATAAATTGGCCCGTATAGCTGGAATTAGCCCTGGTGGCAGTATAGAGCTGGGTGGCAAGTCTGTCAAGCTCGCAGCAGTCAGTGAGAATCATTTTGGCCATTTTGCCTTTATGAAGGCGACTGACTACCAGAAAATTTACGGCAAAAAGCCCGAGAAAAACGCTTATCTAGTGCGGCTCAAGAACCCTTCTAGTAAGAATATTGTGGACAAGGCCAATGAATTTATGAGCCTCAAGTCTGTCAAGAGTGTCTCACAAAACGCTAGCATGGTGAAGCAGTTCAACGTTCTAGCTGATTCTCTTAATAATACGATGCTGATTTTGGTGGTGATCTCTGTTCTTCTAGCAGTCGTCATTCTCTACAATTTGACCAATATTAATGTGGCTGAGCGGATTCGGGAGCTGTCCACTATCAAGGTTCTGGGCTTCCATAATAAGGAAGTGACCCTCTATATCTATCGAGAGACCATTATTCTTTCAGTGATTGGGATGGCAGTTGGGCTTCTAGGCGGTTTCTTCCTGCATCGTTTTTTGATTGAGAAGGTTGCGCCTAGCATTATCAGCTTAACCCCTCAAGTAAGTCCCTTAGTCTATCTGTTTCCTCTAACAGCAGTGACTCTTATTCTGACCTTGCTTGGCTTCTTTGTCAATTACCGCCTCAGACGGGTGGATATGCTGGAAGCGCTCAAGTCTGTTGATTAATTTATAAAAACATTTCAAAACTTTCACTCACTTGATGGGTGGAAGTTTTTTTGAACTTTGATATAATATTCCTTGTAAAGAAAGAGAAAGACATACGATGACACGAAAAATTGCCTTATTATCCGATGTGCATGGGAATAGCACAGCCTTGGAAGCAGTACTGGCGGATGCGGAAAGCCAGCAAGTGACAGACTATTGGTTTTTGGGGGACTTGCTCCTGCCAGGAACTGGTCGCAGAAATATCTTAGATAGGATGGAGCAGCTGCCCATCAGCCTCCAGGTAAGGGGAAATTGGGAAGACAGCCTCTGGCATGCCCTGCATCAAAAGCTGGATTTGGATCGTCCCAGCCACCTCTACCTGACCCGGCTCTGTCATTTTGTCTTAGAGGAAATCCGTCCAGAAGAGATTGACCGCATGCAAGAACTTCCTCTGCAAATCTTGACAGAAGTAGAGGGATTGAAGATTGCGGTCAGCCACCATCTGCCAGATAAGAACTGGGGGCGGGAGTTGATTCATATTGGCGAGCAGAGCGATTTCGACCGACTTTTTGAGGGAAATGACTGTGCTGTTGCTGTTTATGGTCATATTCACCAGCAGTTTCTGCGTTACGGGACTAAAGGACAATTGATTATCAATCCCGGCTCTATTGGTCAGCCATTCTTTCTAGATTCGGCTTTGCGTCAGGACTTGCGAGCCCAGTATGCCATTTTAGAGATAGATGAGACGGGTCTGGCTGATGTCGACCTGCGACGCGTGGCCTACGATGTGGAGCAGGAGCTGAGATTGGCTCGGGAGCTCCACTTGCCTTATTATGAGATTTATCGGGAGAGCTTGGTCAATGGTATTCACCATACCCACAACCACGACCTGCTGCGGGAAATCAGTGAGCGGGAAGGCTATGCGGATGAGATTGCAGCTTTCTTAAAGTCCAGTCGTAACTCTTGAAGTTACACCATTTTTGAGCTATAATAAAAATAAAGGAAAATGATGAGGGAGGAGAAAAAATGCAGATTTCTAGCCGTTTTACCATTGCCACTCATATGCTGATTGTATTGGCTTTGGAGGGAAAAAAACAAAAACTGACAAGTGATATTCTTGCTGGCAGTGTTGGCGTCAATCCAGTTATTATTCGCAAGACCCTGTCCCAGCTCAAGAATGCCGGGATGATTACCGTTGCTCGTGGGACTGGAGGAGCAGAGATTGCCAAAGATTTGAAAGATATTAGTCTGTTAGACGTCTATAGTGCGGTTGAGTGTCTGGGTAAGAGTGGCCAGCTCTTTAGTTTTCATGACAAGCCCAATCCAGACTGTCCTATCGGTAAGAACATTCACAATGTCTTAGACGACCGCTTGGCAGCTATTCAGGCAGCCATGGAAGCTGAATTGGCTCAGACCAGCCTTGACGAAGTTGTCGCAGCAACCGAAAAAGAAATTAAAGAACAATCTGTTTCCTAGTGAGCAGATTGTTTTTTTTGTTAAGAATTTTCCAAGATGTAATTATTGACATTACATTAAGATGTGCTATACTAATAGATGTAACGCAAATAATTACAATTTAAAATAATCTTTCGGAGCAAATAGAAATGTGGAAATCCATATCAAGGAACCTATCTCTGTTTTGAGAAAATAAAATAAGATTGAGCAGGAACACTCCTGACATTTAAATCTGAAGAGAGGAGAAAAAACATGACTTTTGAATATCAAAGCAAGATTTATCTAGGAGAGGTGGCGCTTTATGTGGCTGACCTAGCAAGACAAAAGGACTTTTATCAGCGTGTTTTAGGGCTGGAACTTTTGGAAGAGCAGGACGGACAGGTGGCTTTGGGCCAGGACGGGCAAGTGCTGGTGAGACTCTTAGCGACCAGTGACCGGCAGTCCATTAAGTCGGCTTACGGTCTTTATCATCTAGCACTTTTGCTTCCAAGCCGTCAAGCCTTGGCAGATATCCTGAAGCATTTATCAGAAAATAAAGTTTCTATGGTTGGAGGAGCGGACCACGGTTATAGTGAAGCAATTTATCTGGAGGATCCAGAAGGCAACGGCATTGAGCTTTATCGAGACAAGCCTCAGGCCGATTGGGATATTCGGGAAGATGGCCGCATTATCGGAGTGACGGAAGCGCTCGCGGCTCAAGAAATCTATGAACTCGGTCAGGAAGTTCAACCGTTTAGTATTGCTGCAGGCACTCGTATGGGCCATGTCCACCTGTCTGTGAAAAATAGCAGAGCTGCCAGTCATTTTTACCAAAAGCTTCTAGGCTTGGAGGACAAGTTTTCTGTACCTTCTGCAAGCTGGCTGGCATCAGGAAACTACCATCATCATTTAGCCGTCAATGAATGGGGAGGTTCTCACTTGAATCATCGCCAACCGAAGCAACTCGGACTAGCCTATTTTGAAGCCCAAGTTCAAGGAAAAGAAGACCTAGTAGCTATTTATGAAAATGCTCTGGACTTGCAGGCACCAGTCCGATGGATTAGCTCCCAAGAGCTAGAAGTTACAGACCCAGATGGGATTGTGACAAAAGTTAAGACAAGAGTGGTATAATAAGGCATATCAAGAAGCTAAAAGAAAGAAAAAATATGTACAAGACTTATTATGCATCACCGATTGGTCGGATTCTTATCTTGACAGATGCAAATGCCTTGTTGGGGCTTTGGCTGGAGAATCAGAAATATTTTGGGGCAGGCTACGATTTGGAGCAAGCGCAGCAGGAGGAGACAGAAGTCAGCCAGCATGTTGCTGCTTGGCTGGATGCTTATTTTAGGGGAGAAAATCCCGCGACAGATGAAATTCCATTGGCACCTCAAGTGACTGAGTTTAGAAGCAAGGTTTTGACAGTGCTGCAGAAGATTCCCTATGGACAAACGGCTACCTATTCAGACATTCTACAAGAATTACAAGCCGAGTACGGTAAGATTGGTTCTGCCAGAGCAGTCGGTGGTGCCATCGGCCATAATCCTATTTCCCTTCTGATTCCCTGTCATCGGATTGTCGGAAGCGACGGCAAACTAACCGGTTATGCCGGTGGTCTTGATAAAAAAGCCTTCTTGTTGAAACTAGAGATGGGGGAGAAAACAATAGGATGGCTATTTTAAACTATTGATAAACTAAAAAAGCACCGAATGGTGCTTTTTAACTTACTTTAAATATGGTAAAATGGATGTGATTAAAATAGGAAAAGAGTATAAAATGGCGAAAAAATCAAACGCAAATATTGGATTTGAAAAGGAACTATGGGATGCTGCAGATTCACTTCGGGGGCACATTTCAGCGTTAGAGTACAGAAAAGTTATTGTTGGTCTAATCTTTTTAAAATATGTATCAGATGCTTTTGAAGAAAAATACCAACAATTACTTGCAGAGGGTGACGGATTTGAGAATGATCCTGATGCATATTCAGAGGAGAACATTTTCTTTGTCCCTGAAATAGCTAGATGGCAATTTATTGCGAGTCATGCCCATTCTTCGGAAATTGGCACAGTCTTGGATGAGGCTATGCGTGAAATTGAAGAGGATAATCCTAGTCTAGAGAATGTCCTTCCTCAGATCTATGTCAGTCTAGACTTAGATAAGCGAGTTTTAGGGGAATTTGTAGACATTTTTACCAATATTAAAATGTATGAAGGTGAGAATGAAAAAGATATACTTGGGCGTGCTTATGAATATTGTATTGAACAATTTGCGGCATATGAAGGAAAACGAGGTGGTGAGTTTTATACTCCGACCAGCATCGTAAAAACGATTGTAGAAATATTAAAGCCTTATAGAGTCCGTGTTTATGATCCTGCTTGTGGGTTTCGTGTCATAATAATGACACAGGCAAATAGTCAAGTAAATACAAGGATTTTAGACCTTCTACCAAAGTTTAAAATCAAAAAAATGAATAGTGGTTTGCTGTTTAGAGCAGTTATTACGGAAATAAATGTTGTAAACAGTACATCAGCATAAAGGAGGAATTCACATGTCTAAGGTGAAAAAAGACATGATTAAAGCAAAAGGTTTTGCTATTCAAATTTATACTGAAGACTTTAAAAATGACTATATAAGTTTAACGGATATTGAAAGATATAAAAGTGATGAACCATTTATTGTTATTAATAACTGGTTGAGGGGCAAAGACAATATTCAGTTTTTAGGTTTATGAGAATCAATGCATAATCCAGATTTTAAACCTATCGAATTCGATAGGTTTAGAAATGAAGCAGGTAGTAACGCATTTACATTGTCACCACAAAATTGGATTAAAAAGACAAATGCAATAGGTATTGTTTCTAAGTCAGGACGATATGGAGGCACATTTACTCATACTGATATAGCAATGGAATTTGCTTTATGGATTTCGCCAGAATTTAAGCTTTACATTATTCAAGACTATAAAAGACTTAAATCAGATGCAATTAAAGAATATCTCTTAAGAGATCTAACAAACTAGTAATTATCCTATAAATACGCAAGTGAAGCAGATATGCTCAATGTTGCCTTATTTAACAAAAGAGCAAAACAGTGGCAGGAAGAAAATCTAGATTAAAAGGGTAATATGATAGACTATGCAAGTTTAAATGAATTATTGGTACTTGCCAATATGGAAAGCTACAATGCAGTTCTTAGTGATAAAGGAATGAACCCAAAAGAAAGAATGATAGAACTTAGAAAGCTTGCAAGAACTCAACTGATGTCACTTGAAAAACTTAATGAAAGTGGTATCAAAAGATTAGAAGAAAAGAAATAATTGTTTTCAAAGAATAAAAAGCTAAACAAATTTAAATTTGCAAGTGAAAAAGAGAAGCAATAAAGGAATTAAAATAATGAACGATATAAATTTAGACAGACTCATTGTTCCGATATATATAAATGAAAAAATTGTTTTAGATATGCTTGCTATTATGGAAGATGGTTTTTCAATGGTGAGTCAGGTCAATTATACAGAACATAAAGAAAATCATTCTGCTCAAAAGGTCGATGCAGGAGTTTCAACATCTGCTACGATTTTAAGTAAACTATTAAGAATTAATATTTCTGGTGAATTAAGCCATGATGGAAACAAGGGTGAAAATGAAAGTGTTGTTAAAGAAAAGGTACACACAAATGTTTCTCTTTTGTCCAAGTTTCGTGGATTTTTGTTAGAACATAAAATGTTGAATTCAGATTTTAATTTTTCTAAAATGAAAGTAGGTGATTTTATTGAAGTTGAAGGAGAATTACAAAAAAATCCGCTAATAAATTATATGGATATTTTTATTGACCTTTTTCGTATGGTGGAAATTTTTGCTGAAAAACCACAGCTAGGTAATAAAAAACAGGCAAATAATCAAAAGCAAAAAGAAAATGAAACTATAAAACAAATTGAGTCATTTGCTAATGAGTTAAAACATAGTGGTACAATTGATTTTATTTTGTCTGATTCCAAAGGAATGACAGTGCTATCGGTACAAGAACAATATCTTACAAATGACAATATATCGGAAATTATTGGTGGTCGTTTTAAAGTTCTTGGTAAAGTAATATCCATATGTGAAAAAGATACGGAAAACATTGATCTTCTTAGAAAAACTTCATTATCTATCCTATCAGAAGAATTATTAAATGAGATGTTTTCAGCATTTAAAACAACTGATATGCAACAATTCAATTTGCCTGAGTTGAAAACAAAAATAACTGGTCCTGCTGTTATTGTAATTCCTATTGCAATTTATATTTAAATAAAGAAGAATACTAATAGTAAAACGAGTATTTCTAAGAGGTGAATTTTTCAAATATGTAGATTTCTAAATCCCAGTTTATAGAATTAACAATCTACTTGAATAGACGGAAAATTTATTAGCTGTAAGTATTGATATGACCATATGATTAACAGGTGGATCTCGCGTCATAATTACGACAACGGCAGATAGTAACGATGAACACTGGGTTTAAGGACTAAAATTATAGAAAAATTATTAATAGGAGGAAGGTAAAATGAAATTTACACCAGAAAAAAAAACAATTAAAACAATGTTTAGTTCATATCCTATGATGAGTATTCCGAATTTTCAGCGAGAATATAGCTGGGATAAGTATTACTATAACACCTTTTTTATAGATATACTTGAAGGAATAAAACAGGAAGATAAAAAGCTAATTAACACAGATTATTTTATAGGCACTATGGTTTTCTCGGGATCTGAAAAAAAAGATGAAAGTATAGAAGTTATTGATGGTCAACAAAGACTTACAGTTATTACTATATTGTTATCAGTTCTAACCAATAAATTCAAAAATATAAAAGAAGAAGATTTAGCAGAAGCAACATTTAAATATATTAAAACAAAAGATGATTATGGAAGTCCTATTCCTAAGTTAAAAAGTATTACCTCATACCCATATTTTGAAGCATATGTTCAGTCAATTGAAAAAACTGATGTTGAACCTGCAACCGAAGAAGAAATTAACATAAAACAAACCTATAATTATTTTGAGTCAGAGTTGGAGGAGATGAAGTTAAAAGGGAAATATGATTTCAATGAAAACACTCTTTATAAAGATTTGTTGATAGCAATTAGAGATCAGATCCTTCAGATGAATGTTATATCTATTTTAACGGAAGAAAAAGATTCGGCTTATGAGATATTTGAAATATTGAATGCAAAGGGAAAAAACCTTGCGAGTATTGATTTAATTAAAAATAGTATATATTCTAAATTTCATGCTGACGATAATGCAAAAGATAAGATTATAGAAAGTAAATGGGAGGGAATTAAAACTACATTGAGAAGTAGAAATCCCAATATTGGATTTGCTACGTTTTATAGGCATTATTGGATTTCAAAATATCAAAAGACAACTAATTCAAAGCTATATGATTCTTTTAAAAAACATATTAAATCTAGTAAAAAATCATATGAGGAATTTGTTGAAGATTTAAGTACTATAGCAGAGACGTATATGGAAATAGTAAGTCCTAATATAGATGATTATAATAACAGAAAAGAATATAATTGGTTAATCCAGAGTTTAAAAGCTATAGAGAAAACATTTGGCGTTACACAAGCAAGAATAGCACTATTAGCATTATTTGAACTTAAATTTAAATCAAATGACAAAATATCATCAAAAGCTTTCAAGGATGCGGTTAATTACATTGAAAACTTTATTTTCGCATATACAGGAGTATTAAAAAATCAAGCAAATATTTATGAGTCAAGATTTTCTAAGCTGGCAATAAAATTGCGAGAAAGCGAAAATAAAAGTGATACAAATAATATTTTAGAGGAATACTTATATCAAGAGTTTGAGGACAGATATCCCCAAAAAGAAGAGTTTCTTTCAGGTTTTATACGTTTAAGGTTTTCTAAAGAAGAGTCTCCAACTAACGCAATAACAAAATATGTATTGAATAAAATTTCATCAAAATTAAATAATAGCGAAGTTTATAGTATAGATTCATCTATAGAACACATAATTAACGAAGATATATCAAACGATAACACATTATTCATTGGAAATTTAATATGTTTAGAAATTGATTTAAATAATGAAGCTAGTGATCTAGCCTATGAAGAGAAATTAGAAGTATATAAAAAATCAAAATATAATCAAGTTCGAAATTTTTGCAATAAATATCCAAATTTTAATGAAAATGATATAGAGGAAAGATCCAAAATATTGGGAGAATATTATTATGACAATATATTAAATGAAAGCAACTAGTGAGAGTAACTAGATCTTTTACGATTTATTAGTTGGGTCAGGCGGTATGTTCGTTCAGTCAGCTAAGTTTATAGAGAATCATAGTGGAAATATCAATAATTTATCTGTTTTTGGTCAAGAATCCAATGCTGATACTTGGAAGATGGCCAAGATGAACATGGTTATCCGAGGTATTGATGCGGATTTTGGTGAGCACCAAGCGAACAGCTTTTTCAATGATTTACATCCGACACTAAAAGCTAACTATATCATGGCTAATCCCCCTTTTAATATTTCTAACTGGGGAGCAGATAAACTGCAAGATGATATTCGCTGGAAATACGGAACGCCACCTAATAGCAATGCAAACTATGCTTGGATTCAACACATGATTCATCATATGGATCCTAGTAATGGCAAGGTTGGTTTGGTTCTGGCAAATGGCTCACTCTCATCGACTCAGAGCGGTGAAGGAGACATTCGTAAAAAAATTATCGAAGATGACTTAATTGAGGGGATTATAGCTCTTCCAGCTAATCTCTTTTAAGATTGCTATCGTCGTTGATATGTGGCTGACTGGATTTGATGTTCCTAGCC
>ERZ773006.133-NODE-133-length-41863-cov-76.7242_pt1 | contig 41863 bp, 35 predicted proteins | sample MGYA00580843_ERZ773006 | MGnify/ENA primary metagenome ERZ773006 (study PRJEB29015, sample SAMEA2738011) | human oral metagenome | biome: human oral; feature: human-associated habitat; material: dental | place: China | collected 2052 ...
AATCTTTAGACGGTCGTGACCATTACTTTGTTTTTTCTATCAAGATGAACAAAGATAGTAGGGGCATTAGACAGTATGAATACCAGAGACATTGTTTTAGTTTGTAAGAACTAAATCCGACACTTTTAGAAGACTATAAAAAGGATATCAATGAAAGGCTCAGACAAATTCATGGCTATCAGTCCGCAAAAAAGCTGTTTGAGTTAAATCAAACAGCTTGATAGATACTCACTTAATCAGAGAAAAAACGGTGTTGTACTTATTCTTGCAATTTATCATGTACAAAACAATAACAATTTAAATGGTGTGAACTTTTTAGTAAATTCTAGCTCAATTCGTGTATTTTTAGGGTAAAATTCACACCATTCAATTGAAAGTTACTCAAATTAGATGAAATATTTCTTTCTGAAAATGTGGGAAAACATTGATTTTAAGCGGATATTGAAACTTATTCAAATAAAAGTGTTTCCAACCAGGTCTTAAGAAAGCTCGTAAAGCTTCACAATTCTCAAAACGTTAATCAATACGATTATATCAACGTTTACGGACATTCAAGAGAACTCTCTTGGATGTCTTTTTTTGTTTAAAAACCAAGAATTTCCCTGAAAATTTCCCTGAGTCATTTTTTGAGATCCCTAAAAGCAATTTCACCGACTGTCTGATTAACGGTATCAGCTGTATTTACATACATTTTTGTTACCTGTTTATCGCTATGTGTTAGCGCTTCAGAAATTTCCTCAAGCGAAACTTCAGTTAGTTTGGCTAGTTCAGGGTATCTTTGTCAGACTGGTTCAATTCTATAATTTACATAGCTCCTAATTACCTTGAAATTCTAACTAAATGGTTAAACCATTATGTATAATAAAAGACTCCATTTATCAGATGAAATCTTAATTAATGGAGTCAAATTTTTTGTTATTTTGATGTTACTTATAAGCTTTTAGTTGTGAATTTTAACCACTCAGTTAGGTATTCGTTAATTTCTTTCATTAATACATCTAGATCTTCTGCTAAATCAATTGCACCATATAATTCTAAATGGCCAGAAAAGAGTTTCTCGTACTTTATTTTCTTGGTAAGAAGAATGATTGATTTATAATCAGTAGTGTTAGTGTTCTTTATTCTACCTATTTTAGTATCCACTGTATTTTGGGAGAGAATTATGATAAAATATAAGCTATTATTTGTATCCTTAAATACTTTAATAGCTTTTTTGTTAGGCAATATTTGATATTTTAATGAATATTTTTTACATAAATTGTTTATTTTAATTATCAATTTGATTATTTTTAGACAGAAAATATTTTTTGCCTCTCATTCTGTTGTTTTATAATTATGATAAAATAAATTAAAAATGAAATATCGTATTATCATAATTGGTCAGAAAATTGTCATAATATAACTACCCATATATAGTTAGAGGGAATAGAGATGCTAAACATTTATGTTTTGGAAGACGAAATGCTACAACAGTCTCGCATGGAGACTATTATTTATAAGGTGCTAAAAGATGAAAATTTAAAAATTAATAAGTTTGAGATTTTTGGAAAGCCATCTCAATTATTAGCAGAGATAACTGAGAGAGGGGATCATCAGTTATTTTTTTTAGATATTGAGATCAAGGATGAAGAGAAAAAAGGATTGGAGCTTGCTTATCAAATTAGAAAGCTCGATCCCAATGCAACTATTGTCTTTGTGACTACCCATTCTGAGTTTATGCCATTAACATTTAGATATAAAGTTAGTGCTTTGGATTTTATTGATAAGGCACTTGGTGATCTTCATTTTTATGAAAGAGTAAAATCAGCGATTGAATATACATTGGAAAAAAATGGAAGTACTGTTGCTCATGATTCTTTTAAATTTGAAACATCACTATCTCGTGTCCAAGTTCCATTTAATAAAATTCTTTATTTTGAAACATCGCCTACTGTGCATAAGGTTATTATGCATACGATAGATGAAAGATTAGAATTTTATGCTGGAATTTCTGAGATTGAAAAATCGGATAATAGGTTATACAGATGTCACAAGTCATTTGTCGTAAATCCTGAAAACATTAGTAAGATTGATAAGGAAAATAGGCTAATTCTATTTGAAAATGGAGAAAGTTGCTTAGTTTCTAAGACTAAATTAAAGAAACTCAAGGAAAGGTTAGATTTTTAAAAGGTTTCAATTTTGTATATCTATAATTTTTTGCTTGAAGAAATAACGTTTGTTGTTCATATTATTGTAGTCTTAATGCTATATCAACAAATTACAGGGGACAAGGTACGTTTTTATCTTTATTTTCTATTACCAATCATTTTTAGAGTATTATTTTATATTGTTCCACCAATAGGATATTTTTCTTCATTATTATTTTGGTTATTTTACTCATTATATAAAAATAAATTTAGTAATCGGACATTAGCTGTATTCTTTGGTCTGTATCCAGTGGTTGTCGAGAGTTTATTTAGTAGGGTTATTGCATTTGATTTATTACCGATGTTTGGTATATCAATAAATATTACAAATAAATTTCCGGTATTATCACTATTAATTGAACTATTAATATTTCCAACATTTTATTATTTGACTAAAACTATCCAGATTGACTTTAAAAATTTGCAAATTGGGTTTTCTAAAAATCAATTAAAATATTATTTGTTAACATTTGATATTTCAATGGCATTTTATTTTATATTGCTTCAAATTTTTTCTATTTTTACAGACGTGATTCCAAATGCACTTAAATTAAGAGAGAATTTAGTAGGGATATACGTTATTTACTTTCTGATTATGCTAATTTTTTTGCATTCTAAGATCACTGATGAGATTGATAGAGAGTTGAAAGAGCAGAAAGATAACCAACTTCAGAACTTAGAAAAATATAGTAGTCATATTGAGTCCTTATATGAGGAGATACGATTATTTAGGCATGACTATATAAACATTATTACAAGTATAAAATCAGGTATTGAGTTAAACGATATAGCATCTATTCAGAATGTATATGATACAGTTTTATCAAAAACCGTAAAAGATTTTTCAGATAGAAAATACGATATTGCTAATCTTTCCAAAATTGAAAACACTGCCCTAAAAAGTGTCTTATCAGCAAAATTACTTGAGGCTTATAATAAGGGGGTTGAAATTGCTATAGAGGTGGATGGTAGGCAAGATTTATATTCATTTGAATTGCTAGATTTTATTACAATTATTTCAATTCTTTTAGATAATGCCATAGAAGCAACATTATTATCAAAAGATCCGGAAATTAACATTGCTATTTTTTCTCATAATGATAGATTTTATTTTATAGTTGAAAATAAGACAAAGGAGGAAAGTGTAAATACGAATAATATTTTTAAAAATGGTTTTTCAACAAAAGGTGAAGAACGAGGGATAGGGTTATATAAAGTGACACAAATTTTAGATAAGTATCCTAGTGCATCTATTAGAACTCAAAGTTTTTCATATGTGTTTAGACAGACAATAGAAATACAAAAAAAACTACAGATTTAGTTATCTGTAGTTTTTTTATATATTTTAGTTACTTCCAAAGATTTTCCACCAATTCATGAGCTACACCTCTTTTTTATTTGCTAAAAGTATAAAGTCGGTAATGAAGGAAGCGATTGGATTGTTTTTGAGGAGCCAAACCCTAATTTCGATGAAGATTACCTAACTGAATATATTATTGAAAGTAATAATACTGTTTCTGATAAAGTAAGGTCCGATTCTGATAATTGATAAAAATTAATGCTGAATAATGTTATCTTATAGTCATCAAAACAAAGGAGATAGTCATGTTTTCATTGCATAATATTAAGAAAAAATTTGGATCAAAGAACGTGCTTAAGGATATCTCGTTTACTATTAAGGAAGGCGATAAGATAGCTTTGCTTGGATGTAACGGGGCAGGGAAATCCACTTTATTTAAAATTATTGCTGGACAAGTAAAGAGCGATAGTGGACTTATAAAAACTCAATTGGATTTTAAAAATGATATTGGAATGATGCCTCAAGATGATCTTTTGATTAAAGATTTGACAGTAAAAGAACTAGTTTTGCTTAAAGCATATATGAATAAACTAAAGGACTTTGAAGTGGAATCAATGCTTTCTAAGGTAGAACTCTTAGATAAGAAAAAAGACTTAGTAGGTGATTTATCGGGAGGGCAACAGAGAAGATTGTCCTTATTATTATCATTATTAAATAACCCTAGATTACTTTTTTTAGATGAACCAACAACTGGTATGGATTTGGCTTCTATAGATAATTTTTGGGAATTATTAAAAGATAGTAGTTGTACATCTGTAATTGTAACTCATGATTTCAATCAGATTGACCAGTTTTTTTCAAGGGTGTTGATTTTAAAAAATGGATATATTTTAGCAGATGAATCTGTCGCTGAAATTCATAAGACAGGAAAAACAATTGAACAATATTATCGAGATTTGAGTAATTTGGAGGAAAAACATGATTAGTCTTATTCAATTTAAACAAGTATTGAGAAATAAACGTTTTATTCTTTTTACTTTATTTATTCCAGTTACATGGTATATGATTTTGAATAATCTTCAAGGGGATATGATGCCAAATATCTTATTGAGTATTGCGGTATTTATCGGTGTAATTGGGAACAGTTTGGCGACATTTAGTAAAAGGATTTCTTCGGAAATAGAGTTTTATAAATTAGAATCAAGTTTTTCAAATTATAGCATAGTTAATTATCTTTTGAGTCAAAGTTTAGTTCAGGTCTTGTTGAACGGATTGATTTTTGCGGTAGTAACTTTAGTTGCAACCATATTTTTTAGATTGCCATTTAGCAATTTGTTAATCTATCAGTTTATTTTATTAATGTTTATGGGAATGTACTTTAGTTTTATTGGTTTTGTAATTGGAGTTCGTGTTGATTCTAAAGTTATTGATACTATTAGCTTTCCTATTATTGTACTTGCTTCAATTACCATTATTCCTTTCTCTCACCTAGCTGTCGAAAGTGATTTTGTAAACACAGTAAGTACAATTCAAAAGATATTTCCAGGATATTATTATAGTCAGATAGTTAATTCTTTAGTAACGTCAAAAGAAATTCAAATTACGGATGTATTGCTATTTGTACTCACAATTGTTATTAATTTACTGCCATTATATTTATTAATACCAGATAAAAAATCTCTGAAAATGAATAAATAAATTTTAAATAGATGACAATCGTATTTATAGTTTTAGATTGTTAATTTCTGAATTGGTCTTTAAAATTACTTTTGGGAGATCAGTTTCATCATAATGGACAACTAATTTTTGAACAATCTAGTGTATGAGTTTTACAATCAGCTATATTTGCTCAATGTTGTTTGATTGGATGGCAACCACAGCACTCAAAACGTTAAAATTTATTTACGTATATTCCAAGCATCTCCTTATTGGGATGCTTTTCTTATATTCTAAAATCAAATGCCTTAGCAATACTTAAAAACACCCTCATCCATAGTTTTACTAAAACTGTAGGATAAGAGTGTTTTTTATAAGAACGACAGACGATGATTATTTATCGTCTTTTTTGATAATGTTTTTAACGCCTTCGATAGCTCCTTCAACTGCACCTTTAGCGTCTTCTGCAACTTCTTTTGCTTTTGAAGCAACTTTTTCAGCAACGCCTTCAGCTTGTGTTTTTGTATCGCCAGTTAATTTACCGACTCCTTCTTTAACAGAACCTTTAGCTTGGTTAAATTTTTCTTCTAATGACATAGTGTCACCTCCATTAAGTGAATGATTTGTTTCTCTGAATTCAATACAGTTGATTTTAAAAATTAAATATATTCATCTCAGATTATTACGAGTATATTCTTTTTAAAATGATAAGTCAAATTATTGCTACGGTATTCTGAAAGCAGTAATGAGTCATTATTAGACAGCAAATAATGATGGATTAATAGGTCACCACATTGATTTCGCCTTTGTCGTATTCTGCAATGAAGATATCTGATACATCTTCAAAGCCTTCTTTTTTGAGTTCATCCATTAACCACTCTTCTGTTTTACCAATAGTCTCTAAAATTTCAATCTGAACAACACCATCGGTAACGATAGGGTACTTAGGATTTTCATCACCCATTCTCACGATGATTAATTGGCCATTTTGCTCAATGACGGCTCTTTTGACTTCTTTCAATTGAAAGACTCCTTGAGAACGTAATTTAAGAGCGACATCTGATGCTGAAAGTCCTTTTGAGCGACAAGCTTCTGGATCTAATTGCCCATTTTTGATGATGATGGTTGGCTTTCCATCAATCAAGTGCTTGATGTAGGAAACATTGGTGTTAAGCCATTTTAAAAGCAGGATGAGAATCGTCCAAATAATTAGAATAACAGCATATTGAAGGATTGTTATCGAACTATTGTAGATGACCCCACCGATAATTCCACCAAGAATAAAGTTTTGTACCTGGTCTGTTGCCGAATTGGGTGCAAGATTGCCTTTCCCTGTTACATTAATAACAAAAACTAAGGAAACAAGTCCCAAAGCTAACTTAATAGCAATTGTGATAAAAAAGCTCATTATTTTTCAACCTCCACAAGTTCAACGTCTGACTTATATAATTCAATTTTTTCTAACAGATAGTTATCTTGTTCTGTTCCGCCAATGGCGCGGTAGAATTGTTTCCCAACCTTAATAATTGCCCCGTCAGTCATAGCTGAAGTATTGACATAAACTTCTTCTTTTTCAACTCCTAGTTCTTTTGAGACAATTTCAATAAAGTGTAAGGAACTACGAAATTGATTATCATTTGATTGATTGTTTTGGAAATTACTAATGCTAATCAAAACAAAGGCAACTAAAGTTAAAATAGAAATAATGGATAATTCACGAAACTTGCTTCCTTGTTTATTTTTATAAGCTTTGAAGGCGAAAAATCCAGTCACAAAAACCAACAAGGTTGATATAAGAATCATGGTCCAATTCTGTTGGCTTATCTGACTCAGTACATAGTCGTATGAATAGAATTTCATAAACATTTCTCCTAATTTTGAATTCAAGCTATTATAAAACAATTTGTTGCTTCTATCAATATATTTATTTGAGAAAGTAATTTACTTCATCAAGGGATTGTATTACTTTTCGAAATTCATCTTCTGTCCAAAAATCAACATGATTTTTATGATTGAAATATTGGTGTTTTGAATTGTTAATTGTGACGATGTCATAATATCCTCACTCTATCACAAAATTTTTAAATAAATAATAATCTAGTGGTATAATAAGAGAAATAATTTATTTGAGGTTGCTGGGGGTATTTATGGCTTTTTTAAATTACAATAAAGATGAAAAGTTAGAATTTAATTATAAGAGAGCATGTGGACTATGGTTAATTGTAGTAGCAGTGATTATTTCAGTAGCTACCTTAACAGGAGGAAAACAAATAATAAATATGCCAGTGTTTAGTATTGGGTATGTTATTAGTTTTTTCTCAATCAATATGAATAAAAAAGTATTGAATAGATTATCCAACGGTTCTTCAAATACATTTCAAAATAAAGTATCTTTATATGCTATTTTTTTACTATTTATTTTAATGTTTTTACTAGGTGGTCCTTTTTTTGCGACTGAAAATTGGAGATTAATTTGGTTGGGTGCATTAATGGCAACCGCACTACATTTTTTTCCCTATTATTTTGTACATGGAAAATCAATGATATTTTTAGGTCTTATTTGTGTCATTAATATCTCTGTAGGATATATTTTTACGGATATTCCATTAGAGGTGATCGCATATATTGACTCAGCAATTAAGTTTGTATTTGGAATATATTTACTATTTTTTTCAAAGCCATCAAAACAGAGGTAAGGCATAGTTCGTAGTGTTCTGTTGCAAAATCATTTGAGATATATGAAGAATTAGCAAAATAATAGGGGTACTATTTTGGGAAAACATCAGAAAATATGGATGTAGATGATGATGGGAGGTGCTTTACATTGATAAGTTTAGAGCTACTTTCTGAAGAAAATAGTATAGATGTCTATTCTTTTGAAAAAGAAAATCGGGAGTATTTTGAGCAGAGTTTGCCTCCTAGACCAGCTAACTATTTTGATTTAGAAGGTTTTAAAGAAATTACAAGGGAATTGTTAACGGAACAAACGAATCGGGATGTCTACATGCATCTTATTAGAGATTCGCAAGGTGCTTTGGTCGGAAGGATCAATTTAAGTGTCTTAGAGAATGATCAAAAAACATCGGAACTTGGATATAGGATTGGAGAAAATTACACTAATTTAGGCTATGCAAGCGAAGCGGTTAAACTTGTTTTAGACAAGGCATTTCATACTTATGGTTTAAATAAGATCGTTGCGGGAACGGCAACGGATAATCTGGCTTCTCAGAGAGTGCTTTTAAAAAATGGTTTTACATTTAGTAAGATTATAGAAAATGACTTACAAATTCATAATGAGTGGGTGCATACAGCAGTATTTGAGATAACGAGACCATAATATCATCATTTCCAGTTTACTGGCAGAACCAATGGAATTATCGATCTATACAGACATTCAAGAATTTTCTCTTGGGTGTCTTTTTTAAGTTTTTTCAACTCCCCCATAAAATTCTTCTATTACTTTCATAGAAAAAATATATTAGCCAGGTTGGGAGAATCATAGTAGAATAGCTATCAAAATAGAAAAAGGAGTTTGGGGATGAAAATTTTTTCTTTATGGTCAAAGGTTTCTTTGGGGTTGCAACTCTTGATTGCTTTGGTTTTGGGTGTTCTTGTTGCTCTTGTATGGCCGCAATTTTCGGCTTTCTATCAATTTTTGGGACAAGCTTTTATCAGTCTGATTAATATGGTGATCATTCCGCTGGTATTTCCGGTTGTGGTCGTAGCAGTAGCTGGTGTGATTGGTAAGAAATCTTTTGGGAAGCTTTTGACAAAAAGTTTGCTCTATTTCTTTGGTGTCACGACGGTGATTACCTTGATCTTTGTCTTTGCCTCCTATTATCTAGGCTTTGGTCAAGGGGTCAATATCGGTCAGACTGGAGGAAATATTGATGGGATTGCTAAGAGTATCCAGTTAAATGAGTTCTTTCTCAGTTTCATTCCGGCTAATATTGTTAAGTCGCTTTCTGAAGGGGCTTTGCTTCCAATCATCGTCTTTGCGATATTCTTGGGTTATGGTCTTGGAAGTCTTAAGGAAGACAAGTCACAGAAGTTTATTGATTTATTGCAAATTTGGATTGAAGCCATTTACAAAATTGTCGGTGTGATTATCAAGCTGTCACCAATTGGGATCTTTGGTTTTATTGCCAAAGATGTAGCCACAACAGGAGTTGATAAGTTGGTTGGTTTGGGTCAATTTGTAGCAGGAACTTATCTGGCGTACGCTGCTTTGGCTTTAGTGATTTTTCCTTTGATTGCATTGGTTTTCGGAGTTCCTTATCTGACAAGTATTCGTCAGAATTGGAGCCTCTTGACTTTAGCTTTTGTTTCTGGTAGCTCCAGTGTTGTTTTGCCACCTCTGTTGAAAGATCTAAAGAAGCAGGGGCACGATGAGCATGTCATCGACCTGGTTGTGCCTTTGGGTTATACTTTTAACCTCGAAGGAGCTGCTGTTTATTTCTCAGTAGCTACTATCTTTATCGCCCATGCTTATGGAATTGCATTTTCTATTTCTGGTCTATTCTTTACCATCTTACTATTAACCTTGGTTGGGAAGACTGCAGCAACTGTGCCTTCTGGAGCGATTGTTGTCTTGCTGGCTGCAGCACCTCAATTGGGATTGCCAGTGGAAGGAGTTGCCTTGATTTTTGCTGTTGATTTCTTTGTTAATGCTGGTCGTACTGCCCTCAATGTTCTAGGCCAGGCTTTGGCCGTGAGTGTGATTGAAAAAACAGAAGGTCACGTAGTGGAAGAATCAAAAAGTAGCGAACTGGCTGTTCGGTATTCTTAAAGGAGAGAAGACTTATGAGTCAAGCAAAAGTATACGTTATTCATGAAAATTTGGAGTGGACGCAGCACTTGGTCAAGTGGCTAGAGGAGAAAAATGTCCCTTATGAGCTGTGGGATTTGTCAAGTGGGATCTTAGATCTGCAGAGTCCGCCCCCAGCAGGAATTTTCTATAATCGGATGTCAGCCTCTTCTCATACTCGGGGACACCGCTACGCACCAGAATTTACAGAGCAGGTTCTAGCTTGGCTGGAAGCTCATGGCCGTAAGGTCGTCAATGGTAGTGGAGCTATCAATCTAGAAATCAGTAAAATCAAGCAATATTTGAAACTTTCTGAAGCTGGGATTGCTTCTCCAGAGACTGTAGCTGTTTTGGGGCAGGACAATATTCTGGAAGCAGCTAGAAAACTCAATATTTATCCTCTGATTACCAAGCATAATCGCGCTGGGAAAGGTTTGGGTGTGCAACTCTTTAACAGTGAGTCAGAGTTAGAAGCTTATGTAGACAGTCCTGCTTTTGAGCCTTCTGTGGATGGGATTACCCTGCTTCAGGCTTATATCAAGCCAGCGGATGGTCGTATTCGTCGTTCGGAGTTTATCAACCAGAAGTTTCTTTATACAGTGTCGATTGATTCATCAGATGGTTTTCAGCTTTGTCCGGCAGATGGGTGTCAGATTGGACAAAGACCTGCTCAGTTGGAAACATCGGATAAGTTTCAGATCACAGATCCGCTACCTGCTAGTCAAAGACAGGCTTACGAGACATTTCTAGCTCAGGCTGGTATTGATGTGGCGGCTATTGAGTGGGTAGAGTCGGAGGCGGGTCAGATCTATGTCTATGATGTGAACACCAATACCAACTATAATCCGACAGCAGAAGAAAAAGCAGGGATTTTTGCACATCAGCATTTGGCAGAATATCTAAAGAACGAGCTGGTAGCATCCTATTCAGAATAAATTTAAAACAAACAAAAGCTTTCCGTTTTGGAGGCTTTTTGTTTTTTCTTCATTTCTAAAATATGACATCTGTCATTTTGTTTTTGTGACAAACGTTAGGTGAAGCGCTTACAAAGATTTGTTATATTTAGATTATTGAGATTGCTACTTTTTTATAAAGGAGTTAGGTGCTAAACAAGGTGTTCATTTTGAACAAGAAAAGGTGAAAGGAGTGCGTTATGTAGAAGTAATTTGGTTGTGAGGAGTCTGACTTTATTTTTAGAATATTGAGGTGCGTCATGAAAAATCATCAGGAAAAAGTGTGTAAAAATTGGTTTATGAGAAAAAGCGGTAAGCGTTGGGTTTTTGGGTGTGCCCTGCTGGCTTTTGGAGCTTTCTTGTTAGATGGCGGTGGAGTGGTTTATGCAGATGAGGGTAAGGCTAATCCGGCCCCTGCTCAGGTCTTGCAGGCTGATTCATCAGCTGTCTCGGAGCCTGAAAGTGGGCAAACAGCTGCTCCTACAAGTAATGCCGATAAGACAGAAAACTCTGTAGCTGGAGAGACTGCTGCGATGGAAGCGAGTGGTCAGGATGCAGCAGTAGAGTCAGCCAATCAAAAGGCTGATAAGGAAAATCAAGCCACAGCAAATGCTAAAGAGACCAAACAGGAAGAAGACGAACAGCCAGCAGCGAAGGAAGTTGCTTCGGAAAAACTCCCTGCCGTAGAGACTGTAGATAAGCAGTCAGGCTTCAATACTAATTTGGCAGAAGCCAAGGGAGACAAAAATGGAGTTTGGGAAGTCCGAGAGCAAGGACTTTATAGTGATGCCAGAGGCAAAGGTGATAGTTTCCTTTACTCTCAAAGTCAGGGTAAGGATTTTGTTTACTCAACGGATGTAACCTTCCTCAGTAAGGAAGGGGCGGCAGCCCTCATTTTCCGCAGTAATAATAATCCGGATGACAAGAGTAGCTATGCAGTTAATATTGATGGTGGCAGCAACAATGTGAAGTTTTGGCGTTGGCAAGGCGGTCGGGACTATCAGTTTATCAATGAAAAACATATCGAGCCAACGGATGATAATAAATATCGGCTCAAGGTTGTTTCTATCGGCTCTTGGGTATCCTACTATGTCAATGATATCCTAGTGGCCAGCTCAGGAGATTACACGCTTCAGAGAGATGATAAGGGGCAGAATACTTATCTGTCAGCAGGCTATTTTGGCTTACTTAACTGGAACAGTGAGCTGCTTTTTCAAAATACCTTTTATAAAGAAATCACTCCTCAGTCTAATCCCGAGTTGGAGGATATAAGGGTGACTTCTTCGGTTGGGAAAGTGGAGCAGAAAGGTCAGTTTACTGCTCCTATTACCATCCAGTATGTCAAGCATGATGCTGAGACTGTAGACTTGACTGTCGTAGCGAAAAATCCCGCTGCCAAGGTAAGCGTGACCGATGCTGCAGGTAGGGTTTATAGTGATTTGAAGAATATTCCGCTGGCAGTGGGGGCAAACTATCTGACTGTGACCAGCACTGTGACGGATGCGGATGGACAGGAGGTCAGCCTGACTTATCGGCTCAATGTCCATCGTCGGCAGGCAGATGAGGTATACTATAATGAGCTCTATCGCGGTCAGTATCATTATTCGGTCAAGGACGGTTGGGCCAATGATCCCAACGGGCTGGTTTATTATAAGGGAGTCTATCATTTCTTCTATCAGTTTTACGACGATACAAAGTGGGGACCTATGCACTGGGGCCATGCGACCAGCAAGGATTTGATTCATTGGGAAGAACAGCCGATTGCCTTTTATCCGGATGCTAATGGGGCTATGTTCTCAGGATCAATAGTAGCAGATACCACCAATTCCTCTGGTTTGTTTGACAATGACCAGGGCGGTTTAGTCGCACTGATTACTGCCGACGGAAATGGTCAGCGCATCAAGTTAGCCTACAGTAAGGATGAGGGTCGGACTTGGACGAAGCTTGATCAAATTGCAGCTGACTGGACGGATGATCCACTGCAATCACAGGATTTTCGTGATCCCAAGGTCTTCCGTTGGGAGGGTAAATGGTTTATGGTCGTTGCAGGCGGACCGCTGAGAATTTATTCGTCTGATAATCTGCGTAATTGGAAGGTGGAGTCAACTTATGCAGATCTCCACACGGAGTGTCCAGATCTCTATCCTCTACTGGCAGATGATGGTAGCCTAAAATGGGTCCTGTCTCGTGGCGGGCGCTCCTATAAGGTCGGTGATTTTAGACAGGTGGAGGGCAAGTGGACTTTCGTCCCAGATGCTGAGTTTGCTCAGGCTGATCAGGTCATGAACTTTGGTAAAGACTCTTATGCGGCCATGACTTACTACGTTCAGGACTTTGGCAGCAAGGCTAATCCAACCCTACCCGACATTATCGCGTCTAACTGGATGAATACCTGGGAAGATTACTGTAATCTGGTAGCCGATACCGTCGGTCAGAAGTTCAACGGCACCTTCAATCTTAACCTCAAACTAGGCCTTATCAAGCAAGACGGCAGCTATCGGCTGACTCAGACGCCAATTACAGCTTATCAGTCTCTGCGTCAGGAAGACAAGGCTGTGTTGTATAAAGACGTGGAAGTTAGTGAGAAGAATGGGCTGTTGAAAGATTTTTCTGGTGATCAGTATGAAATTGTCTCTACTTTCCGTCCAAGTGAAACGACCAAGAAAGTCGGTTTTAACCTGCGGGTTGGAGATGGAGAAGTGACTAGAGTTACCTATGATTTAGAAAAGGAAACTCTCTCTATTGACCGCAGCCGGTCCGGCATTCTTCTCAGTAATAAATTTGCTCAGGTGGATAGTCAGTCTGTCAAGCGCAATGCGGATGGCAGCATAGATCTGCATCTCTATGTGGATCGCTCCAGCCTAGAAGTCTTTGCAAAAGGGTATACTGTAGCGGGTGCCAATCAGATTTTCCCTGCACCAAATAGTCTTGCCGCTAGTGTGTTTGTAGAAGGTGGTGCTGCTAAGGCTGACATTGCTCTTTATCCGCTGAAGGGCATCTGGAAAGACAAACAGGCAGTGACCAAACCACTGGAACTAGTGCAGGCTTCTCCTGTAACAAATAATATTTATGTCGGCGATACTTTGGATTTGAAAGCATATATCATGCCAGCAAGTGTCTCTCAAGCGGTCAGCTGGAGTGTGGATCAGCCAGACTTGGTCTCTGTCACGGAAGATGGCAATAAGCTGCGAGTGACTGCTCTGCAAAGGGGTGTGGTCAAGGTAACGGCGACCTCTAAGGAAAATCCAAGCCTTTCCAAGGTCTTCACCATCAATATCAGCCGTAATGACTTTAAGACAAATGTTCCAGATCTAAAAGCTGTTTCCGGTAAGTGGTATGTCGATGGTGAAAGCCTCTATAATCAGAATACCAGCGCCAATGATTATTATATGGGAGGTCAGAAGATTCCTTTCCCTGAATATAACTTGGATGTGGATCTCAAGTATCAAAAAGGCTTGATTAATATTTTCTATGCGTCTGAAAATGTTGACCCTCGCAATGCTTATTCTATTCAATTTGGTGATAATGATAAGATTCGACTTTACCGCTTTATGGGAGAGACGATTGCAGAAAGTAGCATGAATGGCAAGCATCTTAATGACGGCCAGTTCTACCATGTTAAGCTAGTGAAAACTAAAAATGGTATCAGTGTATCTGTGGACGGTGTAGAATACCTGAACCACCAATTTGATACGGTTGAGCCTTATTATAATGATGCCTACGTCGGTCTGGGACTCTGGGATGGGGATTTGGAAGCGCGCAATTTCTTTTTGACCAATCTTCATGACCCAGCAGTTAATAAGGCTTCTCTGCAGAAAGTGGTAGACAGTACGGCTAGTCTAGATCCGAGCCTCTACACAGATGAGACAGTTCAGGCTTACCAGGAAGCCTTGGCTCGAGCTCAGTCTCTTTTGGCAGATGAAAAAGCGGAGCAGACGAATTTAGATAAAGCAGAGCAGGAACTGAAGACAGCTCTAGCTGCCCTGGCTCTGAAACCAAGTCATCAGGTCACTCCGGAAGAAGGAATAAAGGACCTAGTGGAAGAAAAGCCGTTCTTAGAAATCGTAATGGAAGAAATTGCATATCAGACTCTAGAACAGGAAAATCCAGAACTGGAACAAGGGCAGCGGCGGATACTTGTAGCTGGCCAAAAGGGTCAAAAGCGAGTCTTTGTAGAGGTCTTGAACGGTCAGCGAACCGTCCTCGGTCAGGAAGTGCTCTCTCTAGCAGTTGACGAACTAGTAGAAGTTGGCAGCAAGGTGGTGGTGGCTGAAAGTGCTAAACAGCCTTTGACAAGGACCCAGCCTCAAGCTCTGAAGCAAGGTGAGGAAGGAAAAGTTATTACGACGCCAAGATTGCAGCCAGCTCCCGACTCAGCCCTGCCTAAGACTGGCACTCAAGAAGACAAGTTTCTGCCTCTGGCTGGTTTAGCTTTTCTGGGAATGGGTCTTCTAGCTGGAAGAAAGAAACAAGAAGACTAAGGTGCTAAGCAATGGTTATTTGCACATAAAAAGGATGGGTGTTTTCCCGTCCTTTTTTGATATAATTACGGTTTATGAAATGATTAGTTTTTGGCTGAGCATGCTGCAGTATCTGGCAAGAATTCCGATACATCCATCGGCTTGCTTTTTAATTCTCTATCTTAACTTGCATCCGGATGAACATATCGCGGTGCTGCTCTTGGAGTTGTGGCTGTTCATGAATGACCTCGCAGATATAATCGCCCACAGGAGTATATCCAGCTTGGGTCAGAGCTTGGTGAAAATGCGGCAGAGCTTTAAGTTCATCTGCAAAGGAAGAGCAGTAAGCAACAGCATAATTTCCTGCCGGTAGCAACATTCGATTTAAGTGAGGGAGTTCATTGGGAGTATGATGGAAGAGACAGAGTTGCTTGGAAATCCATCTTTCTTTTTGGAAATCTTCTTGTTTCATAATGGAGCCAACACGGCTGAAATGAGTGAAAAAAGGACTGTAACGCAGGATTTCTTGCTTGAAGCAGCGGAGAGCAAGTTCGTATTCTTCACTTTTCATTTGATAAATATTTTGAGCAATTTCAAAAATAAGCAGCTGCCGTTCAGGAAAAGTTTGGATTTCCAGTTCTTGCTCGCTCTGTTTTTCGCCATAGATACGGGCACCAGACCGAAAGATTTCGATTTCTTGGATTTGTTTTTCTAAATTCTCTTTTTCCTCTAGAAGGCGCTGATAGCGCTCCTCGATAAGCTGGTGCAGTTGAAAATGGTCTTTGTCAGATAGGATTTCTTTGATAGCTTCTAGAGAAAAATTCAGCTGACGCAGGTACTGGATGGAGTCAACCAGAGAAGATTGATTGATGTGATAGTAGCGATAGTTGGTTTCTGGATCGACTTTATAGGGTTTTAAAAGACCGATTTGGTCATAGAATCGTAGAGTTTGGATGGAAATCTGATTTATTTGGGAAAACTCTCCGATACGCAAAATTTTTTTCATTTTTTAAAACCCTCTATTGACTCTCTAGTTACTAGAGATATTATACTATAATTGTGAAAATAATAACAATTAATGGAGGGTTTGCCATGAGAAATACAAAAATTCGTGCTATCCAGTATGGCTGCGGCAAGATGTCTAAAGTGATTTTCAAGTACCTGCTGGATCACGGTGTAGAAATTGTCGGAGCTATTGATAACAATCCTGCTGTAGTAGGACAGGATGTTGGTGATTTTGCAGAGCTAGGCTATAAGACTGGTGTCCTGATTTCTGATAATGCTGAACGTGTCTTTGGAGAGTGTGACGCAGACATTGCCATTGTCACCATTGCTTCCTATATGCCGGAAATGTATGATTTTTTTGAAACAGCCATCAAACATGGAGTTAATATCATCACGACCTGTGAGGAAGCTATCTACCCTTGGACGACGTCGCCATCTGAAACAAACCGCTTGGACAAGCTGGCTAAAGAATATGGTGTCACTGTAATGGGCTCAGGCATGCAGGATGTTTACTGGATTAATATGCCTTGCTTGGCTATGTCTGGCCTTAATCGCATTCAAAAGGTGAAAGGGATTGTCAGCTATAATGTGGAAGATTATGGTCTGGCTTTGGCAGAAGCGCATGGAGCTGGTTACGATTCAGAGCGATTTGAAAAGGAAATTGCCAGTGCTGAGAGTCTGCCGTCCTATATGTGGAATGCTGCTGAAGCTATTTGCTCTAAGATGAACTGGACCATTCAGGATATTTCACAAAAGAGTGTTCCTTACATTTTGGATGAAGATGTTTATTCTGAAACGCTGGGACGCACAGTTCCAGCGGGGCAAGTAACGGGTATGTCAGCTGTGACAACCATTCATACCCATCAGGGAATTGAGTTAGAAGTAGAGTGTATTGGCAAGGTCTATCGTGAAAATGACGGAGATATGTGTGATTGGGAAATTACTGGTGAGCCAAATCTAGTCTTCTCAGTCAGCAAGCCTGATACTGTAGCCTTGACCTGTGCCACTATCGTCAATCGAATCCCTTCTGTGTTAGATGCACCGGCAGGTTATGTGACTTCAGAGTTGGCGCGTGAGTTGGCCTATCCGACATATCCGCTTCATACCTATGTGGAAAAATAACAAAGCTTATAACTAAAAATACACCTCCCGCATCAATTGGGAGGTGTGTTTTTAAGTATTAGTCTTCCTTTTTCTTTAAAAGGAAGAGTCCAGCAGAGCAAGCGATTAAAATACTTGCTAGCTTGAAGCCTTCAGTCGTTTCCTGTGTTCCAGTTTTTGGAAGAGAGTCTCTGCTATTAGTCAAAGAAATCTCTTGAACAGGGTTAACTTTAGTTGCAGGTTTAAACTCAAGTCTTGTTTGATTTGGAGCTTGGTAGGTCTTGCTTGGAGCCTGGTAAGTAGGAGGCGTTAATGGCTGAGGTTGAGGAATTGGATTTGGAGTTGGACTTGGCAAGATATAATCTGTCAAGTTTGCCAACTGACTACCAAAAACAGCATTGGATATCCAACGGTAGAAGTGAATTGTATGCAAGCGGTTGGTAGGATTTCCAGCGTATACAAATAGTGGATTTTCGTTGTATTTCCCAGAGATAGCTACAATTTTGTTAGCCAGTTTTTCGTTGCCTGGCCACCATCCAGCTATATAGTAATCACTGCCAGCGATTGTTGCCAAAGTTTTGAAGTTAGCTGGAGCCTTAGCAATCCAGTTTCCTGAGTTAGAATAGAAGAGGTCGTTCTTGTTATAACCGCTAGTCAGCGGGTCTTGATCATCTATAATTGCTTTCATGAGGCCTTCAAAATCACTGCCACCAGAGAATTTTTCAGCGTCAAATCCGTCGATAAGCCCCAATTTTTCGAGTCTTTGCATAGCAGAACCACCAACGACGATGGTTGGCTTGAGACCGACCAGAGATTTGTCAAAATTATTGCTTTCTAAAACAACAACATCAGCTTCCTCTGGTGTGTCGACAAGATCAAAGCCTAGATTTTTTAGTGCTAGAGCTGTATGTGTAGGCGAATCAACGCCTGCCCAATAAAATTGATGAGGAGGTGAATAGACTTTCAGGGCTTTCAGGTTTGGGCCGTTAGGAACCTTATAGAGTGCATCCCCGTAGATGGCATAATCTCCCAGCAGGTTTTCGAATGTCGGTGTATCAACGATATAGCCATCGTCTGTTAGATAGACTTTCTTTCCTTGACGAATAGCTTGGTTAACAGCTTTTACGGCACTGTCAGATGTATTTGCAATCACATAGTAAGGAGCTGAGTGGTTAATTTCGCTTGTACGAGTAGCACGAAGAGCTGTTACGTCTCCTAATTTTCCGTCAAAGAGTTTATCCTTGAAGACAGCTTCTGCTTTAAAGCCACGCATGTCTGGGAAATTCACCAAAAGTTCGGCATACATAGCTGACCAAGTGGATTCATTAGAACCTTTATAAAGGATATGGTTGGCATAGCCTCGTTTAGCTTGTGCCATATCAACAACTAGGTCCCCTTTCTTATAGTTGCCTACATCTTCCTTCAATTCTTTAAGAGTGACACCATTTCTCTTGAAGTATTCAATCATATTAAAGGCTTGTTGGGAGTCGTTGTTTTTATCAAGGCCCATCGGAATGACATAATAGTCAGGGAAGAATTTCTTTTGGCCATTCTTGATCCGTCCAACGACCTTACCGTCAGGTCCTACTAATTCATTCTCTGCTTTAGGATCTTCTACCTTATTGATACCTCTGAGATAGAAGTTGAGGCGCATTTCCATCAATTTGTCTGGGTTTTGAGATAAGTAAGAAATACCTCCCAATACTGCGTTGTATCCAGCTTTATAGGACTCTTGATTTCCTTCAGGAATTTCGATTGTATGCCCTAAGATACCATGGTACATAGCGTAAACTCCAGTATAGCCTGAGAAGGAATCGTCCCAGCCATCACCCCAGTCTAGTTTAGGGATAATATAGCTGTCATACTTAGAGTTAGCAACGCCGGCACGTCCCATGTGATGGGCGTTTTCCAGCATATTTTCTGACAAGAGGTCATATTCGAAGTTGGGATCATGAGGAGGTGTTGCTGGTTCAATCAAAAATTCTTTAACGAATCCATGGATGTCATAAAGAGCAATAGGATTCCATTTATTGATGAGGCCAGCGACAGTTCGAGTTTCAGGGTTGGCTTGATAACTTGTGTCACGGTTGGGGTCAATTCCATTAGCTAGTGCACGAGTATTGGCAACATCTCCGTCGGGATTTTCTGTGAAGTCAAATAAGAAAATAAATTTCTTGAGGAGTTCCTTGACACTAAGAGTCACATTTTTGGCAAGGCCATTGGCATCAGTTGTCTGGAAAGAAATAAGATCTTTAGTAGCAAAGGTATTGAAAAGTCCAGTGATGATGTCGATGGCGGGCTGTTCATCAGCGTGGGTATTGTTGATAAGGACTGGGAGCTTATAATCCAGTGTACCGTTCTTTAAGGCAGCCAGCATTTCGGCAGGCTTTGTGAGGGCTTTTGGATTGGTTGTATTGAGGTAGTCATCAATGCTCTTCTGATCGGAGCTAATAATTCCCAGTTTAACATCTCGTCCTTGCGCACTCTTGCCAATCGTTTCGATTTGAACCAAACGATCATCTTTAGCTTCTTGTCGACTCTTTTCGATAGAGGCCAGCATTTCATCGTGGGTATGGAAGTCTTCATATGGTCTTAGGACAATGTTTTTGCGAATAGTAAGTCCCAAATCTTCGCTGACCCCGACTAATTCATGATTTCCCATAAAGTTGCGGTAGGTTCTGCGAATATTGTTGGGTGTCCGTAAACTCAGATCTTGGCCAAATAGTTCGTTAAATTTCAGAGATAGCTTGAGGTCATTTCCTTCGACTTTTTCTTCTATGGTTACAAAGGGATCTCCAGAGAATGTGCCGTCTTCCATCTTCCATGTTTTCCACTCGCTAATTGGCTTGTTATCGAGTGTCCAATTAATTTTGTTGGCTTTGGCACCTTGTTCTTGAACAGTTTCCTCAATGCTTGCTTTTTCAGACATATAAACCTTACTGTCCGCAAGCTGAACCTTTGAGTCCTCACTACTAGTTGCGCGTGTTTCAGGCTTATCAGGTGCAGTAGCGGCTTCAGAGCTTTCTGCTTCTGTGGCTGGACTAGAGGTCGTATCGCTTGTAGCCTTATCCGCTTTAGCTACAGGCTGACTTTCCTTATCTGCAGTATCTGCCTGAGGTTGATCAGAATGGTCTTCTGTTTTCTCAGCACTAACAGGAGTTGGATTTTCGACAAGAGCGGTTGCTTGGTTGCCTTCCTGCGGAGCTTCAGTTGGATTTAGCGTATCGGCAGCTACGTTTCCTTGGGCTAGAACAGCTAAAAGGGCTGCGGCTGACAGGCTAAGAACCTGAGTATATAAGCGTTTCTTATAGGTGTCTTTCATAAGAGACCTCCTTTATATAGTGTTCTTTAATCTTACTATAACAATTTTTGTAATCGTTTTCAAGAAAAAGCATAGATAAAAAATATGCTTTCCATAGACAAATCTGAGATGTTTGTCTTACAAGCCCATCCATGACTTTTGTCGAATAAGAAATGGCGGGCTTAATTGGTATGGGAGAATTATGTATTTTTGCTTAAAATAGAAGAGTGAGAAGTAAGCTTGTAAAAGCTCGTCTGAGGAATTTCTACAATTCCATGCAAAATCACATCTTTTATGCTACAATAATACAAACAAAAAATGGATTGGAGTCGACAATGAAAGCAATTATTACGGTTGTTGGGAAAGACAGATCAGGGATTGTAGCGGGAGTCTCAACTAAGATTGCAGAGTTGGGATTGAATATAGATGATATTTCACAGACAGTTTTGGATGAATTTTTTACGATGATGGCTGTTGTTTCAAGTGAAGAAAAACAAGATTTTGCAGCTCTTCGCAGTGAATTTGAGAGCTTTGGTCAGACTCTTAACGTCAAAATCAATATTCAAAGTGCAGCTATTTTTGATGCTATGTACAATATCTAAGGAGTGAAGGATGGATATTAGACAAGTTACAGAAACCATTGCCATGATTGAGGAGCAGAATTTCGACATTCGGACTATCACCATGGGTATTTCACTCTTGGACTGCATCGATACAGACATTGATCTGGCTGCTGAGAAGATTTACCAAAAAATCACGACCAAGGCTAAAAATTTGGTGGCAGTTGGGGACGAAATTGCTGCAGAGCTCGGGATTCCTATCGTCAACAAGCGGGTCTCAGTGACTCCGATTTCGCTGATTGGGGCGGCTACGGATGCTAAAGATTATATTCCTTTAGCTAAGGCTCTGGATCGAGCGGCTAAGGAAATCGGCGTAGACTTCATCGGTGGTTTTTCTGCCTTGGTACAAAAGGGCTATCAAAAAGGTGATGAAATTCTCATTAACTCTATTCCACGAGCTTTGGCTGAGACGGACAAGGTCTGCTCCTCTGTCAATATCGGCTCAACTAAGACTGGTATTAATATGACGGCAGTTGCTGATATGGGACGCATTATTAAGGAAACAGCCCAACTGTCTGACATGGGCGCGGCTAAGCTAGTTGTTTTTGCCAATGCGGTAGAGGACAATCCTTTCATGGCGGGTGCCTTTCATGGTGTTGGTGAAGCCGACGTGGTCATCAATGTCGGTGTTTCTGGGCCTGGTGTTGTCAAGCGGGCTTTGGAAAAGGTGCGTGGTGAGAGCTTTGATGTGGTGGCGGAAACGGTCAAGAAAACGGCCTTCAAAATCACTCGTATCGGTCAGTTGGTTGGTCAGATGGCCAGCGAACGTCTGAGCGTCAAGTTCGGGATTGTTGACTTGAGTTTGGCTCCAACGCCAGCGGTCGGAGACTCAGTAGCCCGTGTCTTAGAAGAAATGGGCTTAGAAACAGTCGGCACTCATGGCACGACAGCGGCGCTTGCTCTACTCAATGACCAAGTCAAAAAAGGTGGTGTCATGGCCTGCAATCAAGTGGGTGGTCTGTCTGGTGCTTTCATCCCTGTTTCAGAAGATGAGGGCATGATTGCGGCTGTGCAAAACGGTTCGCTCAATCTAGAAAAGTTAGAAGCTATGACAGCCATCTGCTCAGTAGGTTTGGATATGATTGCTATCCCTGAGGCGACGCCGGCTGAAACCATTGCAGCCATGATTGCGGATGAAGCAGCGATTGGTGTCATTAATCAAAAGACGACAGCTGTGCGGATTATTCCAAAGGGCAAGGAAGGCGATATGATTGAATTTGGCGGACTCTTGGGAACAGCTCCGGTTATGAAGGTCAATCAGGCTTCGTCAGCTGCCTTTATCGCGCGGGGTGGTCAGATTCCAGCACCTATTCACAGTTTTAAAAATTAATAAGAAAATCAGGTCTGTGCAGACAGGCCTTTTCGATTGAACAAGGAGAAGAGATGACAAAAACGAGATTATTTATCATTCGGCATGGGAAGACAATGTTTAATACCATTGGCAGAGCTCAAGGTTGGTCAGATACTCCTCTGACAGCTGAAGGGGAACGTGGTATTCGAGCATTGGGGATTGGCTTAAAAAAATCTGGTCTTTCCTTTGTAAAAGCTTATTCAAGTGACTCGGGGCGAACCATTCAGACTATGGGGATTGTGTTGGAGGAACTTGGCTTAACTGGGCAAATCCCTTATACCTTTGATAAAAGAATCCGAGAGTGGTGTTTTGGCAGTTTTGATGGTGCTTATGGTGGAGAACTCTTCCACGGTGTCATTCCTCGTGTTTTGAAGACAGATAACTACAAGGAACTTAGCCTACCGGACTTAGCGAATGGCTTGGTTGAAGTGGATACAGCAGGTTGGGCGGAACCATGGGATAAGCTCAGTGGTCGGATTTTAGACGGCTTTGAAGCTATTGCAAAAGATGTAGAGGCTTCCGGTGGAGGCAATGCTTTGGTAGTCAGCCATAGTATGACAATCGGTACACTTGCTTATTTAATTGACGAAGAGATTAAGAAAAATCCTGGTGTTGAAAATGGAAGTGTGACAGTTGTTGAATATGCCAATGGAAAACTATCCATTGAAAGTTTGGGAGATGTGTCCTATCGTCAAGCTGGTGCAGAGGTTTTAAATAGTCGCTGACAGGAATGGTCTTGATTTTTTCCTAAAAGTGGTATAATAAAGGAAGAATAAGGGAGGCAAGTAAATGTCAAAAACAAGATTGTATATCGTCCGTCACGGTAAAACCATGTTTAATGCGATTGGTCGAGCGCAAGGATGGTCGGATACTCCTCTGACAGCTGAAGGTGAACGAGGAATTCGAGAGTTAGGGTTGGGTCTAAAAGATGCTGGTATAGACTTTAAGCGGGCTTATTCTAGCGATAGTGGTCGGACTATTCAAACCATGGGAATCATTTTAGACGAGCTGGGTTTGAGAGATAAGATCCCTTACCGTACAGACAAACGCATTCGTGAATGGTGCTTTGGTAGCTTTGATGGGGCCTATGACGGTGAACTCTTTATGGGTGTTATGCCCCGTGTCTTTCATGTCGAACATGTTCATCAACTTAGCTATCCGGAATTAGCAGAAGGATTGGTAGAAGTGGACACAGCGGGCTGGGCAGAATCTTGGCCTAAACTCAGTGGCCGTATTTTAGATGGTTTTGAGAGTATTGCTAAAGAAGTTGAGGCGCTAGGAGGAGGAAATGCTCTGATTGTCAGTCATGGTATGACGATTGGAACCTTCGCTTGGTTGATTGACCACGCAACGCCTCGAGGTTTAGGCCTGCACAACGGCAGTGTAACTGTAGTAGACTACGAAGATGGTAAGTTTACGATTGACCGGATTGGTGATATGTCTTATCGTGAAGTGGGCGCTAAAGTAATGGAGTAATAAGTTGAAACACGCTAAACATCTAAGAGTAAAAAGGAAATCCAAGGCTAAGAAGGTTGGCTTGACTATCTTACTATTACTTATCTTGACCTTAGTCATAGGTGGAACGGTTATTTATTTCCGCCCCTCCTTATTGAAGAATCTTCTCAGCTATGTTCAGGTTTCGAGTCAAGGGAGTAGCTCTACTAAGCCAAGCAGTTCTAAGTCTTCAAGATTAACAAGTTCTGATTCTGATTTACCCAAGGTGTCTTCAGCGGATTGGAATTTAGTCTTGGTTAACCGTGATCATCTACAGGAGGAAAAGACGCCATCTTTGACTCAGGTTGGGGAAATCCGGGTGGATAGTCGTATTGCTGAAAATACTCGGCAGTTCCTTGCTGCAGCTCAGACCGTAGCTCCAGGAGAAATATTAATTTCGGGTTATCGGAGTCGTGCAGAGCAAGAAGAGCTCTATAATGAGAATGTTGCAGCAGAGGAGGCTAAGGGTCTGTCGCATGAAGAAGCAGTCAGTGCTGTCCAGAAACAGATTCAGATTCCAGGAGCTAGTGAACATCAAACAGGTTTGGCTATTGATATGAGTGTTCCTGAAGGGCTGGAGGATGAACTAGCAGCTAAGATAGCTCAGCTAGCCCCACAATATGGCTTCGTCCTTCGCTATCCCGAAGGTAAGAGTAATATTACAGGAGTTGATTTTGAACACTGGCATTACCGCTATGTCGGTGTAGAGAACGCCCAATATATGCAAAAGCACAATCTAGTTCTGGAAGAGTACATCGCATTACTAAAGGCAGCAGAAAAATAAATCAAGTAAGTCAGGTGTTCCTGGCTTTTTTTATCGAGAAATTTGCATTATGATGACTAATGTGATATATTTATAACATAAGATGTGATATATTTCTAACAATGAAGGAGGATCTATCATGAAAATAAGTCAAAAGTTAGCCTTGTTACTACCTTTGTGGATTCTGGTCTTATGCGGAGATTGGGCGGTTTTATCTGGGCTTGTTCGATTTAGCTTGCTGGAAAAGTTAATATTAATTGGTGGTACAGGGGTTGGTCTGTTTTTTGCTACTTGGGGAATTTTAAAGAGCAAACAAAATGAAGTTAGGGAAAGGCAGATCTTCTCTATTAAAGAAAAATTAAATGGCATCCTCGTTTTATCTGCTTCGTCCATCTATACTCTAGGTATCTGGCTCAGTACGCCATCTGCGGGTCTTTTAAAGGAAACAGTGATGGCAATAGGTCTCCTAGTGCAGCTGATTTTTCTTGTTTACTTTATCTCAAGAAAAGCAGATGAGCAAGCAGATGAGCGTTTTTATGCAAATTTATCTAAGGCTGCCATGACAGCATTTGCTAGCAGTATCATCTTTCTGCTAACCCTAGCCTTGCTTTTAACGATCGTGAAGGGGCTGTTGATTCCAGGAGGTATCTTTTTTATAGTAGCAGGGGTGCTGGTCTTACTTTTCAATTTTGTATTCATGTATTTGGAAAGTAGAGGGGCATGATGGGGAAAGTAAGCAATCTTATTACAAGTTTGAAGTCTACTCGTGAGGCTCGTGGCATGACCCAGCAAGAATTGGCAGAGCGTATCGGTGTCAGGCGAGAGACGATTTTGCATCTAGAAAATAATCGTTACAATCCTTCTCTTGAAATGGCTCTAAAAATTGCACGAGTCTTTGATTTGAAAATAGAGGATCTATTTGAGCTAAAAGAATAATTTAAGCAAGATTCCTATATAAACTCTTGACAACTATATCGGACTGCGATATAATTTGCATATCAAGATTCGATATATCGAAGTAAAAGGGAGAAGCAAAGATGAGTGGATTGACAGAAAAGCTCAGGCGAGTTTATGCACCGATGACGGAGACAGGATTCTATATTCTCTTTTGTCTCCAGAAAGAGAGGCATGGCTACAGTATTACTCAAAAAGTCAAGGAATTGACTGATGGGCAACTATCTATCAGTCCCGGAACCATGTATGGAACCTTGTCCAAAATGGAAAAGGATGGTCTGATTGCCTTTGTTCGCGAGGAAGAAAAGAGGAAACTCTACCAGATTACAGAACTTGGACAGAAGATTTTAAACTTGGAAATCCAGCGAATTGAGCGCCTTTACCGCAATAGTAAGGAGGATGTTTGATGGAAAAGGAAATCGTCTACAGGATCTTCACCATTGCAGACTATAATAGAGAAGCGGCCTATTTTAAAAAGATGCATGGCCAAGGCTGGAAGTTGAAAAAAGTAAACTATTCCCCTCTTATAATTGCGGTTCGTTATACTTTTGAAAAAACTTCACCTCAGGAAATGGCCTATCAGTTAGATTTTCGCCCTATAAAGAAATCGGAGCGAGATTCCTATTATCAACTATTTAAAGATTGTGGTTGGGAGCATATTACAAATTTTAATCAGTTTTCCTATTTCCGTAAGCCGGTTTCTCAGCTTGATGCGGAAAGTGACCTTGAGATCTATAATGATGCCTGGTCTAAGCTAGAAATGGTCAAGCGTTTGCTTATATGGCGGTTTTTGCCAGCCCTTGTAGCTTTGTTTTTTGCTACTTATTTAGTTTTAAGTGTAGCTCAAAAAGGTTCAAATGTAGATTGGCTAGTAAAATGTATCTTGCTAATAGATGTGGTATTATTGTTCATTTTATTTGGTCAACTGGTTCATATCGGCTTGAGTTTCTGGAGAATGAAGCAGGAGCTCAAAGACTGATAAGTTTTTTATCAATTGTTTTTATGAAAGCGAGGATAATGATGAAAAAAACGATTATTGAAGTTCAGGGCTTGAAAAAGAAGTTCAAGGAACAAGAAGCCTTGGCAGGAATTGATTTTTCCATTCAAGAAGGAGAAATTTTTGGCTTCCTAGGACCATCTGGATCAGGAAAAACAACGACCATTAATATCTTGACTGGGCAACTCAAGGCAGATGCTGGAACAGCACGTATTTTGGCTTCGTCAGTTGATAATCTCACAGTTGAAGTCTTGGAAAAGATTGGGATTGTCAGTGATACGAGTGGCTTTTATGAAAAAATGTCGCTTTACAACAATCTCAAGGCCTATGCTATGATCTTTGGTGTTGATATGAAGAAAGTTGATGAGCTTCTTCAAAAAGTGGGGCTCTATGATAGTCGCAACAAGGTGGCTGAAAAACTATCTACAGGTATGAAACAACGGATGCTATTGGTCCGTGCCTTGATTAATCAGCCTAAATTGCTCTTTTTGGATGAGCCGACCAGTGGTTTGGACCCGTCAACTTCCCGAACAATCCATGACTTGCTACTGGAACTAAAAGCTCAGGGAACAACTATTTTTCTGACGACACATGATATGCAGGAAGCTACACTTTTGTGCGATCGTTTGGCTTTATTGCATAAGGGTAAGTTGGTCGAAGTAGGCAGTCCGCATGAGATTATCCAAAAGTACAATACAGATAAGAAAGTTCGTTTAGAATATGTAGATTTGACAACGAAGACGGTGGCCTTTGAGGAATTGCAAGGAGGCATGGATCTGTCAACTGTTATCAGTATTCATTCTTGCGAACCAACTTTAGAAGATGTTTTCATTACTTTGACAGGAGGTACCTTAAATGTCTAATAAGTTAAAAGGGATGATTTGGCTGAGGGGCCAAGCGATATTAGCAAATAAAAGTATCCTATTACAAGTTCTCATGCCGATTTTCATCATTTTTCTCTATAAATTTATTTTTTCTCTGAATGGAGCAGGTAAAGAACTGGGAGCAGACAGACTAGCTATCTTGTTAATGAATATTTCTTTGCCCTTCTCTTTAGCCATGTCTGTTGGGACACCCATTATTATCATTTTAGCTGAGGAAAGGGAAAAACATAATTTGCAAAGTTTGCGCTTGGCTGGTGTGACAGCGGGTCAATACATTCTCTCCGCTTTAATCTGGCCGGCGATTATTGGGATTTTTTATATTGTCGTTACCCCGATTTTGATAGGAGCCAAGCTTTCTAATCAGGTATTCAGCTATGGTTTGGTTCTCTTGTTAACCTTGCTAGTCTTAATTTTCTTCTTCTTAATGGTTGGTCTGTTTTGTAAAAATCAAGTCATGGCTCAATCCCTTAGTGTTCCGGCTATGCTCTTGGTAGCTTTTATTCCTATGTTTTCAAATATGAATGAGGATTTATTTAAGGTTCTGCGTTATAGCTTTTTGGGCCTCTTTACTATTTTTATGAAAGATTGGTCTAACTTCCAATTTTGGAGTGGAGAACTTTTGGCCCTCGTTCTCTGGCTACTTCTTTTTGCAGGACTTTCCTTCTACTTAATGAGAAACATGAAAGTCTTGGATGATTAAACTAGGTCTTTAGACTGATTTTTAGCACTCTTGTAAAAAGAGTGCTAATTTTTTGAGTTTTTATCTTGACATTGTTTCGGAAGAGTGTATAATAGAATCATGAGTTAGCACTCGATGTGATTGAGTGCTAACAAAGAAGGAAATCTTGAATGGAGGTGGTGTCGTGGTAACAGAGCGTCAAAATGAGATTTTAAATTTGATTATTGATATCTTTACCAAGACTCACGAGCCAGTAGGGTCCAAAGCTTTACAGGATTCCATCAATTCTAGTAGCGCCACTATCCGAAATGATATGGCGGCTCTGGAAAAACAGGGACTTCTTGAAAAGGCGCATACGTCTAGCGGCCGTAAACCTAGTGTTGCTGGTTTTCAGTACTTCGTCAAGCATTCGCTATCTTTTGATCGTCTAGCTGAGAATGAACTTTATGAGGTTATCAAGGCCTTTGACCATGAGTTTTTCAACTTGGAGGACATTCTTCAACAGGCAGCGGACCTTCTAGCTAAGCTGAGTGGTTGCACAGTTGTTGCCTTGGATGTCGAACCCAGTCGGCAACGTTTGACAGCATTTGATATCGTAGTACTCAGTCAGCATACGGCTCTAGCAGTCTTTACTCTAGATGAGTCTAATACAATCACCAGTCAGTTTATGATCCCGCGCAACTTCCTAAGAGAAGACTTGGATAGGCTTAAAGCTTTAGTTCAGGAGCGATTTTTGGGACAGACAGTCTTGGATATCCACTACAAGATTCGAACAGAAATTCCCCAGATTATCCAGCGCTATTTCACTACGACAGATAATGTCATTCATCTGTTTGAGCATATCTTCGGTGATATTTTCAAAGAGAATGTTATTGTGTCCGGCAAGGTTGGCTTGTTGAATTTTTCAGATTTGAAGGCCTATCAATTCTTTGATGATTCACAGAAGGTGGCCTTTGAGATTAGAGATAGTCTAGCCGAGGATCAGATGCAAAGTGTGCGCGTGGCAGATAGCCGAGAAAGTTGCTTGTCTGATTTGACCATTATTTCTAGCAAATTTTTGATTCCTTACAGAGGATTTGGAATTTTAGCAGTCATCGGACCAGTCAATCTCGACTATCAACGAGTAGTCAGTCAGGTTAATGTGATTAATCGTGTTTTGACTATGAAACTGACGGACTTCTATCGCTACCTCAGTAGTAACCACTATGAAGTCCACTAATTACAGTATAATCATTCCTAAAAAGGAGGTGCCTTGTGGCAAAACATAAACATGAAGAACATCCAGAAGATGTAGAAGTAAAAGAGGAAGCAGTAGAAACAGCTGAGCAAGCTGAATCTGCAAGCCCCGAAAAATCAGAATTAGAACTAGCAAATGAGCGGGCAGATGATTTTGAAAATAAATATCTCCGTGCCCATGCAGAAATGCAAAACATCCAACGCCGTGCCAATGAAGAGCGTCAGCTCTTGCAACGCTATCGTAGTCAAGATCTAGCAAAAGCGATTCTACCTTCTTTGGACAACCTTGAGCGTGCTCTTGCTGTTGAAGGATTGACAGATGATGTCAAAAAAGGATTGGAAATGGTGCAGGAAAGCTTGGTTCATGCTCTCAAAGAAGAGGGCATCGAAGAAATTCCGGCCGATGGAGAATTTGACCATAACTATCACATGGCCATTCAAACTGTTCCAGCTGACGACGAACATCCAGCAGATACCATCGCACAAGTCTTCCAAAAAGGCTACAAACTCCATGACCGCATCCTAAGACCGGCTATGGTAGTAGTATACAACTAAGATATAGAGCCCGAAAAAGCTCACAGTAAAAATAGGAGATTGACGAAGTGTTCGATGAACACAAGGAAATCTATCTTTTTTACCCAGAGCTTAGGGCGAGTTCGATTAGGAGGTAAGTCAGAAATCTGTGATTTCGTTGACGCACCCCTGCAAGGGTGATTAGGCTTGTCACGAACGTTGCAAAGTGAGCTGCCAATCAGCTACTGCGTATCATTTCGACTTCTCATGTCGTAACCTTACATAATAAAAAACTTGTCCGAAATGACAATAAACTATGAAGAAAGATAAGAGGCAAGCTTGAGGCTTGCAAGGAAGATATTTCCCACCGTGGTGAAAGTTTCAGTAGCTCGTGCTACTGAAACAGGGGATTTTTGAGACAATAGGCTCAAAAATAAGTGATGAAATCCCGGAGGGAGTTGCTCACGTCCCCACCACTTAAGGGGAATATTAAGAAAAATCAAAAATAGAATATAAAATTTAAGGAGAAAAACACATGTCTAAAATTATTGGTATTGACTTAGGTACAACAAACTCAGCAGTTGCAGTTCTTGAAGGAACTGAAAGCAAAATCATCGCAAACCCAGAAGGAAATCGTACGACTCCATCTGTAGTATCATTTAAAAACGGTGAAATCATCGTTGGTGATGCTGCAAAACGTCAAGCAGTAACAAACCCAGATACTGTTATCTCTATCAAATCTAAGATGGGGACTTCTGAAAAAGTTTCTGCCAACGGTAAAGAATACACTCCACAAGAAATCTCAGCTATGATTCTTCAATACTTGAAAGGCTACGCTGAAGAATATCTTGGTGAAAAAGTAACTAAAGCAGTCATCACAGTTCCAGCTTACTTTAACGATGCGCAACGTCAAGCGACTAAAGACGCTGGTAAAATCGCTGGTCTTGAAGTAGAACGTATCGTTAACGAACCAACAGCAGCAGCTCTTGCTTACGGTTTGGACAAGACTGACAAAGAAGAAAAAATCTTGGTATTTGACCTTGGTGGTGGTACATTTGACGTATCTATCCTTGAATTGGGTGACGGTGTCTTCGATGTATTGTCAACTGCAGGGGACAACAAACTCGGTGGTGACGACTTTGACCAAAAAATCATCGACCACTTGGTAGCAGAATTCAAGAAAGAAAATGGTATCGACTTGTCAACAGACAAGATGGCTCTTCAACGTTTGAAAGATGCAGCTGAAAAAGCTAAGAAAGACCTTTCAGGTGTGACTTCAACTCAAATCAGCTTGCCGTTCATCACAGCAGGAGCTGCAGGTCCTCTTCACTTGGAAATGACTCTGACTCGTGCGAAATTTGATGATTTGACTCGTGATCTTGTAGAACGTACAAAAACTCCAGTTCGTCAAGCCCTTTCAGATGCAGGTTTGAGCTTGTCAGAAATCGATGAAGTTATCCTTGTTGGTGGTTCAACTCGTATCCCAGCCGTTGTAGAAGCTGTGAAAGCTGAAACTGGTAAAGAACCAAACAAATCAGTAAACCCTGACGAAGTTGTTGCCATGGGTGCTGCTATTCAAGGTGGTGTGATTACTGGTGATGTTAAAGACGTTGTCCTTCTTGACGTAACACCATTGTCACTCGGTATCGAAACAATGGGTGGAGTCTTCACAAAACTTATCGACCGCAACACTACAATCCCAACATCTAAATCACAAGTCTTCTCAACTGCGGCAGACAACCAACCAGCCGTTGATATCCACGTTCTTCAAGGTGAACGTCCAATGGCAGCAGATAACAAGACTCTTGGACGTTTCCAATTGACAGATATCCCAGCTGCACCTCGTGGAATTCCTCAAATCGAAGTAACATTTGATATCGACAAGAACGGTATCGTATCTGTTAAGGCTAAAGATCTTGGAACTCAAAAAGAACAAACAATTGTTATCCAATCAAACTCAGGTTTGACTGATGAAGAAATCGACCGCATGATGAAGGATGCTGAAGCTAACGCTGAAGCAGATAAGAAACGTAAAGAAGAAGTAGACCTTCGTAACGAAGTAGACCAAGCTATCTTTGCGACTGAAAAGACAATCAAAGAAACTGAAGGTAAAGGCTTCGACGCAGAACGTGACGCCGCTCAAGCTGCCCTTGATGACCTTAAGAAAGCTCAAGAAGACAACAACTTGGACGAAATGAAAGCAAAACTCGAAGCTTTGAACGAAAAAGCTCAAGGACTTGCTGTTAAACTCTACGAACAAGCCGCAGCAGCGCAACAAGCTCAAGCAGGAGCAGAAGGCGCACAAGCAACAGGAAACGCAGGCGATGACGTCGTAGACGGAGAGTTTACGGAGAAGTAGGCGGTAAGACAGAACTAAAAATTGAAAGTTTTTAGTTCGTAGTCGAACCCCCGCGAGGATGATTAGGATTTTTGGGAGTCTGAAAGACGAACCCAAAATCCAATCAGCTACCGCGTTAAAAGTGTTTTGAAAATTAGATGAGGTAGATAGGTCTTTGTCTTATCCTCTGTCTGATGTCAAAAGTATAAAAAGAAATCCAGAGGTTGCAACCCAGCCTCTGTTTTTCGGTAAGATAGAGGGTGATGCTTATGAAAAAAGCACTTTGTATCATTTATCCTAATTTTTCACTTTATGAAGTAGTTTGCCTGACCAGTACGTTAGCTCTATCTTTTGGTATTGAAATCGATTATGTTGGTTCAGATAGATGCATTATAACATCGGAAGATGGATTAGCCTGTCAGCCTACTAGAACACTGGATGAAGTAGTTATCGAAGACTATTCTTGTGTGATTTTGCCAGGGATGATAAATATTGCCCCTGCTTTGCACGATGAAAAATTGATTTCTTTCCTAAGAAGTTTGAATCAGCAAGAGATTTTGATTGCAGCTATTTCCTCAGCGCCCATTTTATTGGCGAAAGCAGGCTTATTGAAGGATACGAAATTTACGGGTGGGATTTGGCAAAACTTCTTTGACTATTTTGAATTTCTTCCACGGGAAAATTTCAAAGCTAAAGCTGTCCTGCAAGATAAAAATATCATTACTGCTGTCGGCTTTGCACATCAAGAGTTTGCAAGAAAAGTTCTTCTTAGTCTAGGCTTGGTAGGTAATGCTGACAACTATTTTAAAGAACGGAATCAGTATTCAGAAGAGGAATTGATATTCAATTTGTCAGAAGAAGAATTTGCTGAGATGAAACAGAGCATAAAAAACAACTTCTAAGAATTTTCTTAAAATTTAAAGAAAGGAACAAGAGTGTTCGCAACTGAACACGGGTTCTAAAAATTCTGACTCAATATGAAAGAAAGGAACTGAACCCGACCTAAATTCTCGGAAAAAAGAGAAATCAGCCTAGGAGCATCGCTCCGTCGCCTGATTTCCTATTTTTCAGTCGAATTTTACGGTCTTGGTATCTTATATGAACAATACAGAATATTATGACCGTCTAGGTGTCTCTAAAAATGCTTCACAGGATGAAATCAAGAGAGCCTATCGGAAATTATCAAAAAAATATCACCCAGATATTAATAAAGATCCTGGGGCAGAAGATAAGTACAAAGAGGTCCAAGAGGCTTATGAGACTTTGAGCGACGAGCAGAAAAGAGCAGCCTATGATCAGTATGGTGCTGCTGGAGCCAATGGTGGTTTTGGCGGTGGCGCAGGCGGCTTTGGTGGCTTTGACGGATCTGGCTTTGGTGGCTTTGAAGATATCTTCTCAAGTTTCTTTGGTGGCGGTGCTTCGCGAAATCCAAATGCTCCTCGTCAAGGTGACGATCTTCAATATCGTGTAAATCTCAAGTTTGAAGAGGCTATTTTTGGTACTGAAAAGGAAATTAAGTACAATCGGGAGGCGTCTTGTCGTACATGTAGCGGATCAGGTGCTAAGCCAGGGACAAGTCCAGTGACTTGTGGACGCTGTCATGGCTCAGGTGTCATCAATGTAGATACGCAAACTCCTCTGGGCATGATGCGTCGTCAAGTGACCTGTGATGTCTGTCATGGACGTGGAAAGGAAATTAAGGAACCTTGTATGACTTGTCATGGAACAGGGCATGAAAAACAAGCCCATAGTGTTCATGTTAAAATTCCAGCTGGTGTGGAAACTGGTCAGCAAGTTCGCCTAGCAGGGCAAGGGGAAGCAGGTTTCAATGGTGGCCCTTATGGAGACTTGTATGTAGTCGTCAATGTCGAACCAAGTGATAAATTTGAGCGAGATGGATCTACTATATACTACAAGCTCAATCTAAACTTTGTTCAGGCTGCCCTTGGAGACAGTGTGGATGTTCCAACCGTTCACGGGGATGTTGAGCTCAATATCCCAGAAGGAACTCAGACTGGCAAACGATTCCGCTTGCGTGGCAAGGGAGCTCCTAGTCTCCGTGGCGGAGGTATGGGGGACCAGTATGTTACTGTTAACGTTGTGACCCCAACGGGACTGAATGACAAGCAAAAAGCAGCGCTCAAGGACTTTGCGGCTGCAGGAAATATCAGTGTAAACCCTAAGAAAAAAGGCTTCTTTGACCATATTAAAGATGCTTTTGATGGGGAATAAAAGAAAGGTAGAGAGTGGACTGAAGTTGTAGTTCGCTCTCTTTTTTTAGATTTAAGATCTTTGGAAATAACACTTTAAAATATAGGTATCTGAATTAAATCTCTTTATCATTAAATTATAGAATCTTGCAGAGGGCTCATTGCATAAAAGGGGGTAATAGCCTATAATGAAGAAAAAGAAACCGTTTACATAATCGGTTTTTCTATTTATCAAAAAGGAGATTTTATGATGATCTTTCATAGAGAACAGCGTTTTTCTATTCGCAAATTTTCAGTTGGAGCAGCTTCTGTTCTAATTGGAATTACTATGACTGGACAGGTTGTTTCGGCAGAAGAGCTTCCAACTACGCAGTCAAATGTTGTCGCTCCAGCAGATTCTATTGAACCCAAAGCTACAGAGGAAGTGGCAAGCTCTAGTCCCGCACAAGATAAGTCTACAGCTGAGGAAGTGTCCGGAGTAAATTCTGTAATCAATAGTGAAGCAACTCCATCAACTTCTGCACCAGCAGAATCTAATACAGATATTCCTAAGCAAGATAAGGTATCTGAAAAAGATGCTACTGGGGAAGCAGAAAAAAGAAATGATTCTGAGGAGAAAGCAGGCTTACCTACTGATGCACCAAAGGGTCAAGAGTCAGACCGTGTTGATGAAAAGCTTGCCATGCGCAAAATGATTTCAGTTGATGCAGGTCGTAAATATTTTAGCCCAGAACAATTGAAAGAAATTGTAGACAAGGCTAAGCGTTATGGTTTTACAGACATGCATTTACTGTTAGGAAATGATGGACTGCGTTTCCAATTGGATGACATGTCATTGACTGTAGGCGGTAAGACCTATTCTAGTGAAGATGTCAAAAAAGCCATTGAAAAAGGGACCAACGATTATTATAATGATCCAAATGGCAATCACTTAACACAAGCTGAAATGACGGACTTGATCGATTATGCTAAACGACAAGGAATCGGCCTTGTTCCAACAATCAATAGCCCAGGGCATATGGATGCGATCCTGAATGCCATGAAGGAGCTGGGAATTGAAAAACCTAATTTCGACTACTTTGGCAAGGAATCTGCTCGAACAGTTGATTTAAATAATCAGCCTGCTGTTGATTTCACGAAAGCCTTGATTGAGAAATATGCTGCATATTTTGCTGGTAAGACAGATATTTTCAATATTGGTTTAGATGAATATGCTAATGATGCGACCAATGCTAAAGGGTGGCAAGTCTTACAAGCGGATAAGTATTATCCAGGAGAAGGTTACCCAGAAAAGGGCTATGAAAAATTCATCGCTTATGCCAATGATCTAGCTAAAATCGTTAAGCGAAATGGTCTGAAGCCAATGGCCTTCAATGATGGTATTTACTATAATTCTGATCAAAGTTTTGGTGAATTTGATAAGGATATTATTGTGTCTTATTGGACTGGTGGCTGGGGAGGCTATGATGTTGCTTCTTCCAAACTTTTGTCTGAAAAAGGGCATAAGATTCTAAATACCAATGATGCTTGGTATTATGTTCTAGGTCGGAATGCAGACGGCCAAGGTTGGTATAATCTGGACCAAGGATTGAAGGGAATTGCTTCTACACCGATTACCAGTGTTCCTAAGTCTGAGGGAGCAGATATTCCAATTATTGGTGGTATGGTGGCTGCATGGGCTGATGAGCCTTCAGCACGTTTTTCCCCATCTCGTCTTTATAAGTTGATGCGTCGCTTTGCTGATCAAAATGCTGAGTATTTTGCTGCTAATTATCAAGATGCAGAAAAAGAATTGGCAGCGGTCCCAAGTGACTTAGCTTCTAAATATACACCAGAAAGTATCGCTCGTCTTAAGGAGGCTGAAAAAGCTGTTAAAGAATTAGACAGCCATCTTAGTCGGAGCAAGCAAGAAGAGATTGATCTTGCGGTTGCTCGCTTAAAAGAAGCCCGTGAGCATCTCCAGCCAACCCCTGATTATCAAAAGGTGCTAGATGCCCAAGCTGAACGAGAAAAACTAGCTAAGAGCAAGGTGATTTCTATTGACGCTGGTCGGAAATATTTCTCATTGGATCAGCTAAAGAGAATCATTGACAAGGCTAGTGAATTGGGATATTCAGATTTGCATCTGCTAGTTGGAAATGACGGGATGCGCTTCATGTTGGATGACATGACCGTTGAAGCCAACGGTAAAACCTACACAAGTGATGAAGTGAAAGAAGCGATCTTGGCTGGTACCAAGGCTTATTACGATGATCCAAATGGAAATGCTCTCAGCCAAAAAGAGATGGATGAGCTGATTGCTTATGCCAAAGGAAAGGGGATAGGCCTTATTCCAGCACTCAATAGCCCAGGTCATATGGATGCCCTTTTGGTCGCTATGGAAAAACTAGGTATTCAAAATCCTCAGGCTTATTTTGATACACTATCCAAAACAACCCTTGATTTGGAAAATGAAGAAGCCAAGTCCTTTACCAAAGCTTTGATTGGAAAGTATATGGATTACTTTGCAGGCAAAACCAAAATTTTCAACTATGGAACGGATGAATATGCCAATGATGCAACCAATGCTCAGGGCTGGTATTATCTGAAATACTACAACCTCTATGGTAAGTTCGCAGAATATGCCAACTCTCTAGCTGCTATGGCGAAAGAGAGAGGTTTGCAGCCAATGGCCTTCAACGATGGCTTCTACTACGAAGACAAAGACGATGTTGAGTTTGATAAGGATGTCTTAATCTCCTATTGGTCTAAAGGCTGGTGGGGCTATAACCTGGCATCACCACAGTATTTAGCAAGTAAGGGCTACAAATTCCTCAATACCAATGGGGATTGGTACTACATTTTGGGACAAAAACCGGAAGATGGCGGTGGTTTCTTACAGAAAGCACTTGATAATACTGAAAAGACACCATTTAATCAACTAGCTTCTACCAAGTACCCAGAAGTAGACCTTCCAACAGTCGGTAGCATGATTGCTATCTGGGCTGATAGACCGCAAGCTGAATACAAGGAAGAAGAGATTTTCCAATTAATGACTGCTTTTGCTGATCATAATAAAGACTATTTCAAGGCTAATTATGGCCCTATTCAGGAAGAAATTGCTAAAATTCCAACCGATTTAACCATCTATACACCAGAATCTGTTGCAGCTCTAAAAGCAGCTCAAGATGAGGTTGATTGGGAATTAAGCCGGATGAAGCAAGAAGAGGTGGATAAACTAGCAGCTAAACTAAAAGTTGCTCGCGAAAATCTCAAGCCAATCACCTACAATGGCAGTGCTGATGAGGAAGAAGTTCGCGCTCTTGTGGAATATAAACCATATCTTGATATTCAAACAGAAGAGATTGCCTTTGAGACAAAAGAAGTAGCAAATCCAAACCTTGAAAAAGGGCAACGCAAGATTTTGCAAGTGGGTATCAAAGGTGAAAAAACAAATTTAGTTGAAATATCTGCCCAGGACGGTAGTAGCAAGCTTGTGGAAAGTTTCGTTTCTAAGGATGCAGTAGCTGAAATTGTGGAAATTGGGACAAAAGAAGTAGATTCAGCAAAAATGGGTGAAAGTCAGGTCCAACCGGATCCATTGCTTACTCCTTCTGTTAAGGGATCATCAGCGCTTAGCCAAGTAAGTAAGCAAGAAGAGGGTCTAAAACTGACTCAAACTAAGCAGCCAATAGCTGAAAAATTATCTCAACCATCTGCCCAAGCAGTGGCTAAGGACAATAAACTTCCGCAAACTGGAACAACTTCAGCTTGGCCTATGGCCCTTCTTGGAACAGCTTTAGCTATGATCGGTTTGGGTGGACGCAAGAAAAGGAAAGGATGATTTATTATCGTTCTAAAAATAGAGTGTAAACCTAGGCTTAAATAATTATTTGGACAAGAATAAAGACGAGGTCAAAGAAAATAGTTTGGCCTCGTCTTTTTGTTTATGACATTATGGGGAATAGGCCCTCTAAGGGGGGTGCTAGCTTAGGTTCTTTTTCTTCACTCGCCTGGTTTTCCAGTTATGATGTGTTGAATTCCTTGATGGATATGAGGGAGCAGTTCAGGTAGAAAATTAGGATAGGCCGTGTGGTCTTGGAGTACTTCCAAAGGGATCCACTCGACAGTTTCATTTTCTGAAAGACTAGGGAATTGCTGTCCTTTTGGTTTCATCAAGTAATAAAAGCAAATTTCGTGACAGTCTAGTCCTGCCAATCGTCCTGTTTCCTGCTGGAAGAAGTTTTCATGGATAAATACTAGCCGATCAATCTCGTATTCTTGACCAGTTTCTTCTTGGATTTCCCTTTTGACGGCTTCCTGGGAGGATTCTCCCAACTGAACAGCACCTCCAAGCGGATAGAAGTAGCTTTCGTCAGGGTTGGTCATGAAAGCCACGGCTCCTTCTTCTATGATAAGTGCTGCGGCTTTGTATCTGAAACGTCTATGTTCTTCTTGAAAGCTGATATCTGCTAACATTCTTCTCTCCTTTTTAGAATTAGTATATCATTTTTTAAGTGATATTGTCATAACGAGAATTATCTTGCTACTCCAGTCTTTTCCTGCTACAATAGGTCTATGACAAGATATAAAGCGATTATTTCCTATGACGGGCATGACTTTGCAGGGTTCCAAAGACAACCACATGCTAGAAGTGTCCAAGAAGAAATTGAAAAGACCCTGACCCGTATCAATAAAGGACAGCCTGTGCTCATTCATGGTGCAGGTCGGACAGACAGCGGTGTTCATGCCCTTGGCCAAGTCCTGCATTTTGATTTACCGGAAGAGCGGGATGAAGAAAAATTACGTTTTGCCTTGGATACGCAGACGCCAGAAGATATTGATTTTATTAATGTGGAGCAGGTATCGGATGATTTTCACTCTCGCTACAATAAACACAGCAAGACCTATGAATTTTTGGTGGACATCGGCCGGCCCAAAAATCCTATGATGCGCCATTATGCCACCCATTACCCTTATCCTTTGGAGTTGAGTCTGCTAGAAGAAGCGATTACTCAGTTAGAGGGAACGCACGATTTTACAGGCTTTACTGCTTCGGGGACTAGTGTGGAGGACAAGATTCGGACCATTACTGAGGCCAAGGTCCGCTATGATGCAGAGCGTAATTTTCTGGTCTTTACTTTTTCAGGCAATGGCTTTCTCTATAAGCAGATCCGCAATATGGTCGGTACACTTCTCAAAATCGGCAACAAGCGCATGCCAGTGGAGCAGATTCAGAGGATTTTAGCGGAGAAAGACCGCCATCTGGCCGGACCAACCGCCGGTCCCAATGGCCTTTATTTGAAAGAAATTAGATATGAAGAATGAAGCTGAGATAATGGTATCTCAGCTTTGTTTGATTGTGGGTAGGTTTCTAGAAAAGAGACTAAAAGATTCTTGTCTGATACATTTTTATTTTTATCTGGGAAGTCTCTTTAAAATGCCATATGGAATAGGTATTAAATGACTATTTGGAGCGGTTTTTAGCTATCCTACAAAAAAACTGAATATTTCTCCATTTTTTTGTAGTTTTTAAAGAAAAAAATAACTTTTTAAGGAAAAATCTATTGTAAAAAACATCTAAAAGAATTATGATAATACTATGTGTATAAATGCTGTCTTTTAAAGGCTGATAGGGAGTTGGCTAGTGAAGACTTAGGGAGAAAATTTATACATCCAAACAAATAATGGGAGTTATGAAGTGAAGGATTTTAGAAAAGTACAGGAGAAAATTCAGAAATTTTCGATTAGAAAATTATCTGTTGGTGTAGGCTCTGTTGCAATTGCTGCCTTGATCTTTGGGAGTTTTTTGACTAGCCCAGCTGTTGCTGCTGATGAAGTTGGAAAGACTGGTCAGGCTCATTACACTTATGTTGAAGAGCAAGAGTTAACTGAGCAGGAGAAGGAACTGATTAAGCATGAGCTTCCTTCCGATTTGCAATCAGGTGAGAATTATTACCTGATTTATCGTAAGCAAGGGAAACCAACAGTTTTGCCTCAAACAGGGAATAATGGTCAACCGCTTCTTGGCATGCTAGCTGGGACGGCTATTTTGGCTGTCTTGGTGTTTTCCCGTAAGAAGGCTGGCAAGTTGGTAGGAGTGCTTTTGATTGGAGCGTTAGGACAGAGCCTTTTGCTTTCGCCTCAAGTTTTTGCACTAGAAAATAAAGAGTTGGCTTCTTATAACCGTCAAGTTTCGATTTCTTCAGGTGTTTCTGAGGCTGATTTAGCCATTGAAGGTTACGACTATATCGGTTACTTTACTGCTTCTGATTTGCATTCTTTAAAGGGGACGGCGTCGGCCTCTCTATCTGAAGAATCTAACCATAAAAACCAACTAGCAGTACCAGAAAATTCAAAATCTGGACGGGATGCTAGGGGTCAAGAAAAGCAAACAGAGCTTATGGAAGAGGAAAAACCAGATCAAGATATTTCAAGTCAGGTTGGAAGTATCTCTGATTCCACTCCTAACCCATCTTCTCAAGGATTACATCCGAATAAGGAAACATCAAAAGAAGAAAATAAAACGAATCCGAATCAGTCTGAAAAAAACAGCAGTATTAAGGGAGAACCAGAAGTTCAACCAGAGAAACCAGCTTATACAGAGCCGGTTGGTACAGCAGGAGATACAGCTCCAGTCGAGCCTGCGCTTCCAGCATACACAGGGTCAGTAAATGGCGAACCAGAAGTTCAACCAGAGAAACCAGCCTATACCGGACCGGTTGGAACAGCGGGAGATACAGCTCCAGTCGAGCCTGCGCTTCCAGAATACACAGGGTCTGTGAATGGCGAACCAGAAGTTCAACCAGAGAAACCAGCTTATACCGGACCGGTTGGAACAGCGGGAGAAACAGCCCCAGTCGAGCCTGCGCTTCCAGCATACACAGGGTCTGTGAATGGCGAACCAGAAGTTCAATCAGAGAAACCAGCCTATACCGGACCGGTTGGAACAGCGGGAGATACAGCTCCAGTCGAGCCCGCTCTTACAGAATACACGGGTGGTGTTAACGGGGAATCAACGGTTCAAGCTGAACTGCCTAGTTTGCATACAGATGTCAAGCTAGAAACAATTGAAC
>ERZ773006.134-NODE-134-length-41564-cov-7.84924_pt1 | contig 41564 bp, 46 predicted proteins | sample MGYA00580843_ERZ773006 | MGnify/ENA primary metagenome ERZ773006 (study PRJEB29015, sample SAMEA2738011) | human oral metagenome | biome: human oral; feature: human-associated habitat; material: dental | place: China | collected 2052 ...
AGCCTGCTCCGGGGTTATTTCCTCGTCCTCATGGTAGGATTGCACATAATGCTTACGTTTGCTTTATAAATCTACCTCAGTTCCTTCCAGTAAACAAACGGTTATTTCACCATCAAGTCCTATCTTGATATGGTCTAGCACTCGGCACATATCTGAGGGGTTGAAGTCTATCTGCTCCTGCCTAAGCAGGTCACTCAATGCCATGCTGTAGTGCTTATCCAGTAGGCGATTCTCTGCTAAGATTTTCTCCCACTTGCCATCAAGCAAATCAATGTTCTCGCTTAGTAGCTCTAATGCCTTTAGAAAAATCTGCTCGAGTGTCGCCTCATCCAAATGGCTACTGTAACACCCTTCAACACCCTTTATGCGATAGCGGTTGTTACATTGCCAAACTTTACGTTTCCCTCGGCTGGTTGCCCAATTCTTCCGTCCAAAGGCTGACCCGCAGGCTCCGCAGAACACCTTGGTGGTAAATGGGTTGTCCTCACTCTGCATGATATAAGATTTGAGCTGATGCTCATCTCGGTAGGTTTTGCGTCTAGCCATTTCCAGTTGAACAGTCTCCCAAGTCTCCTCATCAATAATGGCCTCATGGCTATTTTCTACATAGTATTGGTTAACCTGACCGTCATTTTGAACTCGTTTCTTAGTCAGAAAATCAACGGTAAAAGTCTTTTGCAATAAGGCATCACCCTTGTACTTTTCATTTTGAAGCATTTTCTGTATAGCACTTGGATACCAATTTGCCTTTCCTGTCCAACCAGGTATTTCATTGTCATTCAAATACTTAGCAATGGATTCAGGACTGTACCCCTCTAAGAATTTCTCGTATATGAATTTAACAGTTTCAGCTTGCTGAGGGTTAATGATAAGCCTACCATTCTCATCCTTGTCATAACCCATGAACTTTGTGGTATTCACGCGCACCTCACCACGTTCAAACTTTTTACGAATTCCCCACGTCGCATTCTCTGAGATCGAGCGTGACTCATCCTGTGCTAAGGAAGAAAGGATTGTAAGGAGAACTTCACCTTTGGAATCTAGGCTGTCAATATTCTCCTTCTCAAAAGTCACACCAACACCAAGTTCTTTCAACTCTCGGACGTATTTTATACAATCAAGGGTGTTTCTTGCAAAGCGACTGATCGACTTTACCAAAATCCTATCCACCTTACCAGCCCTACAATCTTGTATCAAGCGGTTAAAAGCATCACGTTTTTTGGTATTAGTTGCTGAGATGCCCTCATCCGCATAGATGTCAACTAACTCATAGTCCTCGTGTTTGGAGATATAATCTCGGTAATAATTAACTTGGTTTTCATAACTTGATAGCTGTTCGTCTTGGTCGGTGGACACTCGGCAATATGCGGCTACATTGACTTTCTTTCTGACCTGATGTTGAACGCTGGTCTGCACTTTCTTGGCCGGAATAACTGTAATACTTTTCCCCATCTCTATCCCTTTCTATCACTTTTACTGGCGAGGTTACTGTCCAATTTGAGATATCTACTTCTGGCACACGCATCCCTTGACAAGCTGCTTTTCCTTCCTTAATGTATTTGGAACAGCACCAAACAATTTTTTTCTTGTAAGAAACTTGTCTCTTTAGAGTCGAACCACAATGCTGACACTTTAATAACCCCGTAAATTTATAGGTTTTGTTTCTACCTTGTTGCCATCTTCTACTGTTTAGTTTTACCTGGACTGCTTGCCAATCTTCCATTGAAATAATAGCTTCATGATTATCCTCTATCAGGTATTGTTCGAGTTCCCCCTGATTCAATTTTTTAGGACCATTCACACCATCGTGAAAATACTTCTGCAATAAGACCGAACCGTTGTATTTTTCATTGCTTAACATTTGACGGATTGTGGTGTCATGCCATTTAGCACCTGTAACCGTCGCAACTCCCTTTTCATTTAACAGTTTGGCAATACGATGAGTACCATACCCTTCAAGGTAAAGTGCAAATATTTTTCTGACTATCAAAGCTTCTTCTGGATTGATAATCAACTCACCATTCTCGTCTATATCATATCCTAAGAATCGCTTGGTGTTAATGACTAGCTCTCCTCGTTGAAACTTCTTTTGAAATGCCCAACGTTGATTGCCACTCATACTCCTCAACTCGTCCTCAGCAATACTAGCTAATACTGAAAGCATCACTTCCCCTTCACTAGAAAGGGTATGAATGTTTTGTTCCTCAAAGAAAATGTCTACTCCTATTGCCTTCAGTTCACGACTAATTTCAAGAACTGTAACCGTGTTTCTAGCAAATCGAGCAATTGACTTGGTATGAATAATATCAATCATACCTTTACGACAATTTTCAATCATGGCTTGAAAATTTGGACGATTATCCTTAGAACCAGATATACCTCTGTCATGATAAACACCTACAAAATCAATATCGTCTCTATTGGAATACAGGTTTTCAAAATAATGTTTCTGATTTTCTAACGATTCTAACTGACTTCCATTAGTCGTCGAAACTCGAATGTAGGCACAGATCCTCTGCTTGTGTTTTTGTTTATTGACTCTAATCTTTTTTACGGACATTTACTCTCCTTCCTATGTAATGGCACACTATATATCACTCTAAAGGGAAAATAAGTCAAGTTATCAGACAAACTAATTCGACCTGATAAATTTATGCCAAAGTTCATGGAATACAAATATTCCTCCTACCTTACTAGGTAGGTTTGGGAGTAATTTTTCCGCACTTATTGAAAAAAAAAGCAAAAAAATAAAGCCTGATGTTCCCACCAGGCTTAAGACTTAATTATGATATTCTAAACCAACCTACAACTTTACCGAGTTTAACTGTTCCAGTAGAATCGTAGAGTGAGCCATCCGCCATCCATTGCCGTTTCACACGACGAGTAATTCCACCGCCACCAATTTCTAATTGGTCATTGATACCGTTCTTATTATAGTCAGAATATCCATCAATATTCTGTTCCACACCATCAATACTTTTTCCGTCAGAATCTGTCACACAGACACCAATATGCCCATAGACCAAACCATCTGTCTCAATGACATAAAAATCACCTGCTTTAGGATTCACACCCCAAGCATCGTAGATTACTTGGAAACCATTTGATTTTGCTTTCTTCAAACAATCAATGGCATTTGTATAGGACATATTCTTGTCCGTAAGCTCTTGAACAATCTTATCCACCAAGGCAACACACTGTCCACCATAAGGGTTAGATGGAACGGTCACCTTTTGACCGACCTTGGATAATGCTGACGCAACCACACGACTGGCAACACTGGTTGGAATAGCGGTTGTTGTCCTTGAAGCTGTGTTAACCTTGAGTGTTTGCCCAACTTTCAGGATATCCGACTTCTTCAAACCATTCACCGCAAGTAGGGCATCTACTGTTAAACCAAACTTCCGAGCGATTCCATAATACGTATCGCCTTTCTGTGCTTGATAGGTCTGCTCACTATGGCCTTTAGTTGTTCCTTCTACATCCTGCTCAAGCACCCATGACTTGATTCCATCAAGTAGATAAGCTCTCTTACTGTTGGACTGGTGAATATTCTTCACTTGAAGGATTTTGTAGGTGCGCCCCTTGACCCAGTTGGCGATTTTCTGACCAGTCTGATAATGAGTCGCATGAGGCAACACCCTAAGACTATCACCAACAAGATAGACTGGTTTTGAAGGAGTTCCTGAACTCCCAACGGTTGAACTGGGTGTCGAGGGAACTATGGTCTTGACCTCAACTCCTGTTATTGCTGACACAAGACCTCTCGCAATATCCTCTTTCTTGTTCTCAAAAATCGCCATATCTTGTTCATTATCGATGAAAGCAATCTCCACCAAACGATAGGTGTATCCACGACTTGCTGCTTGATTGGCATTATATAGCCAATCTACCTTCTTAATGCCACGATTTTGGAAATAGTGTGAAAGGAGAGACAGGATAGCCATATCTTCCTTATCTGCTTCTAAGGAAGATTGAATCAAGACTTCTGTACCTTTAGCACTTCCATTAAAGGCATTGAAGTGCAATTCAGTAATCGAGTCGTATCCCTTACCAATACTAGTAATACTCCGATAATCATAAACATTTTGTTCGGTAATAAAATCAATTCGCTGTCCACTGTACTTAGACATTAACTTGGCTAATTCTCGAACCTTTCCTGCTTCTGTGATACCTAGTTTGGCATTCACTGCTCCAGGATCATAGCTTGTTCGCCCTTGGCCATGACCACAAATGACTAGATGTTTTCCCATATCTTCTCACCTCTCGTTGATTTGTTTTAAGATTGCTTGTAGTTTCTCAGGTATTGGTAAACCAATTCGAACGGTATTTTCTAGAATACTTAACCCCTCATTACTGAGATAAAAGAAAATGACCATGGTTCGAATTGTTCCACCCTGCTTGATGATTGCAGTATCAATCAGATGACCTAGTGAAACTAAAAATAAAATGGCTATCTTTTTAAAGATGCCACGAAAACCGATACTACTTGACAATTGTTTCTCTACAACTGCCGCAAAAATTCCTGTTAGATAGTCAATAATAATGAAGACAAGTAGGGCATATAAGATACCATCCAACTCTCCAAATAGACTACCAATCAAGCCTCCAATCATGGAAAATAAAATCTTATTAAGAGTAAACAGTTCCTTCATCGGTCACCTCACTTTCTACTGGGCCTTCCTGCACAATGGTAGGGTCTGACCAATCCGGTTGACCGTTCTCATCAAACCGCATCAGATAAAAACATTCATGAAATAAATCAGAAAGATTCAGAGTTAATGTGGTACTACCCCACTGATTAAACGCCCAAACTGTTTCTGTTGTAACCAACTGCCGCCTTCCATTTTTAATGGCAGGTCGCCTTACTTCTTCAAGATACATGTAAAAATCCTGCTCTGCTGTCTTACAACGAATGAACTCTCCATTCTTACGCATGTAAGCGAGAGCTGTCTCCAAATCAAATGGTTCTGTTACTTTGTCAATATTGAGAAGTGCCATGATAACTATTCTCCTTTCCTTTCTTCAGGTTTTGTCTGAACTTCTAATAGCTCAGTCAATTCCTGTTTTTCTTTACGCAATAGGCTAAGTTCCTCATCCCTTTCCACCAATTGGATGGCAATGAGGTTCTTAGCGGTAATCTCATCAGATAGCTTGGAGACAAGCTCCTGGATGGTTAATTTTAATGATTGGTTGATTTGTTCTAGATTCATCTGTGAACTCCTTTATTTAATCGTATCCCATGTCAAGATGACGTCACCTCGACCTGTGATGTTTACTAAGTGTTTAAAATTGTGATTGAATTGATGAAGTACGTCTTTCAAGCTGACATAGGTTGTCCCATTTCGATAGATGCGGATATCTCCGATATTCAAAATAGAACTTGGTCGGTCAGATGCTTTAAAAGCATCAATACTCAGTCGGTTAGGCAACGTTACAATCTCCCACCCATCTGGATTGGTATATGGAGCACTAGCTAAACGTACTTTATCACCTACCACATCAATTTGGTCAGTATCAGTACCGTTCCATGCTCTAATCCCTACAAAGCCACCGTCATTGGCATTCCAGTTGTTCCATCGATTGGAACCGATAATGGTTACACCACATGGCTTGCCGTTTGAGGTACCTGTTTCAAATGAAACCCACTGGTGAGGATAACCACTAACCTCACGAGAAATGGATGGAGAGTTTGTAAAGAACTTGATGTTTCCAAGTGACAGATTGATTTTCATGGCTCCGTTGATTGCTGACAAGATACCACCAGAAATGTTGTTGGCAGATAGTGTTACTGACTGCACTTGGGTTATAAAGGCTGATTTGGCAAATAACTGCTTAAGATAGGCTTCTGTTGCCATAAACTTGGTAAAGAAAGCTTGGTCAACCTTTAACTTATCCGCAGTGATTGCTTCTGCTCCAATTCGAGCTGCAGAGATAATACCTGTCGTAATCTTTCCTGCATCAAGACTGGCAATCTTACCGCTCGCAATTACTCCATCTTGGATATAGGTTGTGCCTGTAATTTGGACGAGTTTTCCATCAATCTTGACTGTGCCATCCTTATTGAGATTGAGCTGACTCAGGACTGTTCCTGCACTGGTCAGATTTCGAACCGACCACGCCCCTGCAAGTGTTGAAACCTGAGTTTGAATGGCATTAACTGCCGCCGTTGTCGCTCGACTTGTTTCTAGATTGCCCACTCGTGTCACAATCCCATTAGCCGTTTGGACAACCTGACTGATTTGATTGGTGTGATCTCCAATTGTTCGAGTATGACTACTTACAGTATCCCGCACTTCATGAAAGGCGGTTACCGTCGTAAAGTCGTCTAATGACGGTGTCCAGTAGTCTGGAAAAATATCACCAGTTGATACCATTAAGGCTCTCACATGGAACTTACCAGTTTTAACCCCATCAACTCTGACTTGAAGTTCAAATCCTTTAGAGTGTTGGTACATCTCTTGAGTGACGGTGGCGGTCAGTTTTATCAAGCGATAGTTGTTACCCGTTGTCAGATTGCTACTCCATTTATTATAGAAAGGGTGATACAAATTCCAGTTGGTCCATGTCCAGGCATTTTGACTATCCAAGATTGGACCTTGAAGTTTCATAGTACGAGACGTTACAGCGGGGTCAAAGGTAATCTCATCCGCTGAGACATGAACATATAAATGAACTTTTGATCCAACATAAATTCCACTACTATCCCCAAATTGCACTCTTCCTAAAGAGGCTATCCAGTTACTATTGGTATTTATCGTCTGATAAGCACTCCATCTGTCTGAAGTACCAGCTATTAAGTTGCGATGCGAAACTGAGGTAGGGATTCTGCTTTCCGTTTGACTGATTCGCTGGGTAAAACTATCATAGGTGGTTCTAACCAAATTCTGCACACTAGTTGTCGTCGCATAGGGCTGGAGAGAACTGCTGGTTAGATAGCCACGACCCATAATATTTGAATCGACCTGTGACTTGGTTTGGTAGCCTTTTGAGTTAATTGCAGATTCAACTTGCGTACTCGTCAGTCGTTGTTCGATTTGCCCAGCCTGTGTTCGGATAGTGGTTTCCGCACTTGCTACTCGACCGCTCAAATTATTAAAATCCGTCTTTGCGACTTTCTGTGAGATGGCATCATTGGCAATAGTTAGCTCAGACTTGGTCTGACTAATCATTGTCGCATTGCTAGTTGCTTTTGAAAGGGCTGCTTCTGCCGTAGATTTCACACCGTCCACAAAGGTCTTGTCAGCTTTAAGTAAAATGGACTGGGTCGTTTGATTAATACTTGTCGTATGATTCTCAACTGTACTCTTGAGATTGTCATAGTCCATTTTAGATACTTTACTAGCCACATCACCCAACAATTGCCTGATTTGGGTTTCAGCATTCATCATTTTATTCTCAGTATGAGTAAGCTTTGTAGACAGCTGAGTTTGGCCCTCAGCTGTCTGAGTAATTAGTGTTCTGGTTTGACTGAGATCTGTGATTAAGTCTTCAGGAGCAGGTGACCAGTCAGTAGGCATAGAAGAAAGTTCAAACTTTGGTCTTCCAGCTAAGGCATTTCCTCTGACTTGCACAAAAAGATTGAGCTTTGCTACACTAACAACCGATACACCATCAGGAATACGAACCGTTCGGTATATTCGCTCGCGAGGTTGGGTTGCTGAAACAACTTTATAGCAGTTTAGATAGAGAGGATTGCCATTGGATAAAGTCAAGCGTAGCTCGCATCCTATCCTAGACTGTCCTCTTTCATCAGGCGACAGATTTTCCCCCTTGATATCAACGCTGATCGTCACAAACTTTCCTGCCTGAGCATAGTCGATAAAGTCCGAAGCACTATCTAGAAACTTACTCCCGGATGTAATATAAGTATCACTTTTTAGTATGTAATTTCGACCACCAAAATCAACTGGAATCTTAGCTACGGTCTCTCGAATCTCAGTTGTTATCCGATTCCCCAATTGCGTAATCGTTGACTCTGCAGTTTCGATTCTCTGTTTTGCTTGGTTAAAATCGCTAGTCTTAACACGCTGGGAAATTTGGTCTGCTTGCGTTTGAATCATGGATTCTGCACTAATTACTCGACCAGTCAGACCATCCACCAGTTGCTTACTCGCAAGTAGTTTTATATCCTCCTTGGTTTGTGTGAGATTGGTAGTGACAGTTGCCAACTGTCCACCTATCAGTGATTTTGCTACATCAACCAATCGACTCGCCTCAGAGATAGCTTGTGATTTTGCTGTCGCAATTTTTAACTCTGTTTGACTACGCTCCGTCGAAGTCAAGCGGTTAGCTTCTTGAATCGCATCGAGCTTGGCTTGTTCTGCCCTTCTGAGAGCTTCAGTTGCCCCAGTTTGAGCCTGTACTGCCTTTTGTTTGGCTTCTGTGGCTAGGTTGGTATTTACCCCAGCCTTTGCCAATAAATCACGAGTTGTGCGTTGCTGTTCCTCTTCTTGTTGCAGCATCTGTTGGTGAATAGAAGAAAGCTCACTATCAATGCTAGCCTTTAATCGATCCGCATAGACCTCCCCATGACTTTGAGCCTGAAGGATTGCATTATCAATGGCTACTTGACGTTTCTCAAATTCTGCATCAAAGGCTCTGTTGGCATTCTCAATGGCAATTTCAACGGCAACATCCTCACTCCGCTTATTCCCTTCAAGGAGATTATTTGCTAGGGTAGTCAAGCTTCCGCCAGTTTTACCTGTACCGATACTTGCCTTATCATCAAACGTGATAGAGCGGTAATTCTTAGCTAGAGGATCATAATCATAAGCAAGGGCTTTCTTCCTCACATCAATGCCGTGTAGCTTGCTTTTTAAAGTCACTGTATCGCCTAGATGAACTGTTTGACCATCTAATTCAAATGCCTCAATGATGATGGCATCTTTGGGCTTATCAATACCCTCTAAGCGAAACTTGCTACTAGCCCACTCTATTAACTCTTGACGAGTTCTGACACTATTATTTGTATAGGTCACTTCATTGATGAAAGGATAAGAGTTTATCAACGGACTGTCTACAGTTACTTGAAGGACAGCTTCCCTATCCTGACCCTCTTGTTTAAAGCTTGAAGTGGCATGGATACGAGTGATAATCTGTGAACTTTCTTTCGTTCGCTGATACTTTTTCAAATTGTAGTGAGTAGAGATAACAACTCCACGGTCCTGTCCTCGCTCACTCTTAATTGATAAGGCAAGGTTATCTCGAACCAGTTCTCCCTCCCAAGTTCCAAGGATAGAGTGTTTACCATCCATCAGGCTGGAGTACAGCGTCTGTTCCTTGTCCGTTGTATAGGTTCTATTCTTGACAATGTCACTGGTAAAAGAAAAATCTCCAAGTGGAGACTTGCTTGCCATGACCATGCTTGATAGTGCTGTTGCACAAGGTACCTGTTCACACCTAAATGGAGATACCAACCTAGTCATGACGTCATCTGATATATGATAGGCCACAACTTCAAGACTGGTGTCTCCTTCAATGACTTTCTTAATCCTAAACAACTGGTGTCCCAATACTGGAACTGGGCTACGAACGAGGTAGTCCTCTTTTAACTCTCGAAATAGTCCGCTGTCTGTGATTGGATAGGTAAAATTTAGGACAAAATCCCCATTCAAGGTTTCTTTAACGCTTGCCTTTATGGTCTCTGGGAGTGGTTTCCCATGCCATTTTGCCGTTCGAACGGTTTTGTCTAATAAAGATAGCACTAAGCCCACCCCCAATTCATTTCTATTGTTAATGATGTAATGCCAGCACCTAAGACAACTCCAACCGAGTCATTTCTGGCCGCATCAATGGAAATAAAATCGCCAGACCATTTTACAGGCTGACCTCTTTGTGTCTTAAAACTTGGCTGACTAGGATTATTATCCATAATGAGTGTTTCTTGTAATCGCTCCAAGCGGATGACATCATCCCCAATCGTAAAGCTAGTTTCACTAGTCGAGTTGCCACTTATGGTAATCTTTGGAAAAGCAATGGCTGAACCTTGACTTCTAAAAGTACCACTAGTCCTAAACACCTGCGAGGTCGTCGTTTTGAACCACTTGGTTGGGTGACAAGAAAATGTAACCTTAAACTCATACACCCCCAGCTTATCCTTTTGAACTGGAGTATGGTGTACCTTGTAACACCAAAAGCGTATGGTCTTGAAACTAGCGTTCTCAAGCCAAAATCCTTCTTTCAAAAATAGCTTCAAAAAGGATAATAACTGTTCTTCACTAGGTTTTACAAGATAGAGGGTGTAGCTCAGTTCCATGACACTTCTGCGAGGATTGGTTTGAAGAACCGCTCCTGACAGGCCTTGGTGTTCTATCAATTGCGTCTTACTTTCACTTACTGTGATTGAAGGACTATCTTCCACGATTACCTTAAAAGGAAAAGAACTCGTGGACACTCCACCAATGGTTAATGCATTATGTTTAATCATGGTTTCACTCCTCTCAATCCTTGTTGACGTTCTAATTCATACACTAGTTTTTCTCCAACCATCTCCGCTAGTCGGTGAAGGTCAGTTTCTTCTCTTATCGTATTTCCAGTAATGGTGATGTGAATGGTTGGTAAATTGCTTGTCATGGTCTTTGCGATTCCTCGACCAATTGCACCCAATGTTTGTTCATTCAAGGGCAAGACTGCTTCTTTTCCAGCCTCACCTCCAACCATTAGGCTATTGCCATTCATTCCAAATGCAGTGGGCTTGGTTAAAATTCCACCTTTGGCATACCAATCAATGGAGATTCTCGGAATACCGCCCTTCAACCAATCGAGTGGATTGGCAGAACCTGATACTCGAAAATGAGGAAGGGGAATATGTGGCCATCTGATTTGGAAGTTAAAAAGATTTTTAATGGCATTGATGGCATTACTCACGGCATCTCTTGCACCATTGATAGCACTTGAAATGGTATTTTTCACACCGTTCCAAACAGATGAAACTGTATTGGATATCCCATTCAGAATATTGGATACGGTACTACTGATACCATTCCATATGGTTGATACTGTTGAACCAATCGCAGACATAACACTGGAAATTGTCGACTGAATAGCTGACCAGATAGATGAAATGACAGAACTAATGGCAGATAGTACATTTGAGATGGTATGCTTGATACCTGTCCAAGCAGTTGAGATGTACTGGGCGATGAAATTGAGGGCTAAGGAAATAAGGGACTTGATGCCCTCCCATGCTATCGACAAGACCTGTTTGATGGTTTCCCAAGCGCCAGTCCAATCACCAGTGATAACCTGCATGACTGCCTTGATGATACCAAGTACCACATTGATAGCAGTCTCGACCACAATCTTTATCATCTCCCAAGCGGCTGTGATGATGAGTTTGATATTCTCCCAACTTGCTTGGATGAGCGGTCCAAGAATAGTCATCACCGTTTGAATAACCGTATTGATGGCATTCCATACCGTGGTTGCAGCATTTAGAATCAATTGCTGGTTTTCAGTCCACCATGTGGTTAGCGTTCCCCAGATGGACATAACAAAACTAGAAATCTGCTGGATGATCATGGACAGAAAGGCATAGATACTATTCCAGATTTCCGTCACAGCCGTTCGAAAGCCTTCGTGATTCGTCCAGAGTTCTTTTAACCCAACAATCAGTAAGGTAATGGCAGCTACAATACCAACAATAATCCCCACAATCGGCAAAAATGCCGTTATCATTCCAACAACGGTTGTCCCCATAGCGGCTGCCGCAACCTGTAAGCCCAAGAAAATAGGAAGTAACATACCTACCACGGCTAAAATACCTGTGAAGATAATGACGACTTCCTTGATGGGACTGGATAAGTTGGTAAACCAAGTCGCTAGTTGACTAATAATGTCTGCCAAACTTTGGAAGACTGGAATAAGGATCTCCAGAATCGGTTGACCGATTGCTGCTAGAGCATTAGTTCCAGACTGTCTTAAGTTACCCAGAACGTTTTCCAGTCCATCTGATTCCCTTGCAGCTTGTCCCAAGGCTCCAGAGAGTTCATTGCCGTCCTCTACCATTTGAAGGAGGGTTAACTGCTTCTGAGCTTCTGATAGTTCATTGAAGGACTTTCCATAGAGCTTGTTCGCCGCTGCATTACGAGTGGTTTCTGTCGCAGAAATACCTAGAGCTGCGTCATTTTCATAGTTTCCTTTGAGGAAGGACTGCAGGTTTTCGGTGACTTCTTCGATGGATTTGTCGTAAAATGCTGCCCCATCAGCCGCTGCTCTGGTGGCACGAGTGGTCAGATCCAAAGCCTGAGCCGTATCCATTCCAGAGGTTTTGGCAAAGGAAGCCATCTGAGTGAAGGAGCCTTGAAGACGCTCTGGAACAATGTCCATCTCTTCCCCAATCTTATTGAGGGCATCCTTAGCAGCATTCTCCATATCCCCAAATACTGTAGAGAATTGGGCATTGCTGGCTTGAAGTTGAGCTGCCGCAGACATGGACTCTGTTCCGACTTCGAAGATTTTCTGAGAGATGTCTGCTAGCTTCTCACTGGTTGCTTGAAGTGCCTCAGCCCGAATGGTGTCAGACATGGCTTTCATACCATCTTGAGCACCATCGGCAGAGGATTTGGTCTCATCCATCTCGTTGTTCAAGTTATTGAGAGCGGTCTTTGCTTGGTTCAACTCAGCCTCCATCTTATTGGCTTCAATGGAATTCTCACCATATTCACTCTTTGTCAGGGCTAGTTGCTTTTCGAGATTGGAAATTTGTTTAGAAACAATTTCTGACTGTGCTCCGATCTTTTGTTGGGCTATGGCATTGCGTTCTGCTTCGGAACTATTGGATGACAAAGCACTTTCTTGTAACTCAAATTGAGACGTGACCTTGTTCATCTCACTTGCTAACTGCCCCTGCTCCACTTGGAGTTTATCTAATTGTTGAGCCGCTGAACTACTTGCTCGACCGTGATTCTCAAGTGTTGATGACACATCAGCTAACTTAGTTTCATAGGACGTTAGCAGCCTTTGAGTAGTTTCCACCTCACGTTGAAAGGCACGGTACTGGTCTGCCCCAATATCCCCAGCCTTAAATTGAGCTTCCACCTGTGATTGGGCTTGACGGAGCGTTGCCAATTTTTCTTTGGTTGTCTCGACTTGTTTTGCCAAGACTTCCTGCTTTTGAGTAAGGAGGGTGACATTGCCTGTATCAAACTTGAGAGCCTTATCAATTTGTCTTAGTTCTTTGGTAGCTTCAGATGCTTGTTTGTTCACACCCTTTAGGGCATCTTGTAAGGGTTGGGTATCGCCACCAATTTCAATTGTAATCCCCTTTATGTTTCCAGCCATAGTCCCTCCTTTCTACCATCAGAAATTATCAAAATCAGCTTGAGTTGCCGGGCGTGTTTGAGAAGTTTCTCGAGTACGCATCTCCACATAGTCCGTTTGATAGTCAAGTGCCATTCCAATAGAGATATGTTTTAAATCGTCAATGGTCAGACCAGTCTCCTTACAACAGGAGAAATAACTCTCTACTGTGAAGATTTCTTCACTCGCTGTTTCTGTTTCATCTGCTTTTTTCTGGTTGACATCCCTTGGTTCAACATATTCATCAAGACAGGGGCTACTTCCTGAACTGGAAATTCCTCCAATTCCATGAAGAAATCCACAAAAGGTTTCACACGAGGATTGGCAGATTTGGCAAAAACCCAAAAAAGACGATGGAAAAAGGTCATATCAAAGTCAGATAAGATAGACACATCAACCTGACTTGCCTTGAGTTCTTCCCCTTCCTCCAGCTGGTCTAGCTTATCCAAGATAGCTTGACTATTGACCATAGAAAAGAGATCTTGGAAATAGTCCTTACCAAACTGCTCTTTATAAGCAATTGGTGTGTAGGCATTGGTTGCTAACTCGTAGGTTGTTCCTGCTATGGTAATACTTTCTCTCATTGCCTACTCCTTACTTACGAGGTTCAAAAACTGCCTTGAACCAGTTTTGACGAATCTCATCACTCGTTTCCTCCGTTGTTCGTCGACGTACAACCTTATCAAGAGGGCGAGGACTGGCAGTAAAGGTCAACTCTACCTCATTGATATCTGAACCAGACTTGGTTTTTGAACCAACTGTCGGTCGAGATGCGTAACAATAATACAAAACGTGTAATGTTTCTTTTTTATCCCCTTCAAAACGGAACATCAACGCAAAATTTTTCTTTTCGCTGTTTGCGATTTCTGAAATGGTATTTGTCGTCGCATCCAACTGTTCTCCAAGGACTCGAGTCAAAAATTCTTGCGTTAGAAGAGCAACTTTTAGCGTTCCTTCATAACCATCGTTTGACTCAGTAGTATAAAAATTGATATTGTCTGCCTTATAAGAACCCTTGTCGCCTGTTGGTTCTAGGGTTAATTCTGCAGCACCACGAAGGCGTTCTACATTGCCGTATGTCAACGCACCATCAGAACCTTCGCTTGTAACTTCTGCCCAATGGACATCTTGTAGTCCAAAGGTGACCTTATTCTTTTCAGCCATATTATCCTCCATGTAATGTGATGTAATAGGTTATTTGATAGAGTTTCTCAGATGAGATATAGGTCTCTACTTTTTCAAAATAAATAAGGTGGCTGTCAAATAATGACTCCACCTTTTGTTCAGTTGCTAAATCTTTCTTAGTAGTATAGAGTTCCACTTGCAGATTATTCTGCTTATGATAGGTCCAATTGTCTGCACCATGATTTTCTGATTCAGTCACTAAATAAACCAGATACGGTGGTCTTGGACGACTCCCTTCTTCAAAATGATGGTAAGCGAGGGGGAGCTGTAATTCTTTGAGAATGGAGTACATTTCGCTCAGTAACATGTCTTATCACACTCGCTTTCTCAGCTTTTCTTCTAAGGTTCGTATCGCTTGTTTCTCAACGGGAGCGATATGCTTAATTCCCTCAACTCGCCCGCCAGAGCTTTTTGCATGACCATTTTCTAATAGATGCGTCAGGCCTGGCGTTCGATTATGAATGGTTTTGGTTAAACCTGTACTGGTATCAATCGTTGCTTTACTCTTCCACCCTTTGGCATAGGAACCACTCTTTCTAGGTGACATTGCTTTCAAGGTTTCAATGGATTCATCTGTGACTTCCTCTACAACTTCACGCATCACCTCTGTTGTATCCTCAACAAATTCTGCCAGCTCATTTGCGATGGCAGTTTCTAGTGCATCTAGTTCAATTCTAGTCATAACTCTCCTCCCTAATGGCGACGATGTAAATTAGTTGTCGTGGCACTGTATCTCCATCAATCGACTCAATCTCATAGGTTTGACCACGAAATTGAATGCGAGTCGTTAAGGAATGAAGTCCAAGAATTGCCTTTTCATACCTGAGGGTGAACTGGACTTTCTCTTGATCCAGTTTCGTCACACTACCGTCCCTTTCGGTCAAGGTGAGAGGACGACAAGAGCACCACCGTTCAAATAAAGGGAGCCATGTCGAAGTTTCATTACCAATCTCATCTTGAACAATCTGTCGAACATGAAATGACAAGCGTTCTCTCAGAGGTGCAATCTTCATCAGAACACATCCTTTCGTTCAGCCAACAACAAGTGATAGAGAGTCTCCTTCAACTCCTTATGATTTGCATCTTCTCTATGTTCATAAAGATAGGCAACCCCATATAGGATTGCCGTCTTTAGAACATCTGAATAGGTCGATTGACGCAGAATATCTTCACAGAGTTGTTGACAGGTTTCAAGCAACTGCTCAATCAGCCCATCCTCATCCTCGTGTTCCACTTTAAGATACTGTTTTGCTTCTGCTAAACTAACCATGACTACTTAGCCTTTACTGTTAGTGTCTTCACGGCTTCAGGTAGGACTAACTTGCCATCAACACGTTGTGAAGCAAGAAAACCAATCTGTCCATTATTGGCATAGAGTTCGTTCAGACGTTTGAAGGTACGTCCCTGACGGTCCGCAATCCAATAATATGAGAAATCACCAAATGCAATGGCCTTGTTTCCTGCTTCAGGAAGTGGAGCAAAGGTTGATGTATAGTATGGACGATTTAGAATCAAATCTGGTTGTCCAGCTTGAGTGGATGGCTGCCAAATGTAATTGCCATTATTATCTTTGAGTTTACGGATAGCTTTGACAGTCGTATCATGTAAAATCCAAACTGCGTTCTTACGATATGGTGCTGGTAGAGAATGATACAATTCAATCATGTCATCAAAGGTAATATCCTTTGTAGCAGTCGTTGGACCTGTAACTTCTGCCTGAGTAAAGATACCTGTCGGTTTCTTAGAACCATCACCAATCAAGAATGCCTTTTCTTCTTCCGTTCCAATACGACGAGCAAATTCAGCTGTCATATAGGACTCAAGGTCAAAGACTGAATCGTTAAGCAACTCTTCTGAAATACGAATGGCAGTACCAATCTTATGAGAGTCGAGTGTCACCTGACCAAAGGTTTCTTCTGTTTCTGGATATAAACCATTTTCATCCATCCATGAGGCTGATCCATGTCCAGTCACAACAGGAATCTTTCGCTCACCACTAGATGTTTTGATAACAGTCGCAAGGCTACGGAAGAAATTCTCTTCTTGTAATCCTTGAACTAGTTTCTTCTCATACTCATCAGGAACCAGATGACCACCTTCGGTATCTTCCCCAACTCGAAGGACGTCTTTAACATCAAAGAAGTGACGCTTACGGACACTTGTCCAAAATGTCTTGGCATAGCTATCTGAAGCCACACCCTTCTTTTCCTCTTCAGTAGTCTTGTCATTCAGAACTGTAGTGGGCTGCCCAATTAGAGCCTGTGAGGCTGGTTGAGAAAGTTCAAGGTCAATCTTTTCTTGTCGCTCCAACCGGGCAATCTCTTGATTGTAGAGGTTGATTTTTGCTTCCATGTCATCATAGCGTTTAGAATCCTCCTCTGATACCAGTCCATCTTCTGAGCGAACAGAATCAAGGAAGGTTTTTGCTTGTTGCCAAGCTAGGTTACGTTTTTCTTTCAATTCAAGTAATTTAGACATCAGTTCATTTTCCTTTCGTTATTTAAGCAAATTCAATCGTTTTTCCAACTGATTGATCGGGATTGTTTTCTTTGGTTGTTGGACTCCAAGTTTCGCCTGCATTTTGACAAGTAAATCTTGTTGGGCAGCAGTTCGACTGAAAGAATAACTCTCAGTCTCCATTCTATGTTCCTCTTGTTTGTCAAAGAGAATCTTGTCTGCAAAGCCCAGTTCAACAGCCTTTTTGGCATTGAACCAAGACTCTGAGTCCATGAGGTGTGATAGCTTGGTTCTTGAAAGTCCTGTTCTTAGTTCATAGGCATTGATGATGGATTCCTTAATTTCTCCCAACATTTCAATGACTTTCTGCATATCTTTGGCTTCACCTTGTGCCACTGTCCAAGGATTGTGTATCATCATCATGGCTACTGGACTCATAGAAACCGTTGTACCTGCCATTGCAATGACACTAGCAGCACTTGCGGCCAATCCATCAATCACTACATGGACATCACCTTTGTAATCCATCAACATGTTATAGATTTGAGCAGCCGCAAAAACATCACCCCCTGGACTATTAATCCAAAGGGTGATGTCTCCGCTTCCTGCATGTAAATCATTTTTAAATACTTGTGGCGTGACTTCATCGCCAAACCACGTCTCTTCAGCAATCTGTCCTTCAATACGAAGTGTTCGACCACTATCATCTTCTGTAAAATTCCAAAACTTATGCATCCATATCCTCCTCATATTGAGTTTCTTGTTCTAACGTTGCTTGTTTCATAAAGCCACCCGCATCCTTCAGTTTCGTCATATTGCCGTTTATCAAGTAGAGATTGCCTCCTTCCTCATCTGAAAGGAGATTCAAGTCCTCAAGTTCACGAATATCATTCGTCGATAGCCAGCCATTTTGTCTCCCAATCGCATAGCCGTTCATACGACTCTGATAATCGCCACGAAGAAGACCATCTACATTGAACTTCACAAAGTAGGTTTTCTTTTCTTCAGGTAAAAAAAGAGACCTCTTGAAAGCCTGTTCGAGACGAACTACCCAAGGGTCTAAGGTGTATTTAACAAATTCTAGAGATTGTTGCTCAATGTTTGAAAATGAGGATTTCTCCAAGTCACCAACCATATGAGGTGGAATGCGATAGAGCCTTGCAATTTCATTGATTTGAAATTTTCTTGTCTGAAGAAACTGAGCTTCTTCAGGTGGTATGCCTACTTGAGTGTATTTCATCCCTTCCTCAAGTACTGCCACCTTATGTGCATTGGTTACCCCATTATAGACTGCATTCCATGAATCTCTCACACGTTTTGGATCTTTGAGAATACCTGGGTGTTCCAAAACGCCACCTGGATTTGCACCATTTTTAAAGAATGATGCTCCATAGTTTTCCGTAGCCAATGTCATACCGATAGCATTTTTGGCAAGGGCAATTGGAGAATAACCGATCAAGCCATCAAAACCCAGACCAGGAACGTGGAGAACATCTTCTGCTCTCAAGATAGCATCACCCTTTTCCTTAAAGTTAGGATTTTCTTCTGACTGACGCTTGTATTTGTAATAGAGCTTTCCGCTTTCGTCCCGTTGAACAGACATCTTATCTGGTAAGAGTGGGTAAAGACTGATTACCTGTCCACTCCTATCTCGGATAATCTGGACATAGGCATTGCCCCATATCAGAAGATGGGTCATCAAGGTTTCTCTAAAGACAAAGGATGACATCTCAGGGTTAGGTTCATCATGTAAGAGAAAATAAAGGGGATGTTCCACCTTCTTCTCCTTTCCAGTTGCCGTTCTCTCATATACATGAATGGGTAATGAAGCAACTGCTTCAGCTAAGATACGGACACAAGCATACACAGCTGTCGTCTGCATAGCTTTAAACTCATCCACATTCTCCCCACTGGTCGTTCGTCCAAACAGATATGAGAAGTCCTGACCTTCATAACTATTTCGTGGTTTATCTCTAGCACGCTTACGTCCCAGTAAATCTAGTAATCCCATACTTCCTCCTTTTGAGTACGAAAAAAGCACCTCAATTGAAGTGCTTTTCGTTTATTCTTAGATGGTTTTCATCTCTCCTTCTTCAAGAAGATACCATGTTCTATCACTTTCTTGAAGTTATATCCTCAATAAGAAAAGTTTTAATGATTCCGAATGTATTCTAATATTGCATCATAATCTAATTCTGATGAAGCTACTCCAAGCCCTAGCTTCACTACTTCTTCATCAGTCTGATTTAATACAATGCCATTTAATTTTAGGAAAATAATCATGACAAACACTCCAATTCGCTTGTTCCCATCAAGGAAGGCATGATTATTAACTAGCGAATAACAAAGTCTAGCAGCCTTTTCTTCAATACTTGGATACTTCTCAACACCAAAATAAGTACTAAAAGCTGAAGATAGTGAAGATTCTATTAAACCAACATCCCTAACACCACCTAACCCCCCAGTAGCTTGAATTAACCTAGTGTGTAATTCAATAACCTGTTCAACAGTTAATACTTTCATTTTGCCAATTCCTTAAATGCATCAAGATGGCGTGATAAAACTGAAGTCGCGACTTCATCCAAAGTTGATTGTTCAACAACCGTAGGGGTTGCCTGTTCCTCTTTAATTAGACTCTGATAGTCCACTAATACATACTTTGGTGTGTTATTTTTCAATATTACTGCAGTACCATTCGTATCGACCATACGAGCTACCTTAGAAAAGTTTTGATTTGCTTCAGAAATAGAGACTAAGTTTTCAATATTGATTTGCATTGTAATATCCTCCTTTTCTCTATTCTACCACTTTTTAGGATATATTCAACCTATTTAGGTTATTTTCATCCTAAAAACTCAATATACCACGTTCATCATAGACACTCCCTTCATCAGTTTGATGACGAATACAACGGTCCAGTCCCATTATGAGTGCTACAATACCGTCAATTTTCTCGACTGACTTTTCCTTATCTGGCTTGATATTGCCAGCGGGGTCTTGTCTCATGACTACGTTTTGTCCCATCCATTTCAGAACAGGATGCCCACCATGTTGAATCTTGCCTTCCATCATTAGTTTATAGAGTTCCTTAGATGGTGGACTCATATCCTTGTATCCCTGACCAAAAGGCACCATGGTCAAGCCCATCCCTTCTAGATTCTGAACCATCTGCGTCGCATTCCAACGGTCATAGGCTATCTCCTTGATATGATAGATTTCCGATAAGTCTTCTATAAATTTTTCGATAAAACCATAGTGAACAACATTTCCCTCCGTAGTTTTGATGTAGCCCTGACGCTCCCAAACATCATACAGAACATGGTCACGTCGACATCTCAGTTCCAGTGTATCCTCAGGTAGCCAAAAGTATGGCAGTACGATATAATTTTCCTCTTCAAATCTAGGAGGAAATACCAAGACAAAAGCTGTTATATCGGACGTACTAGAAAGGTCTAGCCCTGCATAGCAACTACGACCCTTGAGGTTTTCATATTGAATAGGAGCATTTCCCTTAGCATAAACATGTTCTGGAATCCAAGCAACACTGGAACTTGTCCACATATTTAGACGGAGCTGCTTAAAGACATTTTCTTCAGCAGGATTGTCAAGTGCCTGTTGGTACGCTTCTCTAACACGGTCAATCCCAATAGTATGCCCTAGTGAAGGGTTGGCTCTTCTCCAGTTTGCTTCATCATTCCAATCATCTTCATCGGATAATCCATAAACCACTGGATAGAATGATGTGTCCTTCTTTCTACCATTCAGAATATCCAATGCTTTAGTATGCAATTCATAACAGATGGAGTTCCTATCCGTTCCAGCTGTTGTGATAATAAAAAAGAGAGGTTGTTCCCTTGCGTCTCCTGATCCCTTGGTTAATACATCATACAAATGTCGATTTGGCTGAGCATGGATTTCATCAAAGACCAAGCCAGATACGTTTAGTCCATGTTTTGTCCCAGTCTCTGCTGAAAGAACTTGGTAAAACCCAGCGTTAGAATAATTTACAATACGCTTGGTAGCACCCATTATCTTAGAACGCTTTTCCAAGGGGCGACTCATCTGCACCATCTGCTTGGCTACATCAAATACGATTGACGCTTGGTTTCGGTCACAAGCCGCACCATAAACTTCTGCACTGGCTTCATTATCAGCATAAAGCAGATAAAGAGCGATAGCTGCTGCTAGCTCAGACTTGCCATTCTTCTTTGGAATTTCTATATAGGCTGTTAGGAATTGACGGTTGCCATCCTCCTTGACAATTCCAAATAGGTCACGGACAATCTGTTCCTGCCACGGTAACAAATCAAATCGCTTTCCTGCCCACTTCCCTTTGGTGTGAGAAAGGTTATTGATAAATGTTACTGCCCTATCAGCCTTTGCCTTATCATAGTGTGAGGTTGGAAGCATGAATGGACTTGGTTCATAATGATAACTCATAAAATTCCTCCTAACAAATCTTCCATTTCATCACCAGTCCCAACTTCCGAATCCATCGTAGCTAATCGGTTTCGTGCCGAAGGTGTCAAACCAAATTGTTCACAGAACTTAAGCATGATTTTGAGATTAGTCTGGCTGATAGAGACTTGAGGGACTTGTTGGAGATAGCCATTCGGGGTTTTGATAATGGATCCATGCTTGGAAAGGAACTCTTCTGCCTCTTTCCAGCGAGCGTAAGCTTGACAATATCCTGCAAATGCAGTCATGTCCATTTCGGTTAAAATTCCCATCTGTTCGAGAATTTTTCCCATCCGTTTCCACTCCTTCTTTGCATCATCTTCAAGCCACTGCGGGCAACGTGGGGCTTTTTGTTTAGGTTTGACTTCATTTGTAGGAAGTGGTCGCTTACCAGGATTTCCCTCAAGTATTTTCATATTCGTTGGTTTTGGTTTTCGCCCCCTGATTGCCACAATCTCACCTCCTTTAGAGTAATAAAAAAGAACTCAATTCGAGCTCCTTCCTAAAGTTCATTAAAGTTATCAAGAACAGCCTGACAAACTGTTCTATCAATATCATCCATGCAATCTATTTCGTTCCCATATCTATATTGCTTGATATATTCACCATCACGTTTTATTGTCAGAATTCTAATCCAAGCACCGTCAATATTTCTCGAGTCTGTTGTATCTTCACGGAGAAACTCACAAACGTAATGTTGGTCTCCAACCGTTCGAGTCATAATTTCCCACTTCTCACAATACCTTTTCTACGACATCAATTCCATACAAAACATTTAGGCAACTGCCGTTTTCCCACTTAACTAAGAGAGAGCCAATGTCGTCCACTCCAATCACAGTTCCAATCGTTCCTTTAGGAACTGGATGTGGGTCATCCATTCTAACTAATCTAACCTTCGTCCCAACAGGATATATTGTTTTTAGGTAGTTAAACATTTTTGCGTCCATGCCATTCTCCAAACATATCGAATGCCCATTTAACAGCGTGACCAAGATCCGTAACAATTATTGATTCCTTGTATATGCGGTTAAGTCGGCATTCAAATAGTTCAAATTCTTCAAGGCTGTCAACGATTTCGTAAATCTCAACTACTGTTTCTTTGTTTCCTTTGGATGCAACGATGACCCATTCCTTGTAAGGAATGATGCTTGCGGTTGTTGGGTAGATTTCATAGAGTTTTTCAAGTGTTGTTGTCATTCTTTTGTTCTCCTCTTCTTTTGTTGTGTACATATTAACTCTAAAGGAGATTTATATCCAGTCATTTATGGAATATTTTGAAGATATATTTGATAATTATTCGTTTGCCAATATGGAAGTCGCTTCAGCAAAGGTCAAAGTCTGTCCATCACGCAATACCGTCACGTTTTCATTTCCAATTGACTCTATATAACGTTTGACAATGACATCCACAAACTTCTCATCCAACTCAATGCCGTAACAAACCCTTCCAGTTTGGTCTGCGGCCATTAGGGTCGAACCAGAACCAAGGAATGGATCAAGAACAAGCGTTCCTCGCATCGATGAATTTTGAATAGGATAGGCCATGAGCGGAATTGGTTTCATTGTTGGGTGGTCTTTACTAGATTTTGGACGGTCATATTCCCAAATGGTTGTTTGTTTACGGTCACTGAACCATTGATGTTTACCCTTTTGTTTCCAGCCAAAGAGACATGGTTCATGTTGCCACTGGTAGGGACTACGTCCGAGGACAAGTGAATTCTTCTTCCAAATGCAACACCCACTGAGATAGAAGCCTGCTTCTTTAAATGCCTTACGGAAGTTCAATCCTTCCGTATCCGCATGAAATACGTAGATTGAGGCATCAGCTTCCATATGCTTTTCTACTTGAGTAAACATAGAAAAGAGAAACTGGTAAAAGTCACTATCCGTCATATTGTCGTTGAGAATCTTTCCAGCTGTTTCTTCTACATCAACGTTATAAGGAGGATCTGTCACAACTAAATTGGCCTTTTTATCACCTAACAGTCGGTCATACGTTTCAGCTTTAGTTGAATCACCACAAATCACTCGATGCTTACCAAGTTGCCAAATATCCCCTCGTTTTGAAATGGTGGGTTTCTTTAATTCCTCTTCAACATCAAAATCATCATCTGATAGGTCTTTATCATGGACATTTGATAGGATGTCATCAATTTCTGGTGGTTCAAAACCAGTTAGGTCGAGATTGAAATCCGACTCCTGTAAATCCAAAAGCAAGTCCGCCAAAAGTTGGTCATCCCATTGACCGGTGATTTTATTAAGGGCAATGTTTAATGCCTTTTCATCTTCCTTGGATAAATCGACAATGACACATTTGGCAGTTTCATAGTCTAAGTCCTTCAAAACAGTTAATCGTTGATGACCACCAATTACCGTCAAGTCTTTATTGACGATAATGGGGTCAACGTAACCAAACTTGAGTAGGCTTTGCTTAATCTTTTCATACTCCTTATCACCCTTTTTGAGTTTTTTTCGAGGATTGTAAGAGGCTGGTTGTAGTTCAGATAATCGAATCTCTCTAATTTCCATTGTTGGTTGACTTGGCATTGGTTTCTCCTTTATAAAAGCGTGATTGGATGTAACACGAATGGCTACAATATTTTCTAATTGGATTGGCATAAGATAAAAATGACCTGCCACATTGTTGGCAAGTCAATTCTTCATAAGCGGTTTTTGATTTATCGTGTTCGTCAGAATGAGTGGTCCACCAAACCTTACGACATTTATCCGAACAGAACTTCTTCGGTCTACCTATTTTGTGAGTTTTAAGTGCTTGATAACACTGTGGGCAACGAAGTCCATCATTCTGGTCGGCTTTTGCCATCTGCTTAGTAACAGCACCATGACCAAGCAATGCTGGATTTCGTTTACAGTATTTCTTAACGGAATCTCTAGACAGTCCTGTAGCCTTACCGATTAAGCCATAGCCAAGACCTTCTCCTCGCATTTTCCAGATTTGTTTGCGTTGACTTTCGTCCATTTGTTTTCCTTTCAAACAAAAAAGGACTAAAAACAACTATTTTCACCATTGTTTCTAGCCTTTTTCACTATTATTATTACCAAAATTACATACTAGGGAACGCTACATCCCCACACTGGAAACGTGATAACGGTGGGAAGGAACGTCAAAATGAAGCGATTTTAATGTACCCGCTTGCGAATTTTGCGAAATTGCACGTTTGAGGGGGCGTCGGTCTTAGTCTCCCAAGGGTTTAGAGATTTCATCCCCCCTCCCCCAATGAGTGAAAAATGAGATACTTTTGGAACGAAACACCAAGACTAAAATCGATACGAATACTCCACATATCGGTCAGTTGTCTTGGTCTTGCGGTCGTGACATGACTTACAAAGTGCTTGCCAGTTGGTTTGATTCCAAAAGAGGTCTTGGTCACCTCGGTGGGGTGTGATATGGTCAACCACTGTTGCCTTGGTCAATCGACCTTTGACTTTGCATTGAACACAGAGAGGATGAACTTTTAAGTAACGAAGTCGTTCTTTGTTCCACTGGGCATTGTATCCTTTGGCTTTGGTTGACTTGGTATCCAGTTGGTAGTTTGCTTTATGGTTGTCACAATACTTGTGACCATAAGGTACTAGGTTAGGACAACCATTTTGTTTACAAGGTGTGCTTGGTCTTCTTGGCATTTTCCCTCCAAAGAAAAAGTACAATTATTCTAGGTAATTGTACTTTACTAATCTATTTATTGCCCTACAAAACAACGTCCATTCTCTTGGAAAATTATTATCGCCCGAGCAATGGTAAGTTCTTCCATTCATGACAAATGATACATTCCACTGAGTACCATCTAAAATCTCCATCTCATTTGAATAATATTCCTTCCATTCAGACAGTTTCACACGTTTTAATTGATTTAAGAAGAAAAATAATCGGTGATTGGAGATTGTTATTATCTCTGCCTCTGTCTCAGGAAATTTTTGGATACTTACCAATTTTTCTTCTACGTTAATGTCAATTGAAATCATCGGTAACATGAAACTAAATAGTGATACGGTTATAGAAGATACTTGAGGATTGGGCATATGAACACTCCTTTTCTCTCTCAATTTTATCACTATTTCTCCCAAGGAAGATAACCTTTTGTGAAATGCCCAAAGCAAGTTGTCTTGGAGTAGTCTACATTCAAGAGATTAAGTTCCTTAATGATACCTCGTGGTGTTAAATCATAACGCTCACGAATCATTCCTTCCAGTTGTTTTGCGGTGTAGCGACTGGTTCCAAAGGTTACTACGTAAACCGACACAGGTTCTGCTACTCCAATGGCATAGGCTAATTGTACTTCACATCGTTTCGCATAGCCTTCTCTAACAATATCCTTAGCAATCTTTCGTGCCATGTAGGCACCGGATCTGTCCACCTTGCTTGGGTCTTTTCCAGAGAATGCACCTCCGCCATGATGTGCAAAACCACCGTAGGTATCCGCCACAATTTTTCGACCAGTAACTCCTGCATCCGCAAATGAACCACCAAGAACAAAACGTCCAGTTGGATTGACTAGAACTTTGAAATCTAGATTCTGACGGTAACGAAGGGCAACTGACATCATTGCCTCTGTCACAATTCGTTTCACTTTGGCAAGGTCGGCCATTTCAGTATGCTGGATGGAAACTAAAAATGTATCAATTCGATTCTTCTCATAGTCGTAGGATACCTGTGCTTTCGCATCCTTTCCAAGTAAGGGGTAACCAAGCGACATCAGTTTCTCAAGGACTCGGGTTGCTAGAACATAAGGAAGTGGCAGGTACTCAGGCGTTTCGTCTGTCGCATAACCAAACATCATTCCTTGATCACCAGCACCTCCATTATCTACTCCTTGTGCAATATCAGAACTTTGGAGTCCAAGTAAATTTGTTACTTGGACGTTCTTCAAACCAAGTGGCTCGACAACATGACGAACAATGTTCTCGAGATTAAAGTTATGTCTTGTCGAAATTTCACCAGCTACTATAACCTGGTTATCCTTGATTAAGGTCTCAACTGCCACTCGACTTGATTTGTCAAACTTGAGACACTCCGTCAAAATGGCATCTGAAATCTGATCACAGATTTTATCTGGGTGTCCAACCGACACCTGTTCACTAGAAATAATCATAATTCCTCCACGCAAAAAGCCCAACCTTTATGAGGCTAGGCTTTACTTTATTTTACTGATTGTTGTCCTGCTTCGTAGGCTCGTTCGAGTGCTTTTTTAATTCCCCAAACTGGAATGTCGTAGAAATCAAGGTTATCGCTCCAGCGTTGTTCCAAGGTTTCAACTTGTAATTCCTCTTGAGCAATCCTTGTAAAAATCGCATCCAGTTTTTCTTGTTGGCGTTTTGTCATTGTATTGTTCTCCTCTTCTTTTGTTGTGTACATATTAACTCTAAAGTGGAGATATATCCAGTCATTACTGGGTATTTTTTATCTTTTTTGACACTTACAATTCTACCACAAATTTTGACAAAGTGAGGTCAATGTTAGGTCACACTTAGTGTAGGGGTAGGTTACTGGTAGGTCAAGGGTAGGTCAGGGAGAGGTTACTTTTCCAAAGAAAATCCCATTTTCATATACACTTCCCTAACATGGTCTAAGACCTTACGTCGCCAATTTCTAACAGTACTTCGACTAATATGAAACTCTCTCATCAAGCTATCCCAATTACTATCTGACTTAAGCATGGATTGCGCAAAATCATACAAATCTCCCTTTAGAAATTTTAAAGCCATCTCAAAATTATCAAGGTCATTAGCCAATCGGATATACCGCTGCGATAAATCCGCCAATTGTTCCTCATTTTCTTGAATCATCTTCTCACGAAAATTCAGTGCAATCATCTCTGACCGTTGATTAGTAGGTGTACTTTTAACTCTAGGTTCATCAGATTTTTCAAAAACGAGTGAACCAATAACCTCATTTTCTGTCACTGGTTTGAAATGTTCCAAACGATACTTTAACATCTCCAAGTCACTTTTGAGTTCATTGTAATTCGTCAGTATGTGCTCTGCCTTATCCATCTGCCCCTCCTACTTGTGCTTTAACAGCTGCAATCAGCCGTTCTTGTTGTGCATCTTTGTTTTCTAGTGCCTTGAGGATTTCCTCATCAATCGTTCCCTCAGTCACAATGTGTTGGATAATAACAGTCTCAGACTCTTGTCCCTGTCGCCAAAGCCGTGCATTCGTTTGTTGGTATAGTTCCAACGACCATGTTAAACCAAACCAGACCAAGTGGTGACCGCCTTTTTGGAGGTTCAAACCATGACCTGCTCCAGCTGGATGAAGTAAGCCAACTGAAACATTACCTTTATTCCATTCACGAATATCTTCTTCTGTTTTCAACACCCGACTCTTTACCTTGAGTTTTTCTAAACGACCCAGAATCCGAGCCAAGTCATGTTTGAACCAATAGGCAACTAAGACAGGTTCTCCATTCGCGGATTCGAGGATATCCTCAAGGGCATCTAGTTTCTGTTCATGTAATGCCACAACCGAATGATCATCAGAATATACGGCTCCATTGGACAACTGAACTAACTTGCTCGTAAGGCTTGCAGCATTGGCAGCAGTTACTTCTAGTCCATCTAACTCTGACAATACATACTCTTTCTTAAACTGAATGTATTTTTCTTTTTCCTTTTCTGTCATGCGCACCAGTTTCTTGGTAGAGATCAATTCAGGCATATCCAGATAATCTAGGGCTTTCATGGAAATGGTAATATCACTAATCTTGTCTTGAATTTGACACTCCGCATAATCCATGGGGATGTATTCATAGACAATGTTTCCGTTGCGACGACCTTCTTCAAAGTAGCGACTACGAAACTCACCGATGAAGCGACCAAGACGTTCTCCTCCATCAATGACTTTAAACTCTGCGAACAAGTCCATCAGTCCATTAGAACTCGGTGTTCCTGTTAGTCCAACAATACGTTTCATGTAAGGACGCATTGCCATAAAGGCTTTGAAACGCTTGGACTGCCAAGACTTGAAAGAACTCAATTCATCAATCACTACCATATCCCACTTGAAATAGGGACTACATTGTTCCACCAGCCAAGGTAGGTTTTCACGATTGACGATATAGATATCCGCATCTTTCTGAAGAGCTACCATTCGTTGCTTGGGAGTACCAACTATTTTCGAATACCGTAAGTGACGCAACTCAGACCATTGCTCAATCTCATCACTCCATACTGTATTTGCGACTCGAAGCGGGGCAATAACCAAAACCTTTGTGACTTCAAATCGGTCAAACATCAATTCATTCACTGCAGACAAGGTTGTAGCCGTCTTTCCCATCCCCATGTCTAGGATGACTGCTGCATGAGGGTGACCCATGATGAAGTCCTTGGCGACTACCTGATAGTTATGTAATGTCAATTTCATCTAGCACTTCTCCAATCATCTCAATGCGGTCAATGACATAGACCTTAAAGCCTAATCGCTCGAATAGTTTATGTCTTGACCCTTGTAACTTCCTTGGCTTTTGGTCAGGAGCCTTCACTTCCGCCAAGCCAAACTTGCCATTGGGTAAAAACACCAACCTGTCTGGCACACCAGAAAAAGATGGAGATACCCACTTAGGACAAATCCCTCCTCGAGCTTTCACAGACTTCACCAAAGCTTGCTCAACGTACTTTTCTCTCATCGTTCTAAATCCTTTCGTCAAATTGAAGTGTGTAGGTCTAGTGCAGTCATTTCCAAAACTCCCCTTATAGGCTTTTTTTATAGTAATTTTTGCTTATAGGATAGTTTTAGAAAAGACCATAATAGACCTACACAAAATCAAAAAATGTCACTCATGTTGGTCGTTTTAAGCATTTATCTGAAACCTCATTCAAAATAAGTTCCAACCTTTCAGTCAACGACCTACACACCTAAAATAATCAAATACCTCTATTGTGGAAGTAAGTTGGCTAAAAATGTTGGTCATTAATCTAAGAAATCATAGCCATCATCAACCAATTTCAAACCAAGAATGAAGTTACCTTTACTTGTCCGTTTTCGTTTAAAACCTGCCTGATCAAGAGCAGAATAAAAATCGGTCGTACTGCGTGTGTACTCCATGTTTTTGGCGCAATAGGCACGATACTGACTGTAAAGTTCTCCTGATTTTTCTGACAACTGATCACCAACTTGACAACAATCGCTAAGAAAATGTCCCAACCAGTCATTGGCTTCTCGGTAAGCTTTGACGGAAGCTGATACGGCAGTTGGTACTTTTGTTTTGAAGTTCGCTTTGATGGCTTTTTCTGCACCTTCTATAATCCAAGACATGATTGCTGGTGCTGCATTGTCGTACAGATAATCCGCAAAGTTTTTGATGTCAGAGCGACCAGTGATTTTGGCGTTAAACGGGATAACAACCAAACGTCGCCAAGTTCCATCATCGTTCGCCCCTACTTTAGGCAGATGGTTAGTGTAAAGAACCAGCGTGTGTGAGGGCACGAAGTGGAATGGATCCTTGTACTTCTTCTCTGCTTGGATTTCATCTGTTGAGGTAATCTGCTTAACAACCGCAGTATTGAGTCGCATCCCTTCTGCCATTTCAGAAGCAATGACCAGACGTTTCCCTTTAAGCTCAGCAAGCTCAGGACTGACATTACGCTTGTTTGACATAGTTAAGGCATCCGCAGATAATTTACCTGAATAGCTCCCTAGCACACGAGCGATGGTATTCCAAAAAGTAGACTTGCCGTTCGCTCCGCCTCCATAGGCAATAATCATGTGTTCCTGATAGACCTTACCGATAGCTGCCATACCAATAATTTCTTGAACATAGTCAATCAATTCTTGGTCATTACAGAAAAAGGTGGCTAAAGTTTCCTGCCATAATCCCATTCCCTGATCACTAGGGGAGACTGCGGTTATTTTTGTTATGTAATCTTCAGGATTGTGTTCTTGTTGCCCATTTATTCCTTTTCGTAAATCATAGGTAGCCTCTGGGGTATTGAGTAATAAGTCATCACTATCTAATTCTGACAATTCTACTGAAAGCATTGGTTTAGCTGTATTATAGACAGCCATCAAATTCTTATAGTCACGATGTTTCATGACAAATTTATGAAACTCTTTGGCAGCTAGATAGGCTTTTAAATACTTCAATTGAAGTGGAGTTTCAACTGCTTTTTCTAGATGTTTTCCTCCAGCCTTAATGGTCAATTCATCAATACCTGAAGACTGAAGTTGTTTTTCTGCAGTTTCCAAGAATGCATTCGCTTCAGCAAGTTGTTCATCGGTAAAGTGTACAACTGCACCTAATGCCAACTGTTTATTCTCACGCCAGTGAGTTCCGTCATAGTAAAGATAGTCCGTTGCATTGGTATATGCGAGCCTGTTCGCATACTCTCTAGCAAGAACTCCCGCTTCCCCAACATCAGAGTAATCATCTGGTTTTAATGTTTCTCTATTGAAAGCGTCGGGAGCCACGTAGCCTTTAGATGTTTTTATAGTTCTATTGTAGAATCGCACAGCACTACCCCAGATGGTATCTAACTCTGCTTTATCAAGTGGCGGTACACATTTCTGAGCCTGTTCATCAAAGCCATCTCTTGATTCTTGCGTTACTCCTAAACGTTTTAGAATTTTTGCTGCAAAGACTGACATGGTAGAGTTACGACTGCCTTGCTGGATTGGACCATTTGGTGGCGTATAGAAGTCTGCATCGAAATCTTCCCCGTCATCAATAGACACAGCTTGAAACAAATCTTCATCAATAGTTAGCCATGAATCATGCCATATAACCTGTGCATTGGGATTTCCAAAGAAGAATCGTGCCGCATCCTTGGCATTATCATCAAAAAACTTGTATTGATTACAAAGTTCTTCCTTCATTGCTACATAGATGTCTTTATCCGCTACCTCTTCAATCTGAAAATAGATGTGAAACTTCGGTCGAGGTGCTTTGCCACCTTTAGCCTTCAAATGACTTCTACTGGTGACCAAGGCAAAATTGTAATCCGCAAAGATTTCTTTTAATCGTTCTACAGTTATCCATTCATCAGGATTTTCTGTGTGATCATTATCAATATCCATGACTAACACATCTGACTTGATAAAGTTGACATTGGAGCGAGTATTTTGGACAAAAAGACCTGCCACATGGTCGAATTGAGCTACGTTTTGTAAGATAGCTTTATCAGTGATAGTTACCATATTTGGATAGACCGTAGTTGTTTGTATTCCTGTCTGTCCAGAATGAGATAGGGTAAATTTCATTTGATATGCCTCCGTCTTTAGTTTTTAAATTAGGAAACTTGCTTCCTACCTTACTAAGTAAGAAACAGAGATGATTTTCCGCACTTCCGAAAATTTTATTAGAAAAATAAAAGTTTCCTATTAAATGCACAGGAAACTTTTTTATGTTCAAAAAATTATAGTGAGAAGCGGAAAAACATCTCTTAGATCTACTTAGTAAGATGTAAGGGATAAAAATATTCCTTACAAAACGGAAAAATCATTCGAAACCTTACTTAGTAAGATAGGAGGACCCAATATGGCAAACGAACCATACATCGAACCTGATGATGATGTTGCTGATACTCTCATCGCTATCAGCGTCATCTCAAAACTACTCGCTCGTAAAATAAAGGAGGAAGAAATCAATGCGCAAAATGAAAGAACTGAATAGACTGATTCATGATATGGAAGAAACCGCAAAGTACTACCTTCGATTGGTAGATGAATTCAAGAAACTCCTCTCTTCTGAGGAAGAAACGATAACAAAACCTGATCAATCTAAACCAGAATCACAAAAGGAAATTCAATTGGAGGATGTCCGTGCTGTACTTGCCACGAAAGCAAAAGATGGCTATAAGGAAGACGTCCGTGCTCTTCTAAATGCTTACGGTGCTTCTTCACTCTCAGCACTTGACCCAAAACACTTTGCGGCTGTTCTTGAAGAAGCTGGAGGAATTGGTAATGACTAACCACGCCATTCTATCCGCATCTGCATCACATCGTTGGTTGAACTGCCCACCATCTGTTCGTCTTACAGAGGAACTTCCAGACACAACATCTGATTTTGCTCTTGAAGGTACGGATGCTCACGAGTTATGTGCTTATCTAGTCGAGAAAGCTTTAGGGAGGAATGCGCGTGATCCAACAGAAGATTTAGCATTTTACAACGATGAAATGCAGAATTGCGCAGAAGAATACCGCAACTATGTGATGGATCAAGTTGAGAAAGCCAAAGGCTACTCTCGTGACCCTACAGTTCTTGTCGAACAACGACTTGACTTTTCCAAATGGGTACCTGAGGGCTTTGGAACTGGGGATTGCATCATCGTGGCAGACGGACTTCTACAGGTTATTGATTATAAGCACGGACTTGGTGTTCTAGTAGATGCAAACTACAACCCGCAAATGATGTGTTATGCCTTGGGTAGCATTGAAATGTTTGATGGACTTTATGATTTTGATAAAGTCACCATGACCATCTTTCAACCACGAAAATATAACATTTCTACCTTTGAGATGGAAAAGACTGAGTTGCTTGAATGGGCTGAAAACGTGCTCGCTCCAAAAGCTGAACTTGCATTCAAAGGTGAGGGGGAGATACAATCTGGTAAACACTGCCAATTCTGTAAACTCAGGAATGTCTGTCGAAAACGTGCTGAGGATAATTTGGCACTAGCCAAGATGGAGTTTGCGGATCCAGCTTCCCTTAATAACGAGGACATTGCTGATATTTTGCCTAAACTAGATTTGTTGATTTCATGGGCAAACGACATCAAAGCTTATGCTTTAAATCAAGCAACAGATGGACATCCTATCCCAGGATACAAACTGGTTGAAGGTCGCTCTGTTCGTAAATTCTCAGATGAGTCAGCCGTTAGCCAAGCAGTGATTGAAGCAGGCTATGACCCTTATGAGAAGAAACTGCTCACTATCACGGCCATGACTAAGTTACTTGGCAAGAAAACTTTTAACGACCTACTTGGTGGTCTCGTAATAAAACCAAGTGGTAAACCAACACTCGTTCCAATTGACGACAGCCGTCAAGAGATGAACCTAGCAAAAAATGAATTTAAAGAGGAATAAATATATGACAACTAAAGTAATTACAGGACCAAACACTCGCTTCAGCTACTTAAATGCCAACGAGCCAAAATCTATCAATGGTAGCACTCCCAAGTACAGTGCCTCACTCATCATCCCAAAAGTGGATACAGTCACCATTAACAAAATCAAAGCTGCTATTGAGCAAGCATACAAAGAAGGCGAATCAAAGCTCAAGGGCAACGGTAAATCTGTACCTGCATTATCTACTCTGAAAACTCCCCTACGTGATGGTGACCTTGAACGACCTGATGATGAAGCATACAAAAATGCTTACTTTGTAAATGCCAACTCTCCACACAAACCTGGAGTTGTTGATGGCAATCGTCAAGAAATCATTGATACTTCAGAATTGTACTCTGGTATCTATGGTCGTGCTTCTATTACCTTCTATGCTTTCAATTCAAATGGTAATAAAGGTATTGCTTGCGGTTTGAATAACTTACAAAAATTGCGCGATGGTGAGCCACTCGGAGGACGTACTCGTGCTGAGGATGATTTTGCGACTGAAGATGATGATGACTTTTTGAACTAGAAAGAGAGAATTAGATCGATGATGTATACTATTTTAACTTGTACTATTATGGGACTCTGGGTGCTTATCGGACTATACTTCGGGTACATGACCATTAGAGATGACATTCGAAATGAAATAGAACGAAAGGCAAAGCAAAATAAAGAAAAACTTAGCCAAACACCACTCAGTCGAAAAAACAAATAGAACTTTAGGTGGCAGTACTTCTGTCACCTTTTTAGGAAGGACAAACTATGCCGATAAAAGAACTCAGCATTGACATCGAAACCTATTGTGAAATTGACTTACGAAAATCTGGTGTATATCGCTATGCAGAAGATGACAGTTTTGAACTCCTTCTGTTTGCGGTTTCTGTCGATAATGGACCAGTAACTGTTTACGACTTAACTAAAGAGAAATTACCCCAAGATATCCTTGAGAACTTGGTGGATGATAGTGTCATTAAATGGGCATTCAACGCTTCATTTGAGCGAATTTGTCTATCAAACTGGCTCAAGAAACATCATCCTGAGTTCTTATCAGATGGATTTCTCTCCCCAGTTTCGTGGCGGTGTAGCATGATTTGGTCCGCATATTTAGGACTCCCACTTTCCTTAGAAGGGGTTGGAACAGTTCTCAAACTCAAAGACCAGAAGATGAGAGAGGGGGCTGACCTCATTCGCTACTTCTGCTTGCCTTGTAAGCCAACCAAAGTCAATGGGGGACGAATTCGTAACTTTCCTCATCACGCACCTAACAAGTGGTCTACATTTATCGACTACAACAGACGTGATGTTGAGGTCGAATTGGCCATCAAGGAACGGGTGAAAAACTTCCCAGTACCTAGCTTTGTTTGGAATGAGTACCACCAGGATCAGATTATTAATGACCGTGGTATTGGCATTGATTTGGATTTTGTCAAAGCTGCTATCAATCTTGATGCCAATAGCAAAGCCAAAATTCAAGAAGAGTTAAAAGCATTAACAGGTCTTGAAAATCCCAACTCTGTTCTGCAGATGATTGGCTGGTTACGTGAACATGGAGTAACTACTGATTCTCTAGATAAAAAAGCTGTGAAAGGACTCCTCAAAACGGTTGATGAAACAACTGCTCAAGTTCTCAAACTTCGTCAGCAAGCTGCTAAATCAAGTGTGTCTAAATACCAGGCCATGATGAACTGTGTTTGTAAAGACGGTCGAGCAAGGGGAATGTTTCAATTCTATGGAGCAAACCGAACTGGTCGATGGGCTGGCCGTTTGGTACAGCTTCAGAATTTACCTCAGAACCATCTTCCTGACCTTGAGGAAGCTAGAGAACTTTTCGGAACAGGTGACTTAGAAGCTACTGAGCTAATCTACGACACACAAGATACCTTATCTCAACTTATCCGAACAGCCTTTGTCCCTAGTAAAGGAAAGAAATTCATTGTTTGCGACTTCTCTGCCATCGAAGCTCGAGTACTCTCTCACCTGGCTGGAGAGAGATGGCGGAGTAAGGTATTTGAACAAGGGAAAGACATCTACTGTATGTCCGCTTCTCAGATGTTTGGAGTACCAGTTGAAAAACATGGACAAAATTCCGAACTCAGGCAAAAAGGAAAAATTGCGGAGCTTGCTTGTGGCTATGGTGGATCAGTTGGTGCACTCAAAGCCATGGGCGCCATTGATATGGGACTATCAGAGGACGAACTCCAACCACTTGTTAACTCATGGCGACAAGCAAATCCAAATATCGTTCTCTTCTGGTGGGATGTCGATAAAGCGGTTAAGATTGCTGTAGAGGAACTACTTCCTACATCTACTCAAAATATTCAATTTGAAGTCAAAAGTGGCATATTGTTCATCACCCTTCCTTCTGGTCGTCAACTCGCCTACGTCAAACCTAAAATTGGTGAGAACCAATTCGGAGGGGAATCTGTCACCTACGAAGGGACTGGAACTGCCAAACGTTGGGAGAGACTAGCAAGTTATGGTCCAAAATTTGTGGAGAACATTGTCCAGGCTATCAGTCGTGATATTCTTGCTTACTCTTTGGAGCAACTGAAAGAGTTTAAAATTGTAGGACATGTACATGATGAAGTAATAATCGAATGCCCAATGGAACAAAAACTTGATAAGATTGCATCATTGATGGGTATTGCACCAGACTGGATGTCTGATATTAACCTTCGTGCCGACGGATACGAATGTTCCTTTTACCAAAAAGACTAAAAAATCGCCACCTCGCAATTGAGATGGCGATTCTGTTATTTATTTAATTCTTTGTAAAGCTCAATTCCTTCTTTCTTAGTATTATTGACTTTTTTATAGCCTGCAGATTTCTGTACTCCTAGTTTTTCAAAGATTTCCTTATTTTCATAACCATCAAATAGCATTTCCAATATTTCTGGTGCTTGAAAGTTTGATTCTGCAAGTTTTGATTTCAAAAACTCAAATTGATCCATGAATAGATAAAGTTCAATCCCATCATCGATAACTGGTAAATCTTGTTTCTCTGTGAATGCTTCCAATGATGAAATCTTAGGGGAATTTTTACTAGGCTTACGAAAATCTTTGAGATAATCATTAACTGAGTTATTATACCACCAGACCATCTGTTCATAGTCCTCTTCTGAGACAGGAACAAATGCAGTGAGTATTGGAATACCCATAATTCGACATTGACGAAACGTGCCACGTAGCAAACCTGAATGGCGTGAAGTCATGTAATAATCCTGCACGAACATAGGTGCTAATACTTCACTTTCAGTTGGTTGTACTCCAGTTGATGAAGATTGAGCTTGGCAGTAGTTGAAGAAGTTGACATTGATTGTCATGATAAATTGGCTTCCCAGTTAATACCGAAAGCACACATGACAAATCAAGGCATGCAAAAAATATTCTTGACCGCATAGTTACTTTCCTCTATGTTATCGGTCAGCTAACCTCACAGACTGACTGTGCACTCTCACACCATGACTTTGAGGTTCGCTATGATCAGTAGCAAATCATGGTATGAGATTACTTTTAGTCTAGTATCTCATGGAAAATAAAAAAGAAAATAGCAAGATTCTGACACGGTCAAAACCTTGCTATTATGCAATTTTCTCCCTAAAACACAGAAAATATCACAGAAATAATATAAAAATCGTGTCAACATTGTGACACGATTACTTGATAGATATTCCCCTTTTTGTTAAAAATTGTTTTGCAGCCGCTACAGATTGTCCTTGGAAATGGTTAAGTAGGTATTGGTAAGCCATATCTTCTTTATCACCATTTTTTATTTTAAAGTTTGAGAGCGATAACAGATGCTGATTAATAAAATCAGGTAGCTCAAGATACACCAATACCAATACAAAGAGCTGTAAACTACCACCCGTTCCTTTAAACAGTCGTTTAATCGTTGATTCACTGGAATCTACTGCTTCTGCGATTTGGGGGAAAGTTTCTTCTTGATAATCTTTTACTTTATTCATTGCTTCAGTGAAGTCATTTGGCAATTGTTTAAACAATGTAAATTCACGATTTCGTTGCTCCGTTTCAACTTCAAGCTTTCTTTCATCTATAGAATATTCAATCCCATGTTTGTATGAAATCTCAAATTTATACGAGCTAGGATGTAAAAGATATAATGTAAAATCTTCTTCAAAACCCATTTCCTCATATTCTTTACGCTTAATGTCAAAAATAATCGCATACTCATCTAATTTCTCAAGAGCTGCTGGCGATATCAAAGGATACTTAATAAAGTACCAAACTACTTCTGGACTATTAATAACCACATGTCCGTCAACATAGATATAACGTTTAGAATCAATCAATTCTCGAAAATTACTATCGGAGGCATATAAATCAAACATTTGTTGTTCTGAAATAGTTAGAGTCTGATTGTGATTTACTTTTAGTTTATTAAAAGCATAATTGTTAACATATCGACCATCTACAAATTCCAAAACCCCACGAACTTCATCAAATCCTAATTCAATCAATCTTACTCTTGCTGACTGTTTTGAGACATGGAAAAAATCTGCCAACTCTTCAATAGTAATTTGAAGAATATCTAGCATTCCAGTACGTTTGTTATGTTCTGCAATCTCAGTAATTAATTCTAATGCTTTTTTACAAAATGTACTTCTTGGCATCAAAATTCTAGGTGGAACAACCTTCGCTTGTTTTTCTATCCACATTCTAGCATTCTTAAAATCTTTATCTCTACTCTTATAATCATCTTGCGAAAGTAAAAATTCCTTCATCATTATGTGTGGTCTGTGTCTATATTGATGATATGCCTCATGAATGAGTGTTAGGTTTTTATTCCCTTTCACAAATTTACTTGCATCATAAATCACCGTTCCTTCAGAAACAACCAAACTCTTGTAAGAATTGTAAGTATGGTCATATACCCTAGCTATTTCTGACCTAAAATGACTTTGACCACGAATGCTACCATCAGGACTTAAGGGGCTTTCCAGCAATGTCAGTCCAAGACTATTTATTGCAATTAGAGGGTCAATAGGTTGCGGTAGCTTCAATGCAGAACTATAAAAAGTATTCAAAAATTGTTCTGCTTCTTCCTCGTATTTTGTTTGATACATATAGGGAAGTAACGTAGAATCTAGCTGTGTTTCACTATCAAACTTTACTTTTCGATGTTCACCAATTTCTACTAGCGACATTATAACTTCATCATCAAAGAATAACAGATATTCAATCGTATGTTTTCTTTGGATATCTCTTATCTCTGTCTTATCTTTACAAACAAACTCGAAATGTGTTTCTGAGGTCACATTAACTAATAATCGAATAGTTCGATAATCTTTTTGAAACGGAGTAACTTTAATATACTTTATGTTTGGAAGTTCTTTTGAAAACACTTGCCAGCTCTCAACAGTGGTTTCTATCTTAGCTTTAATATCCAATAAAATATTACTATGAATATCTGATTTAATTTGATTTGTAAATTTTCTTTTAATATATTCTGTAATCGGCATCTTACAACCTCAATTCCGTTGCTTTATAATGCAACATGATATTGGGAATATTATATCAAAAATTGTTAAAAAAATCAGCACATTATTCTATTACAAGAAAATTTGTGCTAATGTTACTTTAGATATGATTCAACTACTAAAACCAGAAAAACGATATATTTTACATATAGAATGAATGAATACTAAGCAGATTTTGCATCTGAATAATCTTTTGTTGCAAAGTTTGATATTTTTGATATAATCGTTGCATAATAAAGCAACAAAGGTGGTGCGTCATGTTTTCTGGAATTCGTCTTAAAGAAAAAAGAATTGAGAGAAAATTTAATCAGTCTGAAATTGCCTATAAATTAGGTATCAATAGAGCTTCTTACAGTAAGTGGGAATCAGGTAAATCAATCCCAAATCAGAAAAATCTCTCAGCTATAGCAAAAATCCTAGATGTCCCCGTCACCTATTTCGAATCAGAATACAATATTGTCAATAATTATCTTCAGTTAACTCCCGGTAACCAGCTAAAGGCAGAGGACTATGTTGAGGAGCTTCTTCTATCCCAACAAACTTCAAACGTCATTCCACTCTTCTCAGTACAGGTACTATCAGATATTCAATTATCTGCTGGCCTGGGAGAAGGATTCTTTGACGAGTTTGAAACTGAAACTGTCTACTCCGATGAGGAACAATACGGCTACGATATTGCAGCATGGATCGAGGGAGATTCCATGGAGCCTGTCTATAAGAGCGGTGAAGTCGCACTTATACGCTCGAACGGTTTCGACTATGACGGGGCTGTTTATGCATTATCATGGAATGACTCAGTTTATATCAAAAAACTCTACCGTGATGAGGATGGATTTAGAATGGTTTCACTGAATAAGAACTATCCAGAGAAGTTCATCCCTTATGAGGATGAACCAAAAATTGTTGGTCTAGTTGTAGGCCACTTCATGCCTGTAGAGGGAGTATAGTCATGAAGCTAAAGGATATTTTAGAACTTGGGACGTATGGTTTCAATCCGGACTGTAAAGTCGAAATTTTCAATATGGACAACTTTGAAGAGCGACTAGAAAATGAAGGATTCGATGAAATTCTTATTCCTCAAAATGAGGATGCAAAAATCTATCCCTACGCATTTTTGATTGAGGATTCTATTTTGATTGCTATGACCGAGGAGGATGACAATACCAATGAATGTTAAAGAAATGATTTACATCAAAGACGAACGTATTATCTTCACCCCTGACAAATTTGAATACGACATCACAGATTACATCGGTGAACTTATCGAAGAGCTAGAAAAACTTAAAAGGAGATAATCCTATGGGCTATATCGACTATTCTTTTGAACCTCAAAGTGACATAGCCTTCCTCGATATGAAGTCCTTCTACGCTTCGGTAGAATGTGTGGATAGAGGTTTGCATCCGCTCTACACATCACTGTGTGTCATGAGCCGTGCAGACAACTCGGCAGGATTGATTCTCGCTTCTTCTCCTATGTTTAAGAAAGTCTTCGGTAAAGCAAATGTAGGTCGTTCCTACGACTTGCCATTTGATATCAACACTCGAAAATTCAGCTATCAAAATGCATGGAAACAGGGAATTGAGGTAACACCAAAGTATAAATCGTTTATTGAACACTGGGCAAAACGTACACTCATCGTTCCTCCTCGAATGGACAGATATATTGAGAAGAATCTAGAGATTCAGCATATCTTTCAAGACTATGCTGCTCCAGATGACATTCTCCCCTATTCAATCGATGAAGGCTTTATTGACCTTACTAGCTCACTCTCTTACTTTATTTCTGATAAGTCAATGTCAAGGAAAGATATGTTGGATAATGTTTCGGCTATGATTCAAAGGGATATTTATCGCAAAACAGGTATTATCTCAACTGTGGGAATGAGTAATTCCAACCCTCTTCTAGCTAAACTAGCTCTTGATAATGAAGCTAAGAAAACTGCTACAATGAGATCTAACTGGTCATACGAAGATGTAGAAACCAAGGTATGGGCCATTCCAAAATTAACAGACTTTTGGGGGATCGGTAGTAAAACCGAGATTCATTTACAAAAACTTGGTATTCATTCAATCAAAGAATTAGCCAATTTCAATCCTGATATTCTCAAAAAAGAATTCGGTAAAGTCGGTGTTCAACTTTGGTTTCACGCCAATGGAGTTGACGAGAGCAACGTCCATGAACCCTATAAACCAAAATCACGAGGATTGGGTAACTCACAAGTACTTCCTAGAGATTACAGAACCCAAAGAGAAATTGAAATCGTATTAGCTGAAATGGCTGATCAGGTTGCTAATCGACTGCGTTCGGCCCATAAGAAAGCAACTGTTGTTTCAATCCATATTGGCTATTCTAGGACTGAGATGAAAAAATCTATAAATGCACAGAAAAAAATAGAACCAGCAAATCTCCCAAAAACAATGGTAAGTCATGTACTTGAATTATTCCGAAAGAAATACACCTCTGGTGCAGTGAGACAAATTGGTGTATCTTATAGTGGCTTTGTAGATGAAAGCTATACTCTACTATCTCTCTTTGATGATGTAGAACAAATTGAAAAAGAAAATAGACTTCAGACAGCTATTGATGTTGTCAGAGAACAGTT
>ERZ773006.139-NODE-139-length-40995-cov-15.4588_pt1 | contig 40995 bp, 55 predicted proteins | sample MGYA00580843_ERZ773006 | MGnify/ENA primary metagenome ERZ773006 (study PRJEB29015, sample SAMEA2738011) | human oral metagenome | biome: human oral; feature: human-associated habitat; material: dental | place: China | collected 2052 ...
GATGTTAAGTTGGTTTGGTACCCAGCTTGGACGGTGGAAAAGATGAGCCGTTATGCTCGGATTGCTTTGGGGATTCGCTAAGAACTGATAGTAAGTGCTGGCCTGCTGCGTGCAGGCTTTTGCTTTTTTTAGCAGATTCTGTTATAATGTTGCTATTGTCTTGGGGTCGTTACGGATTCGACAGGCATTATGAGGCACATTTTGCGACTCATCTAGCGGATGTAAAACGCCAGTTAAATATAACTGCAAAAAATAACAATTCTTACGCTGTAGCTGCCTAAAAACCAGCCAGCGTGACCCGATTCGGATTGCTTGTGTCTGATGATAGGTCTTATTATGAGCAAGCTACGGCAAAATCTGGTCTAGGGATTTTGCAAGAGATTGATAGACTCGCTTGACTTGGGCCTGAGCTGTGTGTCAAAGTCAAGTTAAATCAATACATAGCCTATGGTTGTAGACAAATGTGTTAGCAGGTGTTTGGACGTGGGTTCGACTCCCACCGGCTCCATTATTATTTCTTAAAACTTCTTAAAACTTCTTAAATCGTTGATAATTCAACGGTTTTTGTTTTATCTTTTTTATTATTTTCTAAACCTTTTTGAAAAAAGGAGTTATAAAAGGAGTTACAAAAAGGAGGTATCCCTCCTAAAAGTCTATATAATTCGCAAATCTTTCTCCGATATCGTCTTTCGCTTGCTTGGTGATGTGAGTATAGATGTTCATGGTCGTTTTCAGGTCTGAGTGCCCTAGCCTATGCTGTACTTGCTTCAAGGTCATGCCTGCTTCAAAGCACAGACTGGCATGCGTATGTCTAAAACCGTGTATCTTGATTGGTCTGACTTTGCTATCCTTGACTATATCTAACAGCCATTTTCTAGGCAGTGTACTAGGAATTGGCTTATTTAATTCGTTACCGAAAATATAATCTGAGCCAGTCGAACTTTTTTTGTACTCAAATAGCAAACTTTGAGTTTTTGGATCAAGACTTATCAATCGTTTACTGCTAGCGGTCTTGGTAGAGCCTATTTCTTCGCCCCCAAAACCTCTTGTAACGGCTTTGTTTATGTCCAGAGTGTTATCCGTCCAGTCATCCCATTTGAGGGCTAAAATCTCCCCTTTTCGAGCGCCTGTGAATGCTAAAAGACGGAATAAGGCAATCTTTCTGATGTCTCCTGTCTTGTCAACTAATTTTAGGAATGCTTTTAGCTCGTTCTTGTCGTAAAAGTCGCTAGCGCTATCATGCTGCTTCTTAACTGCAGTGACTACGCTATCCATTGGATTCCTGCTTGTGTAGCCATGCCGCAAAGCATATTTAAAAATATTATTCATCAACCCTTTTAACTTGCGACCATAAACTAACTTTTTCGACCAAGCGTTGACTTGTTCTTGCATTTGAATAGGTGTTATACTGATTATCCTCTGGCTGCCAATTTCTGGGTATATATGGTTCTTGATATTTCTGTAAGTCTTAATATAGGTGCTTTCTTGCACAGCATCATAGTATTCTTTGAGCCATTCTTCGGATACTTCATAGACTGTTTTTTCGGTTTTGCTTTCCTCAGCTTTTTCCAGCTCTTCTTGTAGGTTTAAAATAGCAGCCCTGGCTTTAGCTTTGGTCTGAAATCCTCTGCGAGTTACATAACGGCTAGTGCCCTTTACCTTGCCCATATAGACACGGATCATATAAGCTGTATCGCCGTTTTTCTTTTTGTAAGACTTAATTTCCATTGATTTTCACCTCATTTCTTGATAAAATGAGTACAAGAAAACAACCTTTTGAATGGTTGTTTCTTATACAGGATTTCCTCACACTCAAGCTTGCCGGCCGAGAATGTGGGGATTTTTTTATTTTGGTTTACTTTGCTTTTGCTTTAAATGTCCTGCCACAGTTTCTACAATGCCAGTTATTTTTTCCTTTTTTACCAACCAGTCCCAGGAGTAGAAAAGGCCAAGCGATCATAAAACCGATACATCCGACACAACCATTAAATCCTTTTCTATCTTGAGCCATAAATTCGATTTCAGTCGACTTGCAATAAGGACAACGTTGAGCAAACATTCCCATAATAAAATCCTCCATGCAGCTTTTAATGTGGTTCAGCGATTGCACATTGTTTTATTTTGTTTTAAATTAACCAATCAACTCAAAGTATTCGTCAATAACCATCATTTCGTCTGTTACTGTCTTTAATTTATGCTTTTGCATAAAGTGCAGGAAGTTAAATGATTGATGGTCGTCCGATGATGCGAGTTCTTCTTCTAAAAGCTTATGGATCATTTGCCTATTAGCTTCATTCTCGCATCTTATAGAAGAGTGACGGTATATAGAGCCGATATGCTCTAAGTGCCCTAATTCGTGCAACAATACTCGATGGCGTTCCGCAGAAGACAATGAGCTGTTCAAGAAAATAGTCCTTGTCTCTGCGTCATAGAAACCACGCCCAGCCCATTGGTCTGGCTCGAAAGTATAAAGTGATACCTCATACTGATCCAACAGTTCTTTTTCTTTATCCATAATCTCCCTCACCTAAACTATTTCTTGCTATTGAGGTAGCCCTCTATAATGCCTTTGATTGCTCGCTTGTCGTCATCGGACAAGGGCTTGCCGTCAAACAGCATGATGCGGCCGTCCAAGTCGTCAAGTTCTATTTCATGCTCTGGAGCTTTTTCTCCTGCAATAGCTGGGTTATCTGTCCGACCTAGTAGGTAGTCGGTGGATACTCCGAAATAGTCTGCCACTTGATTTAGTTTTTTTGGTTTTGGTTCGCTGCTTTTCCAAGAATACAAGGAATTTCTGCTAAAACCGATTTTTTCTTCAAGAGCATTTATAGATAACCCTCTCTTTTGGGCTAGCTCTTTAATTATTTCAAACGTCGGAAACATTGTCACATCAGCCTTTCTAAGACATGACAAAAAATATTTTAAAAAGTTCTATAAAAATGCTTGACATTTTTTAAAGAGTTTTGTAAAATAGTTTTTGTAAGTTAAAGATTTAGTAAAAAACCTTGTAAAAACTTATCTAAAAATAAAATAGCTTTGGCGAGCGCATTGAATTGATAGATATAATGTTTTATCAAGCCTTTTAATTATGCCTACATTTTAAAACTTTCTTTAAAATTTGTCAAGCATTTTTATAAAATAATTTACTATTTCTTTAACTTTCTAATTAAGAAAGGAGTTTTGCGAATGAAAGAAAGCAAAATCAAACAGTTCTTTGAACTGCGAAAACAATTCGAAGATGACGATTGGGAAGCTCTTTGTCGGATTTCCAAAGAATCAAAAGAAATGCGGCAACAGCTCGCTATCGAAAAAATCAATTATGATGACCGCTTTTGGAATGCAACCGAGGACTTGGCAGTTAATTATTTCAAAAAGCCAACAGCAAAGCCAGCAGTTGATTATTTCAAAAAAGCTACTAGCAAAAGCTAGCAGCTAAAAGTTAAAAGATAGAAAGGAGAAAAAGCGATGCATCAAGGAATTAGAATCGAAGTCACTGGATTAGATGAATTCAAAGAAGCTGGGCGGGAAGTTATCAAAAAAGCCGAGGAGCTGCAAGAAGCAATCCAACGGCTAAACGATACACATATAGAATTAAAAACCGAGCTTTTGGGCAATTAATTCTTGACTAGCAGTGGTCAGCATGTCTTCCCAAGTTTTGAAATCGGTTTGCTCATTAACGAAATTATCCAGTATTTCATCGCTAGCTTTTTCAAAGTCTTCAGTATTGCTGATCTTTTCAGGGCTATCCATTAAGAAATCTTCAATAGTTTCATGATGTGTATGTTGACGCATAAAATCTGATGTAAAAATCTCATTGAATGAGTATTGATGTTCCCCTGATACTGCTTGAGCGTTTTGAGACAACTCAGTAAGTTGTTTCTCAAAGTCACCTAATCCGGTGAATTTAAAAGTCATAGCAACCCCTCCTTTCTGCTTTATTATAGCAGAAAAAATAAATAATGAAAGGAGAAGAACGACGAAAAAAACGCTAGTAATCAATACAGCGATACATGATGTATTGCTGACGGCAAGAAAGAATTATCCTGCTGTGTTCGTGGACGGCATTTTGCTTAACAACGTCAAAGAGCTGACCTTTTCTAACGACATTGAAAAAGAAAAATGCAAAGTAACCCTTACTTTCGATGAAAGAATGGAAAACAACGCATTTCCTTACAACAAATTCAGCGTATTAGAAAAGTTATTTGGCCCGGAGTCGAACGGTCAATCTGTACGTGATGTTGTTGTGCAAACTCTTGAAGATGACGGCTAATATCTAAGCCATCAAAGAAACTAATATGAACGCTGAAACTATCCTGACCGTTACTCTTGGCTATCTCAAGCTCTTTGCTAAGCACAACCAAGGATGTTTCAAGTTGATAATCGTTTATAGAAATCACCTCCCTTCGAGATGATTATAGCACAAAAAAGCACCTCTGGGTGAGGCGCTTACAAAAAAATTCTAAACAAATTATATCACAGGAGAAAGGAAAAGTAAATGCAAGAAATAGCATTATCTGACAATTTAGCGCAGATTGAGCTTGAAATCAATCACCACAAGCAACTTGCCGGTCAGTCAATTTGGGAAATCGGTAGACGGCTTAATCATGTTAAGGAGCATGACTTGGTTCATGGCGAGTTTAGAGACTGGCACGAAAGACTTGGTCTTGACAAGGATTTTGCTTATAAGTCAATGAAGATCGCCAAAGAATTACCAAATGTCGAAACGTTACGACATTTAGGAACAACAGCACTACATCTTATCGCAACCTTGCCAGAGGAAAAGAGGCAAGAACAGATTGAGCGGATTGAACAAGGCGACAATCCAACAGTCAGAGAGCTGCAAGAAGTCAAGCGTCAACTCAACCTCGCACGAAGCGACAACGACAGCTTGCGAGAGCAAAACGAGCGACTGGCGGAACAAGCCTTGAAAGGTCTTGAAACCAAGACGATTGAAAAGGAAGTTGTCAAAGAGGTTGAAGTTGCACCAGCAGACTACGACGCTACTAAGTCGCTCAACGCTACGTTGCTAGAAAAGAATAGCAAACTCAAGCGTGAATACGACGACTTAAACAACCGAGCAGAGTTCATCGAAGAGCAATATAACAAGCTTGTCGAGGAGCGCAAGGCAGTCGATGAAAAGTCCGCTAAGTATGACGAGCTGACGGAAGCTATCAAGCAGTCGCAGGGTCAGCTCAACGAAGCGCAAGCGAAAATAGGCAGCTATAAGAGCCTACTATCGTTTATCCGCAAAGGTAACGAAATGGTCGTAAACATGGGCGGTCTGGTCTATGTAGACGAACAAAGAATATTGCACTCTGACAGTAAGGTCAGAAACGAATTTGAACAGTTGCAAAAAGCAATCAGCAGACTTGCCGATGACATGGGAAGCATGCTCAAAGAAACAGAAGTATTAGAGGGAGAAATCATATGACAAACGAAATCATTGGAAAAAGCGCAAACAGCGAACAATCACTATCAGAAATCAGCGTAATGCGGAAGATGCTAGACAGCATTGAAAATCACGAACACCGCATTACTAATCTTGAAGACACCATGCGGGTGAATGCAGTACAGGAAAACATGCTGACAGAAGAAGTCAACAAGAAAATCGTTGGTTTCTTGCAAGGGAAGAAAGCCCCTGCCTATCGTAATAATCATATCCGTGGCAAGGCATACTCGGACATCAATCACGCAATCCGCAAGCATTTCGGAGTCCGTCGCCGTGAAATTCCTGCTAAGAACTTTCACGATGCGGTGTCATTTATTCGTCGCTGGTCTATCAGTCCGGAGCTGAAAGACGAAATTTTCAACGCAAATCAGCAAGTGTCACTATTTAATTAAGGAGGGAATATGAGCCAACAACACAAGAAATGGATTGAGCTAGTCAAGCAGCGACTCAACGAAAAAGGCTGGAGTCAATCAGACCTGGCAACGGTCATCGGTGTCACACCGGCTGCAATCAATCGACTGCTCAAAGAGGGGCATGGAAGTGATAGCCTGAAGCTTGAAGTTGCCAAAAAACTGTCTATCTCTGATAGCTGGGTAATCTTTGAAGAAAGGTAGGAAAGATTATGGCGCTTGAGCTTTTCGGAGAAGATTTTAAATCAGAGCTTTTTGCTGAATTAGTAGAACTTAACAAGCAAGCGATGGCAGAAGCTAAAAGGCAAGTGTCTAAACAGATAACTTGGGTCAATATCAAGGAATTGCAAGAAGCCACAGGTTGGGGCAGAACAAATCTTGAAAAATGGCGAGACCAAGGCAAATTTAGAAGCATGCAGCGGACAAAAGGCGGTAAGTATCTATACGACCTGGAAGACGCACAACGTTTCTGCAGATCGCTTGCAAAATAGGAGGAATAACACAATGGAACCAACATTAGGAAGTCAGTTGCTGGGCGTTGCCTTGGTTGCAACAATCGCATTTTTCGCTGGCTGGTACGGCAACAGAATGGACGCTCGAAAACGTGCGAAGAAAGAGCGACTGGCACGCTTAGAAGCGGAGCTAGTGGCACAGTATGAAGAAGACATGCGACTGTACCACGAGGAGCAACGGCAAGCTGAAGCGGACGCTTTGGCAATGGCTAGAAAAGGCATTACGCCAGCGTTTTCTAGATAGGTGGATAAAATGAAGTCTATTTTAAGATATCCAGGGAGCAAGTGGAATCTTGCTGATAAAATTTCACAACTACTTCCTGAACACAAAACATATTTAGAACCTTATTTCGGAAGCGGTGCGGTGTTGTTTACTAAAAGTCCAAGCGCTATTGAGACAGTCAATGACCTAAATGATGATGTAGTCAATTTGTTCAGGGTAATACAACAGGAACCCGAAGCGCTGGCCGAAAAAATCTATCTGACTCCCTATAGCCGAAAGATTTATGATGACGCTTGGAAAATTCGACCAAAAAATGAAATTGACAAAGCATTAAATTTCACGATTCGCTCTGTAATGAGCCGTGGCTTCCGAGTTACAGAAAAATCTGGTTGGAAAATGGATGTTAATGGCAGAGAAAAGGCCTATGCTGTCAAGCACTGGAACGATTTGCCGGACGTTATCAAGGAAATGACATTGAGGTTGAAACAAGTACAGATAGAATGTCGGCCAGCGATTGAGTTGATTGAAAAGTATAGTCGAGAGGATGTGTCTATGTATGTAGACCCTCCCTACGTCCTTAGTACAAGGACGAGAAAACAGTACTCAGTTGAGATGGAAGATAAGGATCATGAAGAACTGTTGGATGTCCTGAGCGACTCAGATGCAAAGATACTCTTGAGTGGATATGATAGCAATTTGTATAATAAACGCTTGACAAATTGGGAGAGAATCGAGTTTTCAGCTACTGCAGAGAAAGGGTTACCAAGAACTGAAATTCTTTGGGTCAATTTCTCGCTGGAAAAACAACTTGAATTATTTTGAAACAAACAAAAAGGAGAAGATGATGGAATTACAAGAATTAATCGAAAATGTGCGGAGGAATATTCGGGAGCTTAACCGCCATTTGCAAATTATCAGTATTAGATACAGCACAACACTTGAAGTCTGCCTTGAATTGGCATGGAACGAAATCAAAAACCGCAAAGGGAAAATGGTTGATGGCGTGTTTGTGAAAGAGGAGGATTTGAAATGATACCAAAATATAGAGCGTGGGATAAACGGTTTTCGGAGTTTGTGGAAGATTTTTTTGTAAGTGAAGATGGCAAAATCTACCAAAAAACAAAAGATACTGGCTATGGCTTTGCTATATCAAGAGAGACAAGCGATAAAGTTATCCTCATGCAATCAACAGGGCTCAAAGATAAGAATGGCAAGGAGATTTTTGAGGGTGATGTGGTTTACGATGGTTTTAGAAAAATAATCGTAAATTACGGAAAACAAACAAAAGAGGAAGAATTCGGGGGCATAAGTGAGTATGTTGGTTTTAATCTCACTCTAGCTTGTGGATATCCAGAAGCGGTTCCTATAAATTATGAAATCATCGGCAACATCTACGAAAATCCAGAATTACTTAAATAAACAAAGGGAGAAAGAAAATGAAAAATATGAGTTGCTTATCGACGACACAATCGATGTTTTCGGTGTCACGCTGTTTAGAATTAAAGCGTTAATTAGCTTTGGCAACGTTGCAAAAGGCGATCTAGGCGGATATGTAAAAAAAGAAGATAACCTATCTCACTCTGGCAACGCTTGGGTATCTGGCAACGCTGAGGTCTATGGCAACGCTGAGGTCTATGGCAACGCTGATTATGTCGTATTTAAAAACCATTGGTCTAGTGGTAGATATTTTACTTACACGAAATCAAACAAAATGTGGAAAGTTGGTTGTTTTTACGGAACAGGTCAAGAGTTGATAAAAAAAGCATATAAAGATAGCGAAAACAGTGGGAAAAATTACGAAGCGTACGTAAAATTTGTAGAAAAATTAGAGGAGATTAACAATGAAAAACACAATTAAAATCACTGCAACTATGGCAGTTTTAGCAGGGCTATTGATTGCCCCTAACGTACTAGCTAGCGAAGTCACAAAAGACGGTACAGAAATTACTGTCACAGAGCCGACAGTCGAAGTGCAGAAGCAAGGTGACAGCTTCTACGATAAGGTAGACGTCACTGTTAAAACCGACATTCCTGACGATGTTGAAATTAATAAGGGAGATGCCCTGACAATGCCGCTTCCGCAAGAGTTAGAACTAGAAACTAACTACGAATTTCCGGTGACCAACAATGAGGGCGCAGAAGTCGGACAAGCTACTGCGAATGCAAAAGAAAACAACGTGACAACTGTATTTAATGACTACTTCAAGGAACACCCTTTGAACAAGTCAATCAGCCTTAACCTGCAAACCAAAATCAACTCTGAAATCGTCCGTGAAGAGGGCAAGATGAACTTGAATTTTAGTGGCACAATCGTTGAAATGGAAAGCGGCAGCAAGGGTGATACTAACCCTAATGAGGAGCTTTACAAGTGGGGATATCAAGACAAGGAAGACCCTAATGTCGTACACTGGGTTGCTCGTATAAACTACCGTAAGGCAACTATGAACCGTGTCAGCGTGTCTGACACTTGGGATAACGAAGCTCGTTATGTGCCAGGAAGCATGAAGATTAGCTATCTGCATTCTGCCAATCCGTGGACATACGCTTGGCCGGGCAATATGGACATGCTTAGCATGCGTGAGAATGGATTCGACTATTATGTTGGCTTCCTAAACAACGTCTTAGTCTTTGAGTACAGCACTCGCTATGCTACACAAGCGACTGTACCAGTCAACACTATCAAGGTGACTGCCAATGACTATTGGATCGAGCATAAGGTTGACTACAAGTGGGTATCTGGTAGTGGTACTGCAGACGGAAAGAACTGTCCTAAGCCAATTTGGGAAATTCCAAACGAAGCGCCACAGGTTGACAAACCGGAACTGAACATCAATGACATTCCACTTATGCCACCTGCTCCGATTTTGGATAAGCCAGAACTTGATTTGAACGATGTTCCATTGCTTCCACCAGCGCCAATCTTGGATAAGCCAGAGTTAGTAATTCCGGACGAACCGAAAAAGCCAGAATTACCGCCTAAAACACTCGAAAAAGAACCGCCCGCTCCAAGCACAAAGGAAGAACCTAAAAACGCAGCAGAGAGCAAATTAGAGGCCTCTGCGAGCGGATTACCGAAGACGGGAGAGGTCAGCAATGTCTTTCTGTCAATTCTCGGGGTATCTGCTCTAATCTGCGTTGGGACAATCTGGAACGATAACAAGAAAAAGTAAGGAGGAGATTGAAATAGCAAATCCCAAAAATAGGCGCTTCTACTGGTTGCAGCTGTCCGATGAGTTCTTTAAATCGAAAGAAATGAAGCTCCTTAGACGTCTTCCAGGAGGCGAAGAACATACAATCATCTATCTCAAACTCATGCTAGCAAGTCTGCAAGACGACGGAAAAATCTATTTTGAGGGTTTAGCTGACAGTCTAGCAGAAGAAATGGCTCTTATTATCGATGAAGATGCTGAAGCGGTCAGAATGACACTGATGTTCCTGGAGCAAAAAAAGCTATTAACGACATCAGACAATTTTGCTTATAAGCTGGAACAAGTACCAGAGATGATAGGCAGCGAAACCGCAAGCGCCCGTAGGGTTCGCAAGCACCGAGTCAAACAAAAAGCGTTACAATGCAACACCGGTGTAACAAAGTGTAACGGAGAGATAGATATAGAGTTAGATAAAGAGATAGAAATAGATAAAGAGATAAATAAAGATATAAATATAGAGTTAGAAGTTAGAGTAGAGAAAGAAAAGGGAAACGGAGCTCTAACTGCTGCTGAAATCTCTAAATATTATCAATCTAGAATCGGTCCGATTGACGGCATACAGTATCAAAAGTTAATTGAGTACCACTCATTCGACAACATGGAGCTTGAACTTATCAAGAGGGCGATTGACAAATCGGCTGATAATGCAGTCAGAAACTTTGGCTATGTAAATCGCATTTTGAAAAACTGGGCTCAAAACGGCATCCGAACGATTGCCCAGCAAGACGAAGACCAAAGACGGTATCTGGAAAAGAAAGGCATCTATAAGCCAGGCTCTAATATCCCGGAATGGTCTAAGGAGCATCCAGACTACAAGGCGCCTGAAGCGTCAACGATACTTCCGAGAGAGGAGTTCTTAGCACAAGATGACTAAAATCAACTACGAACAAGTCGCAGGGAATGAATCTCTGTATAAGCAGTACAGGAACACTTTTTCTAAATGGTTCAACATGCAGCTATCCAGAAAGCAATATGTGGAATTTGTGGACGTGTGCCGAGAGCATGCGAACATGCACCTAAATCCATTTAGCATGTGCGCCTACATTCTCAAAAGGCCAGTAGGAGAAATTGTGACTAGATTTTTCCAAAAAGGAGATAAAACATGACAATACCAGAACTTGAAACAGCACTGCTATATCATGTCACACCTAACGAACGAAACAAGCTTCGTTGGTACAAACGACATGACGCAGTGAAATTTGTCAAAGAACTTTGGAGACTTTGGATGAAGTATAGCGAGGTTGGTAATGATTGAACCATTTGACTATGACCGTTGGCTGACGACAGAGCCAGAGCAACCAGAGCCAAAAGAAGAAAGTTTTATCTTCTCTGGCGGTCAATGGCTCTATGCAGGAGACGACTTATAGTGTATATGTGTCTCAGAAGCCACAGAATGGCGCAAAATCGATTTTAAACTATCGAGAGTATAATTGTGACACGCAAGCAATAAAACGTATTAGAACGCAAAATATAGCCAAAAACTACAAAAGTAGAATATAGGAGTGACAACATGACAAATCAAATTACGGAACACAAAGGGGATTTTTTGACAAATCCGCAACAGCTTACTGCGAACATTGTCCGCCAGTACTTAGACCCTCAAGGTAAAGCAAGCAATGAGGAACTAGCTTACTTTATCGCAACTTGTAAAGAACGAAATCTCAATCCATTCACAAAAGAGGTCTATTTCATCAAATACGGCACAAATCCTGCACAGATTGTGGTTTCAAAAGACGCTTTCATGAAGCGAGCTGAACAAAACAACCAATTTGATGGATTTGATGCAGGTATCGTGATTGAAACTGCTGACGGAGAAATCAAGCAGATTGAGGGAACAATCAAACCAAAAACAGCTACTTTGCTGGGCGGTTGGTGCAAGGTATATCGAAAAGACCGGTCACGGCCAATTACAGCGGACGCTGACTTATCAGCATACAATACAGGAAAATCAATGTGGGCTAAAGCGCCAGCATTAATGATCCGTAAAGTAGCGATCGTATCAGCTTTTCGTGAGGCCTTTAGTGAAAATGTCGGAGGTCTATACACTAGCGATGAAATGGAACAGGCAGCGCCTATCGATGTGACACCACAAGAAACGCAAGAAGAAGTCCGAGCACGCAAAATGCAGGAAATCGAGCAGATGAAACAAGATGAAGCTGAGCGAAACCGTGAAGCAGAACTGCAGAAAGCCTTTGAAGAAGCGGAAGCTCGAACAGAAGCAGAAGCTGAACAAATCGAACTACCTTTTAGCTAAAAATAGGAGTAAAGTATGAAAGAAGCAGAAAAAGTCAACCAGTTAGACAATATTGAAATCACTTTCGAGCCGGCCAAGGTCGCATTTAGCGACTTTGCGGCCTTTGAAGCAGGAATTGAACAAGCGATTGCTAAATATGGAACGTTCGACCTTGAAGTCAATTCGATTGAAGAAGTCAAACAAGCTCGGACGGATTTGAATAAGTTGAGCAAGAACTTAGAAGACCGTCGAAAAGAAATCAAGGGTGCAATTAACGAGCCGTATGCTGAATTTGAAAAAGCCTACAAAGCGCCGTACAGCAAACTGAAAGGTTTGATTGATGAACTTAAAAATCAAATTGACGCATACGAAACAAACCAAAAAGAAATACGGAAAGACACAGTCCGCAAGTGGTTTGCTGAAAAAGCAGCGGCGGGCAATCTTAATCCAGAAGTTTTTGAGCAATACTTGGACGAGTACACGAAAGCTACACAATTCAAAAAAGACAGTTTCACACTCTTGAAGAAAACTGAAACAGAGCTTGAAACAATCGTCATGGACGAGCTGAACAAGCAAAACCAGAAAGACCAAGACATCGCAGCTATTAGCGCTCAATGCGCAAATAATGGCTTAGGCCCTGCAACCTATATCAGAGCCTACGAAAGCGGATTGACGCTTGCAGAGGTTCTCACAAGCATTAACAAGGATATTGAGTCCGCAAAACTCTTTAGACAGCAGCAAGAAGCCAAAGAAAAAGCAGAAGCTGAACGACAAGCGGAAATCGAGCGACTGGCTCAAGAAAATGCACAAGCTCATATCAAGGCATACGACGCCGATACAGGCGAGATAATCGAGGACGGTACAAATACCCTCGAACAAGAAAAAAATGCAGCACAGACGAAAATAGACGGCAATAACGCTAAGTATGTGACAACTATTAAGTTCTGGTTAGATTTGGAACAAGCGAACGCTTTTAAAGAGTGGCTTGATACAAATGACATCGAATTTGAAACTGTGGAGGGGATGAAGAAAACATGATTAAGACGAAAATTTTTGAAGAAGAATTTAGCAGTGACTTGGAATGGGATGTAAATAACTTTTTCAAACGCAATCCAGATGTAGAGTTAGTGGGTGTTAAATTCCAGACTGCAGTAACAGATACCGAGTCCGGACTGGAAGAGCGATATACAGCTATGGTGATTTACAAGGAGGGAAGACAATGATTGATTTTGCAAAAGAAGTAGGAATGGCTCTGCTATGGGTGTTTTTAGGATACTTAGTCGGAGAACGCAATAGCAAAAAGTAAACAAAAATATATAGACTAAGTCCCGTGAACGACTATAAAAGCGAACTAGAATTAAGCGTCAAACTTGGACGAATGACGCTAAAGGATTTCGCCAGCCATGCCATGCTCACAACATATCCATTGGCTGGTGGATTTTGATTAGATTATGAAATTAACACTAAACATTGAGCCGAAACCGCAGAGCAGACCAAGATTGTCGGTCGTTCGTGGCAGAGCTTTGGCTTATGAGAAAAACGACATGCGCTTGTGGCGCAGACAGTGTGCGCTTTTGGTTAAAAATCAATGGAAAGGCAAGAAGTTCGATACAGCTTTAAAAGTTAGAGCAACTTTCTACATCAAGCCGACAAAGCAACTGCTGAATACGAAATACAAGCGCCCAATGCTGGAAGCCGAAACAATACCAGTTGCTACACTGCCAGATACAGATAATTACATCAAATCACTATTTGACAGTATATCAGACGCTGGTTGCGTATGGACAGACGACGGCAGAGTATCGGAGATATGGGCTAAGAAAGTATATAGCCTTAACCCTCGTATTGAGGTAGAAATAGAGGAGTTAGAATGACTAAAGAGGAGAGATCGAAGCAACTCAAGCATTGTTTAGAAGTGTATCAAGAAAGGTTAGCGAACAAGGAAGAAGACAACTTCTGCAGTCGCAAGTTGGGTTATCGCAACGCAGGACTTCGCAGAGAGAGACTAAGAAGACATATCAAAGATTTGCAAAAGGAGATAAAGGAGCTGGAAAATGAATAAACAGGAAGTGATTAGCGAGATTGAAAACATGCCTTACGTTTCTATTACACAAATGGGAAAAAGGAAATTTATAGAGCTTATACAAGAAATTGACGAGCCAGAAAAAGTCAAAATCCCGCAGTTTGTGGCAGACATAATCGAAGAGTACAAGAAACAAAACGCTCCTATCATCGATATTTTTACAGAAAAATACTCGGATGATCAGTATAATACATGGCTAACACGGTCGCCAAATGCTTATAACAGAGTCGCTCGAGCTTGGCTAGATGGCTATGAGGTCGAGAAAGAAAAGCGGTATTTGGTTAAGATTAAAGGAGTAAATGAAGAATTCGAGTATTTAGTTTTCGGAGAACTTTCGAATACTTGGAAGTTTAGAAGTCTTGGCAGTTTCGGAGAGCTTAAGAAACACCATACCCGTAAAGAACTAGAACAAGCTAATTTTGGCTGGGTGTTTGATTGCCCAGGGATTGAGGTTGAAGAGGTACAAGATGACTGAAACGAACGTACAGAAGTTTTACAGAATTTTAGCTGAAAAAACAGAAGTTTTTGGCACAAAGAAAGAAATGATGGCGCAGCTAGGGTTTGAGGGTGCGAAGTTAAGCTCTGACAGGACTAGACTTAACAGCGACGAAAGAGCAGGACGCTTTCCGCCAATTCGGCTGATGATTAAGCTAGACAGCTTGTTTGATAAAGAGTTTTTGATTACTTGCTTGCGTGAGAAAATGGACTGCAAGACGGTTGATAAACGCTGGGCGGCGGTCGCACAAGATTACATCAACGATAACACGAAAACGGGGGGGGCGACGAGTGACAGCGAAGCGGAGCGACAGCGTAAGCTAAGACGCAGATTGAAGCGTGAAATGTATTTAGAGAGGTCTTTTGGAATTTAAAAAGGAGGTGAAAGAATGAGTAAGTCATTAAATCTTATAGGCGGCACAATAATGTTGCTTACAGCGATTTGCTTTGTGGGAATAGGTGTTATTTTTGGAATTAAAATATATATAGATTGGTTGTCTGCTATATTTCCGGATAAGGTGCATCAGTATGTTGTGTCTCTAGCAATTGTTTTTGCGATAGGCTTAATATTTTACCTTTTGAGCGAAGTGTTTGCTTTTTTTGAAAGACAGAAAATAAAAAAAGAATGGGAGAAAAGATGGCATTAAAATACAGTCCTGACGGCATACCGCTATTACCTTTAGTAGATGAAGATGCAACAATCAAAAGAGCGGAGTCAAAGCTGTCTGAATATCATCGGTGGCGAATTATTGCTTGCGAGTCTATGGAGCAGAGGATAACCCAAGAGTTTACGATAGAGTCAAGGGGCGGAGGAGGCCCTAGCAAGCAAGTCGAAACTTTGGGTGTTCGCAGAGCAGACGCAACTTCCGAAATGGAGCAAATAGAACAAGCGGTTAGTCGCATGTTTGATACAGATTATCGCTGCATCTTGACAAACAGGTATATCAGACATCCTAAAATGCAACATGAGGATATAGCTAAGTTGATACACGTTGAGAATACAAGATATTTTGAGATGCGGAGAATGGCTCTCTTAGCTTTTGCGGAACAGTATAGAAATGCTGTACTTGTCGTAGAAACGTAGTTAAAGCGTAGAAAATGCGTAAAGCGTTAGCGAAAATACTTGATATAATAGTATTGTCAAGAAATTGACAGATGGATTTTTCAACTTTTTCCATACGTTACTCCTATGATTCTGGGCTAGCAGTTGTCAAAGAGGGGTTATAGACGATTTGGGGCAATAACCGGTTCGAGTCCGGTATCGTCTTTTGGCAGATAAGCGACGGTCTGCCGACTGAAACTTTTTCTATTTTATTAAACTCCTATTTAATTTTCTGGGAAGTCGTAGCAAGGTGCTGCGAGAGCGCAGGTTCGAGTCCTGCACGGCTTTTATAGTTTTCGACAGTCTCATTGACTGTCTTTATTTTTGCTCAAAAAACGAAAAGAGGTGATGGAAAATCAGCAAGTTAAACGTTAGACAGCAGAAGTTCGCAGACGAGTACATCGCTAGCGGAAATGCAACACAAGCGGCAATCAAGGCAGGGTATAGCGAAAAGACGGCAGGGCGTATAGCTGGCCAGAACTTGAAAAAACTTGAAATCAAGGCTTATATCGACGCTAGAATGATTGAAATGCAAGAGCATAACATCATGAGTGCCAGGGAAGCTTTGAGTATCCTATCGGACATCGCAAGAGGGAAGCGAGACGAAGAAGTCTTGATGATGAACCCTGTTACTGGTGAAGTCGATAGGGTGACGAAGAAAGCTGACAATGCAACGGTTATCAAGGCTATCCAAGAAATCTTGAAACGCTATCCGACTGCTAAACAAGCCGAGAAGATGGAGCTTGAAATTGAGAAGTTGAAAGCACAAATCGGTGGTGATCTAACTATCGACGAAAAACTATCAAGTTACATCGAAGCGGTGCAGGAGGCTTTAGATGGCTAAGTTAGACGCTCTATACACGCCAAAGCAACAAGAAGTCCTAAGGCGTATCTGGTCGAAAGACTGGTTTATTTGCGGTCTTCATGGCGCTAAACGTGCCGGTAAGACCGTGGTAAACAATGATACGTTTATCGGTGAGCTAGTCAGAGTGCGAAAGATAGCGGATAAGTTAGGCATTGACGAGCCTATCTATATCCTTGCCGGCACATCTTCAACATCTATTCAAAACAACGTACTGCAAGAGCTTTTCAACAAGTACGGTTTCACGCCGAAATACGATAAGCACGGAGCTTTCGTCTTTCAAGGCGTTAAGGTGGTGCAAGTCTATACTGGTTCGATTAGTGGTCTTCAACGTGCTAGGGGGTTCACAGCTTTTGGAGCGTATGTAAACGAAGCGTCGCTAGCAAACGAAACAGTCTTCAAGGAAATCATTTCTCGCTGTTCTGGTGAGGGTGCAAGGGTGGTCTGGGATAGTAACCCAGATATTCCGACACACTGGCTTAGAAAGGACTATATAGCGTCTGACGATGATATGATTATCGACTTTCACTTTGAGTTGGACGATAACACGTTTCTTTCAGAGCGATACCGCAGAAACATCAAGCAAGCAACGCCAGCCGGTGTGTTCTATGACCGTGACATTCTCGGTCTTTGGGTGACTGGGGAGGGTGTTGTTTATCGTGATTTTAACGATAAGATGTATCTCACTAGCGAGGACGTGCCTACAAGCGAGATTACAAGCTATTATGCAGGTGTTGACTGGGGGTATGAGCATTTAGGCTCTATCGTTGTGCTAGGCGAAACATCGGACGGCAGGACGTATCTGCTAGAAGAACATTCTTATCAGCACAAGGAGATTGATTTCTGGGTGCAGATAGCACTTGATATTAAGTTGAGGTATGGCGATATTCCGTTTTGGGCTGATAGCGCACGGCCGGAACATGTTGCAAGATTTCAGCGTGAGGATATTGATTGCAGAAATGCGAACAAGTCTGTCTTGTCTGGCATAGAAGAAGTGGCCAAGCGCATGAAGCTAGGGCTTTTTTATGTCGTCAAAGACAAGGTGAATAATTTCAAAGATGAAGTCTATCAGTATATCTGGAATGAGCGGACGGGTGAGCCATTCAAAGAACATGACGATGTACTGGATAGTGTCCGATATGCGATATATTCTAAAGTCGCAGACATGGGCAACAAAATCAAAGTATTCAAGGGAGGGTTTTAATGGCGCAAGTCAATCTAAACAAGCGAAAGTTATTGACTACAACCGCAAACGAAGTGACGCCAGATTTAGTGTCAGAAGCTGTGCAACTGCATAGGTCGCACTTGCTGAAAGGTTACGTCGAAAACGAAGACATGTATATGTCTAAACACAAGATTTTGAAAGGGGCTGCTAAAGAGCCTTGGAAGCCAGATAATCGCTTAGTCATTAACTATGCAAAGTATATCGTTGACACATTCAGCGGCTATCAAATCGGTGTACCAGTAAAAGTGACACATGATGATGATAGCGTGTCAGAGTTTATCAGTGATTTTCGCAAGTTAAATGACATGGAAGATAGCGAGTTTGAGTTTGCTAAGCTTGCCGATGTGTTCGGTCATGCATTTCTCTATGTCTATCAAGACGAAGTGGGAAACACCAGGGCGACGTACAACAGTCCAATCAACATGTTTATCGTGCATGACAACAGTATTGAGGAAAAGCCTTTGTTTGCGGTTCGATATGCGTTTAATGACAATGACCCAACAGGTTACGGACAGGTCATTACGGCTAACGAAGTAATCGAAGCGACGTTCCAACTTGGCGGCGGTGTCCGATTTGTCGAACGTAACAATCATGTCTACGGTAAGCTCCCAGTTGTGGAACTAATCGAGAACGAGGAGCGGCAAGGTATCTTTGACAGCGTCAAGACGCTAATCAATGCGCTAAACAAGGCTGCGAGCGAGAAAGCCAATGATGTTGACTACTTTGCAGACGCTTATCTTAAAATTGTTGGCGTCGAGCTGAAAGAAGACATGGCAACGCAGATTAGAGAAAATCGCATTTTCAATCTGTGGAAGAATGGCTCTGACGGCCCTTTGCCAGATGTCGGATTTCTGGAAAAACCAAACTCAGATACGACGCAAGAAAACTTAATAAAGTTGTTAAAAGACTCAATCTTTGCCGTTTCAATGGTTGCTAATCTGTCAGAAGAAGACTTCGGCAATGCGTCTGGTACTGCTCTAGCGTTTAAATTGCAAGCGATGGACAATCTAGCCAAGATGAAAGACCGCAAAATGCAGTCGGCTTTTAATCGCCTGTATGAAATTGTGTTCGGTGTGCCAATGGCTGCAGTGCCAAGCGATGGTTGGATTGATATTAAGTATCAATTTACTAGAAACGTGCCACGAAACATCTTGGAAGAAGCACAGATTGTATCGCAACTATCCGGTCAAGTATCGAACGAAACTAAACTATCTGTCTTGTCTATCGTGGACAATCCGAAACAAGAAATCGAGAAGATGGACGATGAGGAAGAAAGTTCTAGTTTGCTATCCAGAAAGATTGCACAAAATGAACGCTTTGCAGATAAGGATCTACAAGATGATGGCAAGGAAGTGATTGCTAATGCCGAGTGATTACTGGAAGCGACGCATAGAAGCTGAACAGAGGGCGAGATTAAGCCGTGACGCAAGTTTAAGTGATGAAATGGCTAGATTATATGACTACCATTTTAGGGAGCTAGAGAGGGAAATCAGAGCCTTTGAACAGCGTTACGCAGACAAGAACGGTTTGCCTGTATCAGAGGTAAAAGCAAGAGTTGATGCTATCGATGTCAAAGCCTTTGAAGAAAAAGCTAGACGATATGTTGAGGAGAAAGACTTTTCGCCTAGAGCCAATGCAGAACTTGGTCTATACAATCTCAAAATGAAGATGTCAAGGCTTGAATTACTGCAGTATCAGCTAGATTTGGAAATGGTGGCTCTTGCGAACTCTGAACATAAGCTTTCAGAACGGTTTCTAAATGAGGAATACACAGAAACGCTAAAGGCACAGTCAGGCTTGCTCGGTAAGTCTGTATTGTCTGCAAGTGAGATTGAGAAAGCGGCTCAAGCTGTCTTAAACACGCCATTTAAGGGTGTGAAATGGTCTGATAGGGTTTGGGAACGGCAAGATGATTTGAGGAAGATTGTAGCCCACCTGACGGAAGAATATCTACTAAAAGGCAAGAACCCAACTACCATGATACCGAAAATCAAAAAAGAGTTTGATGTGTCGGATCATGAAGCTAAGCGACTAGCGGTCACAGAGGGCGCTAGGATTGCCACGGAAGCAGAAAGACAGTCATACATCGCTAATGGTTACGACGAATACGAGTTTATCGCAGAGCCGAAAGCGTGTAATATATGCAAGCCGTTAGATGGCAAAATCTTTAAAGTAGCTGATATGTTGCCAGGGGAGAACGCTGCTCCAATGCACCCTTTTGTAGATGCTCTACTGCCGCTCACTTCTCTATGTCAGAGAAAGAATATGAGCGCTTGATTAAGAAAAGTGCTAAATCAAACAGGTGACAGTAGAGCGAGAATAGTTATATAGACAAATTTTTAGATTAGGAGGTCAAAAGCAGAATATGTCAGTGCTAGGTTTTACAGATTAGGAGGTGATCCAATATCTTGACTGGCAGGAACAGACTGCTACTTAGTTGCATAATTCAAACCAGTCGTATTGACTGGTTTTCTTTTTGTCCGAACTTTGAAGACATAAAAAGCCAAGGTATCAGTCCACTCAGGACTTAAAAGGGAGGTAGCCAAAAGTGGCAGAAGAAATCAAAGATGAAGTAATCGAAGTAACAGAAGAAACCACTGATGAAGCTAGCAATCAGGAGCAGACCGAAGTTGCTGAGAAAACATTCACGCAAGCTGAGCTAGATGCAATTATCCAAAAAGAAAAGGCAAAAGCGAAACGCTCGGCAGAAAAAGAATACAAAGCCAAAATGGACGAAGCTGAAAAGCTGCGGAAGATGAACGCTGATGAAAAAGCAGAGTATGAAGCTAAAAAACAAGCAGAATACATCGCAGAACTCGAAGCTAAAATCAATCGCAGCGGTCTTGAAAAAGAAGCGTCTAAAATGCTTTCTGAGAGTGGTATTGCTGCAAGTGATGAAATCCTTGCCTTGGTCGTGAAAGACGACGCAGAACGCACACAGGAAGCTGTCAACGGCTTTGCAGAGCTAGTCAACCAACTAGCAGACAACAAGGTCAAAGAAATGCTGAAAGGCAAAACTCCTCGCAAAGTTGAGCAATCGACAGCAGGAGCAATCACCAAAGAGCAATTTGATCGCATGGGTTACAAAGATCGCAATGAGTTATTGCAGAAAAACCCAGAACTATACGCACAACTGAAAGGATAAATTAAATGACACAAACACAACTTGCACAAATGATTAACCCCGAAGTGATGGCTGATATGGTATCAGCTAAACTTCCTAAGATGATTAAATTCACGCCGCTCGCTTACGTTGAGCGTGAGCTTGTAGGACAACCAGGAAGCACTATCACAGTGCCAAAATGGGTGTACTCTGGCGACGCTAAAGACATCGCTGAGGGCGTGGCAATCGAACCAGACCAACTGACAACTGCAAAGTCTACTATGACTATCAAGAAAGCCGGTAAAGGTATTGAGCTGACAGACGAAGCTGTCTTGTCTGGTTACGGCGATCCAATCGGCCAAGCAACGCAACAAATCGCTTTGGCATTGGCTAACAAGGTCGATAATGACTTGATTGAAGAAGCGAAGAAAGCAACACAATATGTAGATGATGCTCCTACTACTGGTGCAGCGCTTGATAAAGCCTTGGCAGTATTTGACGACGAAGAAGACGCAAACTATGTCGCTCTTATCAACCCTGCTGACGCTATTGACTTGCGAGCTGACACAATCAAGAACTGGCTGTCTGGATCTGAAATTGGAGCTAATACAGTGGTATCCGGTACTTTTGGCGAAACTCACGGCGTGCAAATCGTCCGCACTAAGAAAGTCGAAAAAGGCAAAGGCTTCCTTGTCAAAGTATCACCAACTGCAAACGACACGACTGACGTTGCTAAATACGGCGCATTCGTTATCAATCTCAAGCGTGATGTTGCAATCGAAACAGACCGTGACATCTTGAAGAAAACAACAGTCATCACAGGTGACGAACACTACGGTGTTTATCTGTATGACCCTACCAAAGTCGTTAAATTCGGAGGTGCTTAATGGGTATGTTGCTGCGTAGGCATCACCCACAAGCTCCTGATCCAGTCGTAGAGGTGGCAGAAAGCCCCTCTGCGCTGTCTGATATGACGGTGCAGGAGTTACGAGGGATTGCCAAAGAAAACGGCGTGACGGGCTATTCTGGGCTTGATAAAGCAAGCTTAATTGACGCATTGGAGGGATAAGAACATGACGATTATTGAGCAAGTAAAGGCTCTGCTAGGAATTGAGGATAACTTGCAAGATAATCTCTTGTTAATTATCCAAAATCTAACAGAAGCGCATTTCAAAGCCTACTCAAAACAAGACGATATACCAGACAAGCTAAGTTATATCATCGTAGAGGTCGTTGTTAAACGCTTTAACAAACTAGGCTCTGAGGGCTTATCCTCTCAAAGCGTAGAGGGTTTGAGCATGTCTTTTGATTTAGACGACTTTGCGGTATATGACGCTGTAATCAGACGCAACTTTGCCGATAGTTTTCAAGCGGGGTTTAAGATGTTATGAGATTTGACAAACGATGTACGCTTGTTATTAAAAGCGAGCAGAAACCAAGATATGACGCTGATTTAGGCAAAATGGTAGGCGGTGAAGCAACTGAAAAGGTCGTACCTGCTAATATCGGGCCAGTAAGCGCACAGCTCCAAAACCTCTTAGGCGATAAGCTGAAAGAAGCTACTAAGGTCGTGAGAGTTAGACGGATAAAAGGCGAAATCAGCAGTCTTTTGATTGACGGCAAACCTTACAACATCGTGCGAACGCCAGAGCATACGAATGGTATGACTGTTTTCTATGTTAGCGAGGTTAAAAATGGGATTTGATGGAACTTTACGCATCAACGGAGATGTGCCATTAATGAAAGTCTTACAGACCGCCGCTAACATGGAGGCACACAAGGCCATTGTTAAGAAGTATGGCGGCGAATTGCAAAGCACAGCCCAAGACAAAGCTGTATTTGCTGGGCATTATGAGGGTAAGAAATTTGTTAAACCGACCGGAGCAACGAAGCGCAAAATTAAACTTGAAATAAAAGATGGTGGTTTCACTGCAAAGGTGGAAGCTGGAACAGATTACGCAGGATACCTTGAAGTGGGCACTCGATACATGAACGCACAACCGTTTATGAAGCCGGCTTTTGATGTAGTACAGCCGAAGTTTATAGCAGATTTAAGGAGGGCAGGCATTGTTAAATAAGCAACCAGACCAACAGCTGCACGACGAGCTTATCAAGCGCTCTAACGCTCTTGGATTGACTGCCTATCCGTATCTGCCAGAGGATGGCACGCCTTATCCGTTTATGGTTGTGTCGTATACGCAGATTATCCCGCAAGCGACTAAGTCTTATCTCATCGGCGAGGTATCGGCTAGGGTTGATGTGTGGGGGCGCATAGACGATAGGAAGTTGGTTTCTGACTGGATAGGCAAGTTAATGGCTGAGTATTCGACGATTAAGCTTATAAATGGCACTAGGTGGTCTATGGACTTAACGAGTCCAACGCAAATTATAAAAGATAATTCAACAGAAGAATTGCTATATCATGGCATTCTTGACTTGAAATTTAGATTTAACTAAGAAAGGAAAACAATATACATGTACGGAAAAGATAAAATTTTGATGTTCCGCAAATTAGGTGAAAAGAAAGCTGCTGCTAAGTTGGCTTTCCAGATTGAGCATAAACTGAAATATGAGCGCTCAAACGACACGAAGAAGACGAAAGACGGGGCTATCAATAGCGATGGCGGTTTGGAAGTGACGCTTGAAATCGAAGCTGTTTCAAGCCGTGATGACTTGAACAAATTGCTCGAGCAATCAGTTTCTGAGGGCTTTAAGCTTGAAGTATGGGAAATTGACCTTGCAGGAACTAAGCAAGCCGACAAATACCCTGCTAAGTATATGCAAGGCTCTCTGTCTAGCTGGGAATTACCGGCCAATGTTGAGAACTTGATTACAATCTCAACCGAAATGAAGATTGACGGCAAGCCAGTAGACGGATATGCGACCTTGACAGAAGAACAGCAAAAGGCTGTACAGTACGCATTCAAGGACACTACTCAAGAGCTGTAATCAAACTTTGGGGCATTTAGCCCCTTTTTATTTTGTAAGGAGAACACAAAGAACATGAAACAAATTGAAATCAACGGCAAGAAATACGACTTACATTTTGGTATTGACTTTATCCGTGAAATGGATAAGCGCTATGAAGCAAAAGGGAATGGCGTCAGCTTTGGTATGGGCTTGCAATCAGCGGTTGTCTATCTGAAAGACTTTAATCCAGTTGTTATTGCAGACATTATCCAGGCAGCAACCACTACAGAGCGTCCTTTGCTTAAAAGCGCAGACATTGAAGCATGGATTGAAGCGCAAGGCGACAATCTTGAGAAAGTGTTTGACGATTTTTTAGCGAGCTTAAAGAAATCGCCGGTGACAAGATTGAAAGTGAACAAAGTCCTCAAGGAAATGAACCTGTAAAGACTGTCATATCGACATCTAAACAGGTTTATGAGGACATGCTTGCAACGATATTCGGATTGTTCGGCGTTACGGACTACGATGTGGCAAGAAGAATGACGATTGCTGAATACAAGCTCCGAAAACGAGGGCATGTCATGAAGCAATTAGAACGTGAGCAAGAATTATATCTACAAGCATTTCTGAACAGAACAGCCCAAGCGACAGACAAGAACGGGAAAGCCTATGTCTATAAGACCTTTACGGACTTTTACGACGAAGCGAAGCGCAGACAGTCTGTCCTGGGTGCTAATTACGCAACACCAGTCAATAGTGACTTAATTGCTATTGCTAAAAGAATGAAAAATTATAAGGGAGAGGAGGTGTATTAATGGCAAATTCGAGCTATACAGTTGAAGCGGTGCTACGGGCAAGAGATAGCGGCTTTTCTAGTGCTTTTAGAGCGGCTGAAAGGTCTGTGTCTGGCTTGTCTAGCATGGCTAGCAAGGTAGGCTCTACTTTTAAATCGGTATTAGGCGCAAATCTTATCAGCTCTGCTTTGACGTCAGGTATTGGCTCTATAACATCAGGCATTGGCTCAATGGTCGGAGAACTGAACGGAGCACAAAAAGCGTGGAAGACCTTTGAGGGAAACCTGCAAGCTTTCGGTCGCTCTGCTGAAACGATAGCACAAGCAAAGAAAGAAATGCAAGACTTTGCGACAAAGACTATTTACTCTGCGTCTGATATGGCTAGTACATACTCACAGTTGGACGCTGTGGGAACTAAAAATGTCGGTAGTTTAGTAAAAGCATTTGGCGGCTTAGCCGCTTCTGCTGAAAACCCAGCTCAAGCGATGAAGTCTCTATCCACACAGGCTACGCAAATGGCAAGTAAGCCTAAAGTTGCTTGGATGGATTTTAAAATCATGATGGAACAAGCTCCTGCTGGTATGGCTGCCGTAGCTAAAGAAATGGGTATGAGTACAGCCGAGCTTGTATCTGCGGTACAAGACGGCAAAATCAAGACGGAAGATTTCTTCGAAGCTTTAAACAAGGCCGGCAATTCCGATGCTTTCCAAAAAATGGCGACAGAGTTTAAAACTGTTGACCAAGCTATCGATGGAATGAAAGAGTCGCTTTCTAATAAACTCATGCCCGCTTTTGAACAGCTCAATAAGTTTGGTATTAAGGCGGTAAATGCTTTATCAGACGCTTTCGACAAGGTTGATTTCAATAAGCTTGCGGGCGGACTTGGCAAGGCACTTGAAAAGATTGATTTCACTAAGATTATCAACAATGTATCAGCTTTTATTTCAGACACCACGCAGAAAATACAGACTTTTTGGACTGCGTTTTCTAATACAGGCGCTGTTTCAGCATTCACTACAGCAGTTCAGAGTATTTCTGCTGCTCTTGGCAATATCTGGAATAGCCTGACAGCTACAGGAGCGCTAGAAACACTAGGAAGCACGCTAGGAACACTCGTGACATGGTTGTCTCAAATAGCTACAGCAGCAGCTAAGTTTATAGCATCGCTTCCGCCTGGAGTAATTCAAGGTATAGCTGGGGCTATAGGTGCTTTCGCAGTATCAATGTTCGCTGTAAGAAAAGGAATGCAGGCTCTGATACTTATCAAGTCCTTGAACCCTTTTAGCGCATTTCAAAAAGATGTCGAAGCGGGCGGAGGTAGAACTAGAAGCACGATAACACAACTTTTCAATGGTATTTCAAATGTCATTAAGTCAAGCGGGACTGCTATCAAGGCAGCTGCGACAGGTATCGGCCAAGGTATCAAAGCGGCATTGTCTGGCGTTGCTCCTGTAGTAAAAGCTTTTGGAGCAGCACTCAAAACGGCAGGAGTGGCTAACATTCTAGCGTTTGGTGGATCGGTAGCTATTGCTGCAGTTGGTATCGGCGCTGGCGTTGCGATTATTGCTGCCGGATTTGCTCTCTTAGCAACTCAGAGCGAGGGGATAAGCGCAATTATTGGAGCAGTAGGGCAAGCGTTTTCCGCAGTAGCGACAGCCATTATTGGAGCTTTCGCAGAAGCGATAGTCAAGGTTGCAGGAGTTCTTCCGACGGTGACATCAGCGCTTGCCGGATTGTCTCCTTTGGTCGTAGCAGTAGGCACAGCAGTAGGCCAAGCAGCGCCATTCGTGACAGCTTTAGGAGAAGCGCTAAGCTCTATTATCTCAGTTCTTCCGCCTGTTATTACAGCGTTAAGCGAGGGAGCGGCGGCTATTATCTCAGCATTAACCCCTATCGTTGAGATTGTGGGGAATGTGTTTACTAATATAGCCCAAATCGTTGCGGATGCTATTGTTCGCATCGTGCAAGCTCTATCACCATTTATGCCGGCTGTTTCGGAAATGGTACAAGCATTAGCTCCTGTGTTGCAGTCGATTGTCGAAGCATTCACGACGCTTGTTAGTCAGATAAGCCCAATCATTGATAGCATAGCGAATCTATTCAAGAGTTTGGGCGAAAGTATCAAGACCGTTCTTGATGGCGCTAAAGGCGTGATTGAAAGCTTCGGTGGAGCGGTACGGAATATCTTAGACGGTATTTCAGGCATATTTGACGCAATCGGTAACGCTGCTTTAAATGCTGGCAAAGGTTTTAAACTGATGGCTGAGGGTGTGGTCATGATCACCAAGACCAATCTTGGAGATATGGCGGCTAGTCTAGCTGCAGTAGCGACCGGTATTGGTGCGATTGCTGCTAATGGTGCAGGGATAGCAACAGCAGGAGACGGCATGAAAGCGCTAGGCCAAGGAATGGCAATGGTACAAGCATATAGCGCAGGCGCTTCTGCTTCACTTACGTCAGTATCAGCAGTTCTTCCGGCTTTAGCTTCTGGATTTTCCGCATTAGCTCCGGTTGTGGCTAGTGCTATGGCTAGAGCGGTAACAAGCGTACAGTCTGGCATGGCTGTTATAGTGACAGTCATCGTATCAAGTGCAGCTCGTATGACTGCGGCAGGACAGCAAGCCGGCCAAGGTGTTTCAAGAGGTATCGTCAATGGTATTCGTTCTGGTGTTGGACAAGCAACTGCAGCGATGAACAATCTCATGTTATCCGTCCAGCGTGTCGGAAACATCGGCGCTCGGAACATGATTTCAGTTGGCGCACAAATCGGTAACGGCTTGGCTCGTGGTATGATTGCCGCTTTGCCAGCAGTTACATCAGCTGCAAACGCTTTGGTTTCGCAGGCAGAAAGAGCGGCCAGAGCAGCAGCAGACATCCATTCACCATCACGGCTTTTCCGTGACCATGTAGGTATCTATATTGGTCAAGGTATTGCAGCCGGTATCGACAGGAGCCAGAAGTATGTAAACGAAGCCTTGGAAAATCTATATGATGTTAAAGGCAAGTTTGATTACAGCGATTTACTTGACGATGGTTTGAAGCAACATGGTTACACAGCAAACCTAAACGGCTCGCTGACGCTTGAGAACAAGCAATCAGACCAAAAGCTGGATATTATCAAAGATGCACTCAACACTATCAAACAAAGTCTAGATAGAGAAGTCGTCCTGAATGTCAATGGTCAAGAGTTTGCTCGCTTGACAGGTGATGATTTCAGCCGTTATCAAAGCGACCGTGACTATATCAGCAATATTCTGAAAGGGGTGAGAGTATGACCGAAAATTCTATGACATATAACGGAGTAGATCTGTCTGGTCTGCTCAAAGTCCTAGAAGTTAAATCTGACATTGGGAATGAGAGGTCAATCAAAACCGAGAAATTATCTCGGATCGGTACGATTGCTACCGCAGTTGAGGTCGGAGCAAAAGAAATTGAGGTCAAAGTTAGTTTGGCCTCTTTTGATGTTGCAAATATTCGATTTGTGGACACAACTGAGCCAGCAGATGCTGAGCGAGGAAACATCAACGAGTTAAAAGAGCGTATAGCAGGCATATTTGACGCTACAGAGCCGAAAAAGCTGACGCTGGGCAAATACCCTAACCGATACTTTAACGCTCTTGTAAAGGGCGATATGGAGCTTCAGGGAATAACTGACTGGTACGACGAAACGACTATCAAGTTTTATATTCCAGACGGCGTGGCACACTCTACGACTTATAAGCGTGTAGTGGACTACGAGGAAAACCAAGGAAAGATGGTCTTTGCTATTGATAACAAAGGCACAGCGGATGCTTATCCAATTATCACGTTTAAGGCTAACGACGAAAACGGCTATTACGGCCTTGTGAGCGACAGATTTGCTTTTGAAGCAGGGAGCATCGAGGAAGCTGACATCGTGCCATACAAGCATTCTGAAATTCTCTGGGACTACGTTTCAGACAACGGCATCATCAAAGCCCTTGCAGACGGTCAGAAGAATGTTGCAATCCTAAATGATAACTCCCAAAACCTGAACGGGACATTGGCCATTCAAAGCGCTTGGGGTAGGCCGCATCTATTTCTTGCCAATCATGGAAATGGACCTCTTGGAAATAATGCTGGATCGCTTACTTGGGATATTCCTGCTGACAGCGCAGGAGAAAAAGGTGCGCTTAACGAGTATCTTTGGTGGAGACAGGTCTTTTGGGTAAACCCAGCTAATCAATATGGCTTCATCAAAATCTCATTTACTGGCGAAAATGGCGAATTCCTATATGGTGTCGAAACCATTAAACGAGGAAACGGTCTGAATACCGAGTACAACTTTCTAGCAGCTAATGGAAGCGGCGGATATAGATTAGTAAAACAATGGACTTTCTGGCCGACGCATAATCAAGGCGAAAATCCGTTTACTAAAGATACTGGCTGGTGTGACCTTATCCGCAGAAATGACAAGGTACAAGTCCACTGGTACGGCACACATCCAGAGTTTACCATACCAGAAATCGCTGGTAAGAAATCAGTCAAAGTGCATGTTGCTTTTGGTGCTTTTGGTGATAAGCCAATCCCAACACGCATGTATCTTGATAGCATCGTCTATCGTAAGGATTTTGTAAACGGCACTAAGGATGTACCTAACCGCTATGCTGCAGGAAGCACTCTTGTTATCAACAGTGAAAATGACAGTTTGATTTTGAATAACATTCCTGACTTGGATCAAGTGGTCGATGGTTCTTTATGGCCGGTTATTCCGCCCGGAAAGTCCGAAATCGAAATCTTGCAGTCTGCTTGGGCGAAGAAGAAACCGAGTGTGACGATTGAATTTGAAGAAAGGTGGCTCTAATGCTTTTAACAATTCACGATAGCGCCTTGAAAAAGGTTGCTTTTATCGATAACAACAAGCAGACCACCTTGAATTTCTTCAATGACAAGTGGACACGCTCGCTTGAAAGTGCAACATCAGTCTTTGAGTTCTCGGTTTTTAAGAAGAAAATCCAGTCTGATACATACGCTGAACAAGCATATAAGCACCTCAATGAGCGTGCTTTTGTCAGCTTCAAGTATAAAGGCCGGTCTTATCTCTTTAACGTGATGAAGACCGAGGAAAACGAGCAGATTATCAAGTGTTACTGCGAAAACCTCAGTCTTGAGTTGTTGCTCGAATATAATGAAGCATATAAAGCACCAAAAGCAATGAGTTTTGAAGAATACCTCAAAACTTGGGGGACTTTAGGAGTATCTAAGCTAGAGATAGGCATCAATGAGATAGCAGACCAGCGCAGAGCGCTGCAGTGGGAGGGGCAAGAGACAATGCTTGCACGTTTAATCTCTCTTGCTCGCAACTTTGACGCAGAAATTGAGTTTGAAACTCACTTGAAATCCAATAGTCAGCTTGACCGCTTTGTAATGAATGTCTACAAGGCACATAGCGCTGAAAATCAAGGCGTCGGACGCAAGCGAAATGATGTTGTCTTAAAGTACGGCAAGAATGTGCGTAGTATCAAGAGAAGTGTTGACAAGACGCAACTATACAACGCTATCAAGCCGGTTGGACGCAAGGAAGAAACCAAGGAAACAACAACCAAGATTGCCAATCCGTCAGCTACACAAGCGGCGAACAGTGGCAAGAGATACACAGGCGGAGGTTTGAACTATGCAGGACATCCTATGAGTGCTGCTATAGTCCAAACTATCCTAAATCTCTGTGTACAGTACAACATACTGCCGTCTGGTATGATTTGTCAGCTATACCTAGAAAGCTTCTGGGGGGCTTCTAACGTTGCCAGAGTTGATAATAACTGGTCTGGTATGTCTGGCTCTGCTCAGACTCGCCCAAGTGGCGTCAAGGTCACGACAGGGAGCGCTAGACCTGCTAACGAGGGCGGAACATACTTCCACTATGCTAGCGTAGACGACTTTATGAAAGACTATGCTTATCTGCTGGCTGAACAGACTAGCGGAGGGCGGAAATTCTACGGTGTCAAAGGCAAGCAGAACATCGAAGACTACACTCGTGGTCTATTTCGTGTTGGTGGCGCGCTATATGACTATGCGGCTGCTGGATATGGCCACTATATCGCTCTCATGAGGGATATAAGGGGCGGTGTCAATCGTTCCAATGGTAATATCCTAGACAAGCTTGATGACCTATGGAAACAGCCTAACAATCAATTAAGCAGTCCTAGCCAGCCAGTAACACAAGTCGTTAAAGCCGACAAGGTGATAGCAGTAATCAATGAAATGAAAGGCTTGCAAGGCCGGACAGTTGGCAGTGGGCAATGTTACGGTTTGGCGGCTTGGTACTCTATGAAATTAGGCGGCCCTGGTCTTGGTGGTGGTGTGACTGGTTTTTCTGGCAAAGTTGGTGCTGGTATGGCTGCGGCCTACATCGGAACTGACTACGCTTGGGCTAATTTTGGTTGGTCAGTCGTGCGACCAAGAGGAACGAATGAGCTGAAAGCTGGTGCGTTGGCAAATATCAAGGCTTATAACTCCTATCAAGGAACAGGGCCTTACGGTCACGTTTCAATCATCATTGCGAATAACGGAAGTACTGTCACAGTACTTGAACAAAACTATGCAGGCCGACAGTATGTGACATTAGGGACATACAACGCACAGGCTTATCTGGGAGCGATAGAGACGCTGTGTTATCCGCCAGAATTAAAAGCTGGTAAGACCGTAGAGGGTAGCACAGTAACCGGCAGTACGGTTGATGTACCACTACCAGAGATAGAACTTAAAGAAATATCTGTCAGCACAACAGAAGTAGTTATTGACCCTAAGAAGACGCAAGAATGGAAAAACGAAAAGGGCGAAGTCGAGTTTTACCTCAAAGACAGTTTGTTATTCGCTCCACTATCCAAACAGCTATATCCGTCAGTTTTGACCGGTACTGAGACAAGCGATAACTGGATACGCAAGGACATGGAAGTCGATACAGATAGCGAAGAAGTGCTTATCTCCACGGCCTTGCGTAATCTTAGGAAATATTGCTATCCAGCTATCACATACGAAGCAGACGGATATTTTGATTTGGATATCGGCGATACTGTCAAAATCCAAGACACGGGCTTTGCGCCGATGTTAGTGCTGGAAGCAAGGGTTAGTGAACAACAAATCAGTTTTACCAATCCGAGCGAAAATAAGACGGTTTTTGCTAATTTCCAAGCCTTGCAAAACAAGGTATCAGATAGCTTGCTAACTCGTATGGCTAAGCTTGCTGAGCAGGCGATACCGTATGAGCTGAAGCTATCCACAGACCAAGGCACGGCCTTTAAGAATAGCACAGGCCAGAGCTTGTTAATGGCCAAGCTAGAAAAGAATGGCAAGGTGTATGAGCCTATCATCTTCTACAAGAAAGGCGACGCCATCATTGGAAGCGGTAGTCAAATGCTTGTCCGTGCGACGGATTTTGAGAAGACATTGCAAGTAGTGGTTGAAGCCTATCTCAATGACGAGAAAGTGGCAACGGCTGAAGTGACTTTTAGCAACGTGGCTGACGGTCAAGCTGGTGCGAAAGGCGACAAAGGCGACCCTGGCGCACAAGGTCCTCCAGGCCCTAAAGGCGACAAAGGAGCGCTCGACGAGGAACAGCTCAAACAAGTCAATGACAAGATTGACAGCAAGGCTGACAACAAGCTCACGGCAGAGCAACTAAACGCTTTAACAGAGGCTATGCAGCTAGCCAAGGCTGAGCTTGAAGCAAAAGCCAGCATTGACACGGTCAATGAATGGATTAAATCCTATCAAGACTATGTCAAAGCGGACGAAGCCGGACGAGCTGCAGCAGAAGCTAAACTTGTATCTGCAAGTCAGAGATTAACCAAGGTTGAGAACAACCTGGGCGACATGGCCGAAAGATGGAGCTTCTTAGACCTCTACATGAGCGCTAGCAATGACGGTTTGAATATCGGTAAGAAAGATGGATCATCTTCTGTCCGTATCGACCACGACCGCATAAGTTTTTACTCTGCCGGCTCTGAGGTAGCTTACATTTCACAAGGTGTCTTAAAGATTGAAAATGGGGTGTTTACTCGGACGCTTCAAATTGGGAGATTCCGTGAGGAGCAGTACCAGCTCAATCCAGACATGAACGTCATTAGATATGTGGGAGGTGTTTAAACATGGCTAGAGCCAATTTCAGCGGCGGCTGGGGGCATAATTTACAACTTGATGTGACATGGGGCGTAAGGCGACAAGACATAGCCGGCAACTATACGATGGTCAACGTGTCGGTGCATTTAGTGTCTAATGCTTATGTATCGATTCCATCGTCCACAAAGCCTATTACAGTCAAGGTCAATGGCGCTGTCATTGATACAGTCAATGTCGATGCTGGTATCGGTGGCAATCAAGATAAAAGCTTGTTGTCAAAAGACTACCGTATCGACCATTCTGGCGATGGCTCTAAAGAGTTTAGTCTTGATGTTGGTTTAGATATCAGTGTTGGCAACTATGGCAGCTCTAGAGTTATCCAAACTGTCAAATTACCATCTATACCACGAGCAAGCTCTGGTAGTGATGTGATGGCTGTTATCGGCCAGTCCGTGACGATCAACATTAATCGCAAGAATGACGCTTTTAAACACGCTATATGGGCAACCTATGGCAGTTTTAATAAGCAGATAACAACAGAGAATGTCGATACCAGCTTTTCTTGGACACCGCCCCTAGAACTCTGCGAACAGACGCCAAACAGCGCCAGCGGTTACGGAAACATTACCATCATCACTTATGACGGAAACAGAGAGATTGGTCGTGATGTCAAGCGACTTAATCTTTCCATTCCAGATAGCATTAAGCCAACCCTAACAGGTTTCACCTTAACGGACGGCAATGCTATAGCAGCTAACATCGTTTCTGGCGGCGAGCACTTCATCAAGATTTTATCTGATATTAGAGTTAATTTTGGTGCAACTTCTGGGGCTTATGGATCAACTATCACCGGCTATTATGCGGAGATTGTCGGAAAGAACCAATCCACGACAACTAACGGCGGCGGCCTTGGTTTAATGAACTATGATGGCCAAGTAGTAATCAGAGCTAAAGTGACGGATAGTCGAGGGCGCACAAGCAACGCCATAGAGCGTACAGTGACTATTCTTGACTACTTCCCACCTATCTTGAAATTTGATGTCGCAAGAACTGGCCTGAACGGTGGAACGCTGACGATTACACGGACAGCCAAAGTCGCTCCGCTAATTGTCAATGGTTCGCAGAAGAACAAGATGACGTTGACATTTAAGGTCAAACCTCTTGCCGATACAAGCTACACATCGGACACCGGCCCTGCTGCCGGCTCTTGGACGAGCATATCAGAACTCGTCAACAGTCCAGCAAACCTATCCGGACAGTATCCGGCCAACAAAACTTGGGAAGTCGTAGGAAAACTGGAAGACCGTTACACAAGCACCGAATTCGCAGCCATCGTCACGACTGAGGGTGTAGTTATATCTTATAGCCAGTTTGGCGCCGGCATTAATAAAATCTGGGAGCGTGGGGCGCTTGATGTCAAAGGCGACATCTATGCAAACGATAAGCTTGTCCAAATGCACGCTTTGACGCAGAAGAACGGCACTGCCATCTATGCTTATGGGAAAGACTTCGACCAAGAACGGACGACCGGTGTCTATTTCAAGAATGGTACAGAAAACAACAATCCAGCTCGTCAATATGGCTGGTTGCTAGTGCTCAATAGTAATAACGAGTGCTTCCAGATGTTCTTTCCGTCCATAGCGACAGCAGAGCCAGCTAAGCGTGTCCTACTTGCCGGTAAATGGAGTACATGGTCAACCAATGCAAGGAGTGACCACGCAAACCTAAAACGCACCGAATGGACGTCTACAGGCGTCAATGGTATTCACTACAAGCGACAAGGGGATATCGTCACATTGAGGATAAACATCAAAGCCGGCAGCGGAGATGTGGCTCTCGGACGTGTACCGCAAGAACTCATTCCATTACCTGGCACAGATGCTATGTTACATGTCACGGTTTTTTCACTCGGCCAAAGCGAGGACAGGCACTTGCAAGTCAACCAAAGCGGTATTGTTACTCTACTGGCAGGTTCGGCGAAAGATATCAAGACACAAGTCACTTGGTCTATTTAATAAACGAAAAGGAGATATATGTCTAAATTACAATTTAATCGCAAGAGTTGGATTTATTCTTCGTCCAACAACGAAGTAGAGGGTACTCATGTCATTCTGACGAATGCAGAGGGCGCTTTCTACCCGGTATTGCTTCCAAAAGAAGCGATTGACTTGCCAGTCGAGGAACTGGAAAAGAAAGCTCTTGAAGTCGTCTATCAAGATAATTTCCCAGACCGTGCCAAGAAAGAGCAGGACGAGGAAATCAAGAAGAAATTCCAGGAAGCGGACAAGAAAGAGCAAGAAGCGACTCTGCAGCGTGCAGAGCTGAAAGAATTGCTTGAACTTGTCACTTATATCGCTCTTGGTATTTCTGGTGGTCTTGACATCAACAGTTACACAGCGCTAGCGCAGAAGATTGATGCGCCAGTTGTCGGAAAACGATACACAGGGCCGACATTCGTCACGATTGATTATCCTTATGATACAAATCCGAAGTGGCAGAAAGGAAATCGGACAATTGTTAAATATACTGGCATGACTGGTTACAACTACACAGGCCAGTCTGCAGAGGACATGCTTAAATCTGGGGCGTGGACTATCGTGTTGCCAAACATTAGCAATTAACTAGAAAGGGGGTGATTATTATTTGAAACCAGAGTACCAACTTTTAATAACCGTGGGCGGATTTATCATCACAGTCTACGGTTTTTATAACGTTTTGCGTGCGAAAAGCATTGAGCAAGCAACCAAAATCAACTCATTGGAATTACGCCTAGGCTTTTTGGAACAGCAGACAAAAGACCACACTCGGCGCTTGGACGACCACGACAAGCAAAATCAAGCTCTCGTCGCTATGACGGAGCAAATCAAAAATTTGACGGAAGATGTCAAAGAACTCAAAATCATGATCGAAAAGAAAGGAAGTTAAATCATGAATACATACACTAAGAAACTCGCTATCAAAGTAATCAAGACTATGGCTCAAGCTGCGCTTGGTGTCATCGGCTCATCTGCACTGCTGACGGAAGTCAACTGGGTAGTAGTTGCATCAACAGTCGGACTTGCAGGTCTGACATGTATCTTGATGAACTTGTCCGAACTCAAAGAAGACTAATGTAAGGGGGTGGTCTTTTGACGACTCAAAAACAACTACTTGATAAGCTGGAAAGTGTAGTCAATCAGCGACTAACTGTCCCAACGAATCCTTTTGGCGGGCAATGTGTTGCTGCGATTGATAGGATACTTCAGTACGAAGGACTGTACCACCTAGATTTTAGCTATGTCAACGCTATCGATTGCTTAGACCGTGCCGCAAATCTAGGTCTTAAAGTGACACGCTTTAATGGCTCTAATAACCCGCCTATCGGATCGGTTTTTGTGTCTAATTGCTGGCCATATCACGAGTTCGGACATATTGGGTTTGTGGTTGGTTATACCGCTCACGGTTTAATAATCACCATTGAGCAGAACATCGACAGCAATGCTGATGCTCTTTACAATGGCGGTTGGACACGCAAGGTTATTCGCAATCTATCTAGCGACGGCACATTTAGCTATGTTAATTGGCAAGCACCAGCGCAGCAAATGCTCGGCTGGTTTGAGTTGCCTTTTGAAGATGTAAAAGCAGACATTGAAATCAAAAATTTGGAGGATTTAAAACTAATGAAAGAATTTATTTTGAAAAACGGTAAATATGGCTTCGGTGTGTTCGTAGGCGGCAAGTACATCGGACTTTCTGACATCGGATCAGTAAATAGCTTCAAGGATACTCTGGGCTTGCCAGTAGTCTCTCTTGGCAACGATGACTTCAAACGCTTCACAGAAGCTCACGGATAAGGAAAGAAAGGAGCTAGCTCCTTTCTAAGACACTTTTAAATAATACACTGCCTCGGCCAATCGGTCGGGGCTTTTTTGTTTGCGAAAAAACCAAATCTAAAGCCCAAAAACCGCCCAAAAAGAGCATTAAAAGGAGTTATACTTTTGAATAAATACCGTCATATAAACACTCTTGGTACTCCCACCGGCTCCATTATTTTAAGCATTCCTAAAGCGTTGAGAAATCAGCGTTTTTTGCTTTTGCTATGTTCAGGGAATCTTGATTTCTGTTTGAAAAAGTAATACAATGATGTTAGTGATGACAAAGAAAATATTGGTATTTCTAGTTGGTTAATTCATAAATATTAAGGGAAGTTTGATATGAGTTTTTTTAAGAATCTGTTTGGTAAGAAACAAGAGGAAGAGAAAGTAGAAAAGGTAGAAGAAGCAGTGCTTGATGTGCCTTCTGAAGATCCTTTTCCGAGTGAGTGGGGATCTTTCTCAACCTATATAGATGACAAGTTGGCTAGTATCCGTCTGAATCTAGCTCTTGCTGATGAGGCACCCTATCCTCTCTATGCCTATGCTATGAGGCTCAAGATATCGCTCCTCCAGTACGATGGGGAGACGGGTTTTCCATCTAGTGATGAGTTTAAGGAGCTGAATGTAATTGAGGATCGGCTTTCTGAGGCTTTGGGCCAGGTCGGTGGCATTCATGTTGGTGTGATTACGACAGATGGAAATATTGAGTTTTACTACTATCTGCAAGACAAGAAAGGCCATCTAGAGCCGATTGCAAACGTGATGCGCGACTTTCCAGACCGCCGCTATGACTCAGCTACCTTGGAAGATGAGGAGTGGGATCAGTACTTTGACTTTCTCTATCCTAATGAATACGAGTATCAGACCATTCTTAACCAGCGGGTCTGGTACCAGCTGGAGCAGGACGGAGATGACCATAGTCAGGAGCGCGAGATTGACCATTGGGCCTATTTCGCTTCGGAGGAAGATCGAGATGGTTTCCTAAAGGAAGTAGAAGAGCTGGGCTATAGTCTCGTATCTGCTGAAAAGATAGAAGATGCAGACAAACCTTATCAGCTGCACGTGATTCGGATGGATACGACAGAAATCTTTGATTTGAACCAGAATGTTTGGACTTTGGTCGAATTTGTGAAAAAATTTAACGGAAACTATGGCGGTTGGGGCTGTAATGTGGTATAATGGTTAAAGTTTTGAGAAAGCTGGACTTTCTCTTTTGTGGAAGATTACTCAAGAGGCTTAAGAGGCTGTGTTGGAAACGCAGTAGGCGTGTAAAAGCGTGCGTGGGTTCGAATCCCATGTCTTCCGTCATAAGATGCAAGAAACGCTATTTGGCGTTTTTTCTATTGCAAAAGTTTATGGAAGAAAGGCGATTCTTTTTAAATATGAATATCTTTGGAAATACTTGAAAACAATTTCAGCAAAAAAAATAAGTATTTTATTGTTCATTTTATTTAATAGTGTGGTAAAATGAGAGTAATAGAGTTTTAAAAGGATATAAATTAAAGGGAGAATTATGTTTTTTAAACGTCAAAAAGGTAAGTACCACGAAGTAGAGCGTGTGACTCGTTTTAAGCTGATTAAATCGGGCAAGCATTGGCTGCGTGCTGCGACATCACAGTTCGGCCTTTTTAGATCAATGAAAGGGGGAGGCCTTTCATCGATTGAGCTCAAGGTAACGGAAGAACAAGTTACCGATAAGAAGAGCGGAATAGACTTTTTGAGGGGCATTGTCGCCACGGGGGCCGTGCTGGGCGGAGCTCTTGTGACAAACACAACCGTCCACGCAGAAGAAGAACAGACTCTGGAAAAGGTCATTGACACGACAGACGTTTTAGCGACACGTGGTGAAACAGTTTTAGGAGAAGAAAGCAGTGCTGCTGAAGCAGCAACCGCAACGGCAAGCTCACATACTGAGTCAGAGTCTGTATCAGATACATCCTCAGCCAGTGCCAGTGCTTCTGTCAGTGCGTCTATCTCTGCCAGCATCTCAGCTTCAGAGTCAATGTCACAGTCTAGCTCTGTCTCTGTCAGTGCCAGCACATCTCAGTCAGTCTCAGATTCCTTAAGTGTATCTGAGTCTCTTTCAGTGTCTTCAAGTACATCTGATTCAATGAGTGCAAGCACTAGTGTATCAGAGTCAGTCTCAGCCAGTCAGACCTCTACTACCTCTACATCAGATAGTGCTAGATCCGAAAGCAGCCAGCAGTCGACAGAAGCTTCTAGCCAAACTAGACGTAGAAGAACGCGTCGGGATGTAACGGACTCAGGTCCTAATGTCGAATATCGTGATATTAAAGGCGATATGATTCAAGGTGTTACTACAAGTTTTGATGATGTTAATCGACTTTTGACTTGGACGATAACTCTGACACCAAGACAGGTAAAGACTAACTTTGGTGCACTTGTATCTATCAGTGGCAACCAGGAAACTCGTACAGTAACGATTAATGGTAAAAATGCTGCAAATGGTGGAGTTTACAATTCAGGCGGTGCTTGGAATCTATATACAGGTGAATCTGTCAGCGATAATATTCTAAGAATTACTACGCGCGTAAATGATGCTGGTGGTGAAGTCAAGCTAGGCCTCCGCTTAGTAACTAGCGATAAGAAAATTACCAATAAAAATCTACCGCTTGAGTTTGAACAAGTTGCTGCTACGACAAATGGAAGTTGGGATAAGGCAGGATTTAATACAACTGTTGCGGAAAAGGATACGGAAGCTCCCCAAGTGAAATCTGGGGATTATGTAGTATATCGTGGTGAATCCTTTGAATTTAATGTAGAAACTACCGACAATAGTGGTCAAGTTAATAGAGTTGTCATCCGAAATGTTGAAGGCGGTCCTCAGAGTACTTATCTTTCTCCTAATTGGGTACAATATTCTACAGAGAATTTAGGACAACCGGGTAATGCTACAGCACAGAACCCACTTCGAACTAGAATGTTTGGTTTGGTTCCTACAGATACAGTTATTGGTTATTATACTCGTTATATAGTTGCGTGGGACCCTTCAGGAAATGCCACTCCAATGGTAGATAATGCTAATCGGAATGGACTCGAAAGATTTATCCTTACTGTTAAAAGTCAAAATGAAAAATATGACCCTGCAGATCCATCTATAACTTATGTAAATAACGTTTCTAGATTATCTACAACTGAGAGAAATGCTGTAGCTGCCGCGGTAAGAGCAGCAAATCCTGAGATACCAGCTGCAGCTACGATTACTGTTTCTGCTGATGGAACGGTTACCATTACTTATCCAGATAGATCTACAGATACTATTTCTGCGGATAGAGTAGTAAAGGATTTTGCATCAAGTCGTTCAGCTTTAACGTCTGCGTCAACATCCGCCTCCACGAGTGCTTCTACGTCTGCTAGTACTTCTGCATCCCTAAGTGCGTCGACCTCTGCGAGCCAGTCTATTGTAGATAGTAGATCGGCTTCTGTAAGTGCATCAACATCCGCAAGTACGTCTGCCTCGACCAGTGCATCAGTTTCTGCCAGCACGTCGGCTTCAACGAGCGCGTCAGTATCTGCAAGTACATCAGCATCGACGAGTGCGTCAGTGTCCGCAAGTACGTCGGCTTCAACGAGCGCGTCTGTATCTGCAAGTACGTCGGCATCAACCAGTGCATCAGTATCCGCAAGTACCTCAGCATCGACCAGCGCGTCCGTAAGCGCAAGTACGTCCGCATCGACGAGTGCATCTGTGAGTGCAAGTACGTCCGCATCAACCAGTGCATCTGTGTCAGCAAGCACGTCCGCATCAACGAGTGCCTCAGTATCTGCAAGTGCGTCGGCTTCAACGAGTGCGTCCGTAAGTGCAAGTACCTCAGCATCAACGAGCGCATCTGTGTCAGCAAGCACGTCCGCATCGACGAGTGCATCTGTGAGCGCAAGCACGTCCGCATCAACGAGTGCCTCAGTATCTGCAAGTGCGTCTGCTTCAACGAGTGCATCAGTAAGTGCCAGCACATCAGCATCAACGAGTGCATCTGTGAGCGCAAGCACGTCTGCTTCAACGAGTGCGTCAGTATCTGCAAGCACGTCCGCATCGACAAGTGCGTCAGTAAGTGCAAGTACCTCGGCCTCAACGAGTGCGTCAGTATCTGCAAGTACCTCAGCCTCAACGAGTGCGTCAGTATCTGCAAGTACCTCGGCCTCAACGAGTGCGTCTGTAAGCGCAAGTATGTCAGCTTCAACAAGTGCTTCTGTCTCAGCAAGCACGTCCGCCTCAACCAGCGCGTCAGTAAGCGCAAGTACATCCGCATCAACGAGCGCGTCCGTAAGCGCAAGTACGTCCGCTTCAACGAGCGCGTCAGTAAGTGCAAGTACATCCGCGTCAACGAGTGCGTCCGTAAGTGCAAGCACGTCCGCGTCTACTAGTGCGTCAGTAAGTGCAAGTACGTCGGCTTCAACGAGTGCATCAGTAAGTGCAAGCACGTCCGCATCGAC